>ERZ1034992.1260-NODE-1260-length-11675-cov-279.985456_pt1 | contig 11675 bp, 10 predicted proteins | sample MGYA00520695_ERZ1034992 | MGnify/ENA primary metagenome ERZ1034992 (study PRJEB33766, sample SAMN09781778) | gut metagenome | biome: gut microbiome | host: Homo sapiens | place: Madagascar | study: EMG produced TPA metagenomics assembly of the PRJNA485056 data...
CGCGGATCGACTTCGATCGAAATCTCCGCATCGGCATTGAACTGGAAGTTTTCGCGCAGCAGCTTCATCAGACGGCTGATTTGCGCTTTGTTCAGATACGTCGGCGTACCACCGCCCCAGTGCAGCTGGCTCACCTTGCGCCCGGCAAAAAGCGGTGCACGATGGACGATTTCTTGCTCCAGCGCGTCCAGATACTGATCGGCCTTGTGCTGCTGGCGAGTAACTATCTTATTGCAACCGCAGAAGTAACAAAGCTTATGGCAGAACGGAATATGTACGTAGAGAGATAATGGACGCTCAGGATAGCGCGCCACGGCTTGTAAAAACGCCTGTTCGCCGAAGTCTTCTGAAAACTCCAGCGCGGTCGGGTACGAGGTGTATCGTGGCCCGGAATAGTTATATTTCTGGATCAGGGCCAGATCCCAGTCGATTTGCTGTACAGACATGCTCACTCCTTCCGATGGCGTCTCTGGCGGCTACGGCGTACCGGCGGATGCCCGTTTCGGGTCATCAGCCGGTTGCGCAGCCACTTTTGTCGCCGCGACAACCGCTGTAGTTTAACGAATAACCACACCAGATAACATATAACCGGAAGGGTTATCAGCAGAACGGGAAGGCCCACGGCGGCAATCCGTTAGTTGCCCCGCAGCAGACGCATCATGTCTTCTTGCTTCTCGTCTTCTTCCTCTTCTTCGTCATCGTCATAAGAGAGGCCGAGTTTCTGCATCAACTCATCAATACGATCCAGTTTAGCATCCACCCAGGATTGCTCTTCGGCGCTCAGGGTTTCGCCTGCTTCCAGACGTTCCAGCAGCGCATCCAGACGCTCATCCGTTTCCAGTAATTCCAACTCCGCCTGCGGTGAAAGCATAGGTTTCTCACTCTTCGGTTTGTGCTGTTTGGTGACTTTTTCAGTCACGCCCAATGGAATAGGGGTTTTACTGCCAATACGTGGATCTTTTGGTGCGTTCTGGCCTTTGCTGCCTGACGAGGTGTTACCGCCCGCTGCGCGGCTGCCCGGCGCATGACCACGACGTTTTTTCTGACGCTTACGGTCACGAGCTTCCTGATCCAGCTCCTCGCGTGTTTTTCGACGCGCTTTTGCATGACCTTTGCTGCGTGAGTTTGAAGATGATGGTTTCATAATGGTTCGTCTTTTAGCCGTTTTATTCAGTATAGATTTGCGGCGGAATCTAACAGAAAGCAAGCAAAGAAAAAAGGCGACAGATTACTCTGTCGCCTTTTTTCCTGACTCATAACCCTTAACGGGTCTTACAATCCTTGCAGGCCGCCAACACACCCTGTTTTTCCATTAGCCGGAACAATCCGTGTTGATTCCATTTCCGTTTAATTACGTCTCCGGACGTTTGTCTTCCTGACAATCCTCTGTCTTCGCCTCCTGGCGCTCCTGACCCTCATCCTGAGTCATTGTTCCTGTTAGCGTCCTCGCTCTATGGGTGCTACTTTACGCCTTTGCTTTAAACAAACAATCAACCGCCATCAGTATTTGCACATTTTCAGAGTTTTATATAAAAGCAATTAACTGATTTATATAGCTTATTTGACATGCGTCGCAGAATTTTCTCTGCTATTTCGCATAAAGACTATCGGCAATGTCTCACAAAGCGTATGGCTTTTACTTACAACGCTCACGCCGAAAAATCCGCCTTTTATTATGGTTCAGGTATAATCGCCGCAAAGCTTTGACTGACGGAGACGACCGCTTTGACTAATTTGAATTATCAACAGACGCATTTTGTGATGAGTGCGCCTGATATTCGCCACCTACCTTCCGATACCGGAATTGAAGTGGCTTTTGCAGGCCGTTCCAACGCAGGTAAATCCAGCGCGCTGAACACGCTGACTAACCAGAAAAGCCTGGCGCGGACCTCAAAAACCCCAGGGCGCACCCAGCTTATCAACCTGTTTGAAGTGGCTGACGGCAAGCGTCTGGTTGACTTGCCTGGGTACGGTTATGCGGAAGTCCCGGAAGAGATGAAGCGCAAATGGCAGCGCGCGCTCGGCGAGTACCTCGAAAAACGTCAGAGCCTGCAAGGTCTGGTGGTGCTAATGGATATTCGCCATCCGCTGAAAGATTTGGATCAGCAGATGATTGAGTGGGCGGTAGACAGCAATATCGCCGTGCTGGTGCTGCTGACCAAAGCGGACAAACTGGCAAGCGGCGCACGTAAAGCGCAATTGAATATGGTGCGTGAAGCGGTGCTGGCGTTTAACGGTGATGTGCAGGTTGAAACCTTCTCTTCACTGAAGAAACAAGGCGTGGACAAGCTGCGGCAGAAACTGGATACCTGGTTTAGCGAGATGCAGCCTGTAGAAGAAACGCAGGACGGCGAATAATTTTCTTGCCTTAATGCTTGTGCCGGATGTGGCGTATCCGGCCCGTAAATTCAATAGATTACACTTCTACCGTTGGCCTGATAAACATGGCGCATCAGGCATTACGGATCTTTTCTTTCGCCCAATAAAAAACGCCCCAGTCATTACTGACTGGGGCGGCTAAAATATTCAGCCAAATCCGATTACGTGAAGTAAAAGGTCTGAAAGATAGAACATCTTACCTCTGTACCCTACGCGACTAACTTTACTCTTTTTTGTTCAGTTCAGAAAGCATTTTTTGTAATTTTTTTTCAGTTGTTGCATAGGAATTTCTAATAGCCATCACAAAACGTGACAGCTTATGTTGCTTACTTACGAAAAAAGGGCATGTTCAGGCGAATCTTAGTGCGCCTGATCCCAGTTTTCGCCACTCCCCACTTCCACCAGCAACGGCACATCCAGACGGGTACAGTTTTCCATCAGTTGATGAATCTGCTTCGCGACGGCATCGACATCATCTTTATGAACTTCAAATACCAGTTCATCGTGTACCTGCATGATCATACGTACACGCGGTTGCTCAGCCTGTAGCCACGCATCAACGGCAATCATCGCCCGTTTGATAATGTCGGCGGCGGTTCCCTGCATTGGCGCGTTAATGGCTGCACGTTCAGCCGCTGCACGACGAGCACCATTGCTGGATTTGATATCCGGCAGATACAGACGGCGTCCGTCCAGCGTTTCAACGTAGCCCTGCTCTTTAGCCTGAGCACGGGTGCGTTCCATATACTCCAGCACGCCAGGGTAGCGTTCGAAGTAAAGGTCCATGTACTTCTGCGCTTCTTTACGCGGAATGTTCAATTGCCGCGCCAGACCGAAAGCACTCATGCCATAAATCAGACCAAAGTTGATCGCTTTTGCACTACGACGTTGCTCGCTGGTGACGGTTTCCAGTGGCAAACCAAACACTTCTGCCGCCGTTGCACGGTGGATATCTTTTCCTTCCGCGAATGCGGTCAGCAAGCCTTTGTCACGCGAGAGATGCGCCATAATGCGCAGTTCAATCTGCGAGTAGTCCGCTGAGACAATCACATAATCCTCTGGCGCAATAAACGCCTGGCGGATACGGCGACCTTCTTCGTTACGCACCGGAATGTTTTGCAGGTTAGGATCGGTTGACGATAAACGTCCCGTTGCGGTTACTGCCTGGTGATAAGAGGTATGTACACGCCCGGTTTTCGGGTTGATCATCAACGGCAGCTTGTCGGTGTAGGTCGATTTCAGCTTCGCCAGACCACGATACTCCAGAATCACTTTTGGCAACGGATAGTCCAGCGCCAGTTCTTCCAGTACCTCTTCCGACGTTGACGGCGCGCCACCCGGCGTTTTCTTCAGTGGTTTAATGCCCTGTTTTTCAAACAGAATGGTTTGTAACTGCTTGGTGGAAGAAAGGTTAAATTCTTCACCTGCAATTTCATGAGCTTTCTTTTCCAGCTCAGCCAGACGCAAGGTGAGCTCTTCAGAGTGATTGTGCAGCACTTTCGGATCGATCTTCACACCGTTACGTTCAATGCGTGAAAGCACCGGCACCAGCGGCATTTCGATATTCTCGAAGACGTTCAACGGCCCTTTGTGTTTTTGCAGATCCGGCCACATTTTCAGATGCAACTGCAAGGTGACATCTGCATCTTCGGCGGCGTAACGTCCGGCTTCTTCGAGGGCAATCTGGTTAAAGGTCAGTTGATTTTTGCCTTTACCCGCAATCTCTTCAAAAGTGATGGTTTTGTGCTTCAACCAACGTTCCGCGAGGCTGTCCATATCGTGACGTCCGGCAACGCTATTGAGAATGTAGGACTCCAGCATGGTATCAAACGCAATCCCACGTAGTTCAATGCCGTAGTTCGCCAGAATACCGCGATCGTATTTCAGGTTTTGCCCGACCTTCAGCGCCTTTTCATCTTCCAGCAGCGGTTTTAGCAACTCGAGTGCACGCTCGCGAGAGATTTGATCGGGCGCATCAAGATAATCATGAGCAACCGGAATATATGCCGCTACGCCTGGCTCGATAGCAAAAGAAAGCCCGACCAGGTTAGCAGAGATGTTATCAAGGCTGTCGGTTTCGGTATCAAATGCAAATACCGGCGCTTTTTCCAGCTTCGCAATCCACGCTTTCAGTGTTTCTTCATCAAGGATGGTGACGTAGTTGTCATAAGAAATCACCGTTGCCGTCACTTCTGGCGCTTCGTCTGCAACACTGGTTTCCTGCGGCCTGGCTGCGGGTTTCGCCCCTTTAGCCTGTAGCCATTTGCCCGCTTCGACATCAGCAGTCCAGCGTTTGAACTCATACTTTTTGAACAGCCCTAACAACTCTTCCGCCGCCGGTGGCTGCACTTCCAGTTGTTCACAGGTCAGCTCCAGTTCAACGTCGGTTTTAATCGTCGCCAGCTGGTATGAGAGATAAGCAACTTCTTTGTTTTGCTCGAGCTTGGCTGCCATTGTTTTCGCGCCACGGAAGCTCAACCCAGCAATTTTTTCTGGCTCGGCATACAGCGTATCCAGCCCGCCAAGACCTTGCAGCAATGCCTGTGCGGTTTTTTCACCGACGCCCGGTACGCCAGGAATGTTATCAGAGGAGTCACCCATCAGCGCCAGGAAATCGATGATCAGTTCTGGCGGCACGCCGTACTTATTCACCACCTCTTCCGGTCCGAGGATGGTATTCGTCATGGTATTGATAAGCGTAATATTTGGCGTCACCAGCTGCGCCATATCTTTATCGCCAGTGCTGATCAGCACCGGACGCCCGGCTTTTTCGGCTTCGCGCGCCAGAGTACCAATAACGTCGTCCGCTTCTACGCCAGAAACCGCCAGCAGCGGCAGTCCCATCGCTTTAACCATCGCGTGCAGAGGTTCGATTTGTGCTCGCAGATCGTCCGGCATTGGCGGGCGATGTGATTTGTAATGTTCAAACAGTTCATCACGAAAGGTTTTTCCCTTGGCGTCAAAGACCACCGCTGCATGCGTCGGTTTATATTGCATGATCAGACTGCGCAGCATGTTGAGGACACCATACATCGCACCAGTCGGCTCGCCTGCGCTGTTAGTCAGCGGGGGAAACGCGTGATATGCGCGATAAAGATAAGATGAACCATCTACAAGGATAAGTGGATTTTGGGGGATCTGAACCATAATGTCCGTGCCTGTTTATCAGATTATGGGTAAAGGATGCCACAGACAGGATGAAAACATGAGTTTTTCACCGCTTTTCGTGAAAATCTTTTGTAGATCTTCTGGATCGCTCGCAAATCGTCATGTGGATAACTTTGTGCATAAATTTTTTACATCACTTTTAATTTATTATCATGCTTTTTACAGCATGATGTTTATCTTTGTTTTTCATGCAGTTAAAAATAAAGCCATCCCTAATAATTGAGATAATGGGATTTTTTCTAATGTGGATAGATATGAATTATTTTTCTCCTTAAGGATCATCCGTTATTTGGGTCGTTTTCTGCTAAAATCTGCGCCTTGCGCTTCTTTAGCGCACTGTCTATGGCTAACCTTTTGAATAAATTCATTATGACGAGAATACTCGCTGCGATAACCCTTTTGCTGAGTATCGTATTGACCATTTTGGTCACTATTTTTTGTTCCGTCCCGATCATCATTGCCGGGATTGTAAAACTATTGCTACCTGTGCCAGTCATTTGGCGAAAGGTTTCGCGTTTTTGTGATTTTATGATGTATTGCTGGTGTGAAGGTCTGGCGGTATTACTGCATCTGAACCCACACCTGCAATGGGAAGTTCACGGGCTGGAAGGGTTAAGTAAGAAGAACTGGTATCTGCTTATTTGTAACCACCGTAGTTGGGCAGATATTGTCGTACTGTGCGTGCTGTTTCGTAAGCACATTCCGATGAATAAATATTTCCTCAAGCAGCAGCTGGCCTGGGTGCCTTTTCTTGGCCTGGCGTGCTGGGCGCTGGATATGCCGTTTATGAAGCGTTATTCCCGCGCTTATTTATTACGTCATCCGGAGCGACGTGGTAAAGATGTTGAAACCACTCGGCGTTCTTGTGAAAAGTTTCGCCTGCACCCCACCACTATTGTCAATTTCGTTGAAGGCTCCCGTTTCACGCAAGAAAAACATCAGCAAACCCACTCCACTTTTCAAAACTTGTTGCCACCAAAGGCGGCAGGCATTGCGATGGCGCTAAATGTACTGGGTAAACAATTCGATAAACTGCTTAATGTTACGCTGTGTTATCCGGACAATAACCGTCAGCCGTTCTTCGATATGTTAAGCGGTAAACTGACGCGAATTGTCGTACATGTGGATTTACAGCCTATTGCCGATGAGTTACATGGCGACTACATCAATGACAAAAGCTTTAAGCGCCATTTTCAGCAATGGCTGAACTCATTGTGGCAGGAAAAAGACCGGCTTCTGACGTCCCTCATGTCATCACAGCGTCAGAATAAGTAAGTTTTACTCGCCTCTGAATGAGCAGAGGCGAGTGAGTATTTTAATGAACAAAACGTCCGGCACGAGACATAAATTCTTCTTCGCTCATCTCCTGTCCGTTAAAAACAACTTTACCCGGTGTATAACGCAGCTGCAGCGAGGCGGTATTGTTGTCAATCGTGATTAACTGAAACATCTGACCTAATGTCATCATCCCGCTGATTTGTTTATCAGCCTGCTTTTGCGCTTTTTCCGCATCCATTCCTTCAGATAAATTAAGCTGTTTTGCGGTTTCTGTGACGACATTAAGCGGTAACTTCACATCAAAATTGAGCGATTTGATATCTTTGTTTGTGGATGATGAAGATTTGGCTGGGTCGGCAATACTGATATCCAGATTGGCATTTAGTTCGCCGAGTGCGTTCTTCCATCTTACCGGTTGTTTAATGGTCGGCTCACTTTTTTGTAATAACGGTAAATACTCTTTGAACAATGCAGCATTCACTTCTTGCAGAGCAACTTCATCGTTTGCTAACTCAGGGTGTGCAGCAAGCTGCTTCTGCATCGCAATGTTATACTGGATGATAAATTGGCGCACTGCTGAGGGATCAATAGATTCAGCAATCAATGACCACTCACCACTACCGAGTTGCTGATTCCCTTTTGTTAACTTATCAAGTTCGTAGGTCAGATTGACATTGATATAATCTTTGTCTTTAACGCGATCCAGCCTGGTTTTTGCAACGAAAGCATCGATTTGGGCAACGACTTCCCCTTGGTTGATAATATTAACCTGATTAAATTTCGACTCGCTTTCACCAACCGGAAATTTCTTTTCTTCTAATCGCGCAAGAGAATCAAAGGTAAAGCTTTTCGCCGTTACTTTGTTCATTGGTGAAAATTGCAGAACAATATCTTCGACTTTGCCTTCACTATCCAGGTTAGACAATGAACTACCATCACCATTAAAAGTAAACTGGCCCTCACCAAAAGAAAACTTTCCATATTTTGCAGGGGCAACATCTAATGTCGTGGAGAATGAGCCACCAAACGCGAATCGCAATGTCGCTTCCACGGGCGATTTATTTTTTGCGGCGATAAATAGCGGTTGTGTCAGTTCATTATTCACTAAGTTCACTTTTGCCGCTGCCAGTGCGGGGATGACATTACCACGCATTAACATTGTGATGGGCAACGGACCGTGCTCAACATCCACATTAAATGCAACTTTCTGGCCTGGCTTGATATTGAGATCGGGTGCACCGTTATCAAATGTTATTTGCATTTGAAAATGAGAATTAAAAAAGCCTTTGTCAAAGTTTTTATAACTTAACGTCATATCGTAGGCATGTTCACCTTTCTTTTTAGCATCGTTAAAATCTTTAATAAACTTTTCGACACCAGGCTGAATTTGCGTACCTGTGTACCATGTGCCACCACCCCAGATTACGGCTAACGCAACAATAACACCTGTAGCTGACTTACGTATCATATAAATATTCCCTGATAAAACAGCAAAACTTTGAATATCCACTTATGCTGAAATAATGTCCAGCGGCAGGATGCATTATCAGAATGTATTTATATTTATTAAATAATAAAAAAAGCCCGTGAATATTCACGGGCTTTATGTAATTTACATTGAATTATTTTTTCTCGGACAGATATTTCACAGTATCAGCATACTGCTGAACAAAAACATCCATATTGCTGGTATCCATACCCTGCGGATTCAGCTGATATTTACCGTTAACAAACATCGCCGGAACACCACGCAATTGCACGTCAGCTGCGGCTTTTTCCTGCTGAGCGACCAGAGATTTCACCACGAAGCTGTTCCACGCCGCGTCGTACTCTTCACCTTTAATACCTGCGTTGATAAATACATCGCGGATATCAGATGCTGAACGAATGGTCTGGGTTTTTTGTACGCCTTCAAACAGCGGAACTGTGACTTTGTCTTCCACGCCCAGCGCCATCGCCACAGCCCATGCCTGAGTCAGCTCTTTGCCCAGGTCACCCCCCATGAAGTTGACGTGGTATTTAGTCATCTTCACGCCTTCCGGCAGTTTTTTCTTCACGTTATCAGAAATATGCAGAACTTCTTCAAACTGATAGCAGTGCGGGCAGAAGAAAGAGAAAAACTCCAGCACTTGCGGCGCGCCAGCTACCGGTTTTTCCAGGGTAGTGTACTGTTTACCATCTTCATACTGCGCCGCCGATGCGCTAAACGCTAAAACTAAACCAGCCAGCGCCAGCCAAATCTTTTTCATGATCTACTCTCTCCGATTAATACATTGGTGTTAATTGCAAAGGGGGTTCTTGTAGAACTTTTGCCTGTTCTATAAAAGTCGCCGTCTGTCGTAGCCAGTAATCTTCCCCGGTTAACCACGGGAAATTTTTCGGGAACGCGGGATCAGCCCAACGCCGCATTAGCCAGGCAAGATAATAAACCAAACGCATGGCGCGTAAAGGTTCAATCAGTCCGATTTCAGCGGTGTCGAACTCGCTAAATTCTTCATAAGCCTCAATAATAGTTTCCAGTTGCATCCGCTGCTCGGCTTTATCGCCATTGAGCAACATCCACAAATCCTGAACGGCTGGACCATTACGTGCATCATCCAGATCAACAAACATTGGACCATCGCGCCAGAGAATATTCCCGGCGTGGCAGTCTCCATGTAGCCGCAGAACGGTGAAATCTTCCCGCCAGTGTGCTGTAACGGCGGCGATCAGCTCATCTGTCGCTTTCAGAAATGCCGCTTTCAACCCGGAAGGTATCAGTGTAGCGTCCTCAAACAGCTTGCGAGGCTCAATGAGATATTCATTCAGACCGATGGTCGGGCGATGGATAAAAAGCTGTTTGCGCCCCGTCTGGTGCATACGCCCTAAATAACGCCCAACCGCTTCCATCTGATCGATATTATCAGCTTCGAACTGGCGACCACCGACGCTTGGAAAAACAGCGAAATAAAATCCCTGATGATTCAATAAAGTCTGACCGTTAAAGGCCACAGGTGCTGCGACCGGAACTTCATCATTTACCAACTGCAACGCAAATTGATGTTCTTCGAGGATTTGATCGGGTGTCCAACGTTCAGGACGATAAAATTTGACGACAAAACGTCGACGATCTTCGTCCTGAAATTGATAGACACGGTTTTCATAGCTGTTAAGCGGGGTAAGACCGGAATCCACCCGGATCCCTTGCTCAAACAGAGCATCCATGATGGTATCCGGGTGTAGTGTCTGGAAAGTAAAAGCGCTGTTGTTCATCCCATCATCCGGAAAACATTACGAATGATGAAGGATATCATTTCACGATGATTTTGGTGGCACCGCTTACAAGCTTTTACTCTTTAATTACGCCGCGAGCGCGTAACAGCGCCGTTTTGAAGTCTTCTTCATAATCTTTCTGCAAACCCGGGATCACCGCATCTTTCGCGGAATCACGCATTTTCAGGTGATAGATCAGAATGTCATCCGTCAAATCCGCCAGTTCGCCGTCAAAACCTGACTCTTTCGCCAGTTTCTGCAAAAATTGCAGCAGGTTAAGGTCTGGCTCTTTTTGCCAGGCTGGCTGGAGGAGTTCAATAACTTCATTCAGACGTTTACATTTCATAGTAATGCTCCTTACTCTTGAGACAGACACGTTAGCAGGGTCAATCCCACAATAAAAGAGGCGATATCGGTGAATCTGATGACGACGATAACAGGCGTTGTGCTGGCGGGCGGTAAAGCCAGACGAATGGGCGGCGTAGATAAAGGATTGCTTGAATTAAACGGCAAACCATTATGGCAACATGTCGCTGACGCGCTTATGACGCAGCTTTCTCACGTCGTGGTTAATGCTAATCGTCATCAGGAAATCTATCAGGCAAGCGGTCTGAAAGTGATTGAAGATTCACTGGCGGATTACCCAGGCCCTCTGGCAGGAATGCTTTCAGTAATGCAGCAGGAAGCGGGTGAGTGGTTTTTGTTTTGTCCGTGCGATACGCCTTACATTCCCCATGATTTAGCCTCCCGGCTTACTCATCAGCGCAAAGATGCGCCTGTCGTGTGGGTCCACGACGGTGAACGCGATCACCCGACTATTGCTCTGGTAAACCGCGCTATTGAACCGTTATTACAAGAATATCTGCAAGCAGGAGAACGCCGGGTTATGGCATTTATGCGTCTGGCTGGCGGTCATGCGGTTGATTTCAGCGATCGTAAAGAGGCATTTATAAACGTGAATACGCCAGAGGAGCTTGCCCGATGGCAGGAAAAACGATGATACCGTTACTCGCCTTTGCCGCTTGGAGTGGCACTGGAAAAACTACGCTGCTGAAAAAACTGATCCCGGTATTATGCGCCAGAGGGATCCGTCCGGGGCTGATTAAGCATACGCACCATGATATGGATGTTGATAAGCCAGGCAAAGATAGCTATGAGCTGCGCAAGGCTGGCGCGGCACAAACCATCGTTGCCAGCCAGCAACGATGGGCCTTGATGACGGAAACACCAGACGAAGAAGAGCTGGATCTACATTTTCTCGCAAGTCGAATGGATACCTCAAAGCTGGATTTGATTCTGGTCGAAGGGTTTAAGCATGAAGAGATCGCAAAGATTGTGCTGTTTCGCGATGGAGCCGGACATCGACCGGAAGAATTAGTGATAGACAGGCATGTTATTGCTGTAGCCAGTGATGTGCCGCTTAATCTTGATGTCGCGTTACTGGATATTAATGATGTTGAGGGGCTGGCTGATTTTGTGGTGGAGTGGATGCAAAAGCAGAACGGATAAGCAAGAGTAGGCTGGATAAGACGCGCCAGCGTCGCATCCGGCATTTTTTTCTGCGCCAATGCAAAAAGGCCATCCGTCAGGATGGCCTT
>ERZ1034992.1262-NODE-1262-length-11653-cov-221.659338_pt1 | contig 11653 bp, 7 predicted proteins | sample MGYA00520695_ERZ1034992 | MGnify/ENA primary metagenome ERZ1034992 (study PRJEB33766, sample SAMN09781778) | gut metagenome | biome: gut microbiome | host: Homo sapiens | place: Madagascar | study: EMG produced TPA metagenomics assembly of the PRJNA485056 data...
ATCACTCAATTATGTACCACCCACCACAACAGGGGAAGACCCATAAATAAACAGTAATATTTGGACAAAACGAAAACTGTGATCGATACTCAACTATGTACTAAATACGTCAAAATTCGTGCCGAAATTGCGCGTTCTGCGCGGAACACGTATACTTTCAGTGTTGACATAATACAGTGTGCTTTGCGGTTACCAGCCGCAGGCGACTGACGAAACCTCGCTCCGGCGGGGTTTTTTGTTACCCGCAATTCAGTACAAAACGTGATCAACCCCTCAATTTTCCCTTGCTGAAAAATTTTCCATTGTCTCCCCTGTAAAGCTGTGCTTGTATAAATATTGTTAAACACAAAACCAACAAGGTCCCCAATGACTACTTCCATGTTCAACGCAAAACTACTACCAACTGCGCCATCCGCCGCAGTGGTCGTCGTGCGTGTGGTGGTGGTCGTCGGCAATACGCCGTAGGGACTGGAACAACACACGATTCCAAAACCCCGCCGGCGCAAACCGGGCGGGGTTTTTCGTTTAAGCACCTCCCGGAAAGTCGGCCCAGAAGAAAAGGACTGGAGCATGGCAAGTTCGGGCACAACATCGACGCGTAAGCGCTTTACCGGCGCAGAATTTATCGTTCATTTCCTGGAACAGCAGGGCATTAAGATTGTGACGGGCATTCCGGGCGGTTCTATCCTGCCTGTTTACGATGCCTTAAGCCAAAGCACGCAAATCCGCCATATTCTGGCTCGCCATGAACAGGGAGCGGGGTTTATCGCTCAGGGAATGGCGCGCACCGACGGTAAACCGGCGGTCTGTATGGCCTGTAGCGGACCGGGTGCGACTAACCTGGTGACCGCCATTGCCGATGCGCGGCTGGATTCCATCCCGCTGATTTGCATCACCGGTCAGGTTCCTGCCTCGATGATCGGCACCGACGCCTTCCAGGAAGTGGACACCTACGGCATCTCTATCCCCATCACCAAACACAACTATCTGGTCAGACATATCGAAGAGCTCCCACAGGTCATGAGCGATGCCTTTCGCATTGCGCAATCAGGCCGCCCTGGCCCGGTGTGGATAGACATTCCTAAGGATGTGCAAACGGCGGTTTTTGAGATTGAAGCACAGGCCGCTATGGCAGAAAAAGCCGCCGCACCCGCCTTTAGCGAAGAGAGTATTCGTGACGCAGCGGCAATGATTAACGCCGCCAAACGCCCGGTGCTTTATCTGGGCGGCGGTGTGATCAATGCGCCCGCACGGGTGCGTGAACTGGCAGAGAAAGCGCAATTGCCAACTACCATGACCTTAATGGCGCTGGGCATGTTGCCAAAAGCGCATCCGCTGTCGCTGGGTATGCTGGGGATGCACGGCGTGCGCAGCACCAACTATATACTGCAGGAGGCGGATCTGCTGATTGTTCTCGGTGCGCGTTTTGATGACCGGGCGATTGGCAAAACCGAGCAGTTCTGCCCGAATGCGAAAATCATTCATGTCGATATCGACCGTGCAGAGCTGGGCAAAATCAAGCAACCGCACGTAGCGATTCAGGCGGATGTTGATGACGTGCTGGCGCAATTGATCCCGCAGGTGGAAGCGCAACCGCGTGCAGAATGGCACCAGTTGGTAGCGGATTTGCAGCGCGAATTCCCGTGTCCAATCCCGAAAGCGTGCGATCCATTAAGCCATTACGGCCTGATCAACGCCGTTGCCGCCTGTGTCGATGACAACGCGATTATCACCACCGACGTTGGTCAGCATCAGATGTGGACCGCGCAAGCTTATCCGCTCAATCGCCCACGCCAGTGGCTGACCTCCGGCGGGCTGGGCACGATGGGCTTTGGCCTGCCTGCGGCGATTGGCGCAGCGCTTGCGAACCCGGATCGCAAAGTGTTGTGTTTCTCCGGCGACGGCAGCCTGATGATGAATATTCAGGAGATGGCGACCGCTAGCGAAAACCAACTGGATGTCAAAATCATCCTGATGAACAACGAAGCGCTGGGGCTGGTGCATCAGCAACAGAGTCTGTTCTACAAGCAGGGCGTTTTTGCCGCCACCTATCCGGGCAAAATCAACTTTATGCAGATTGCCGCCGGATTCGGCCTCGAAACCTGTGATTTGAATAACGAAACCGATCCGCAGGCTGCATTACAGGAAATCATCAATCGCCCTGGCCCGGCGCTGATCCATGTGCGTATTGATGCCGAAGAAAAAGTGTACCCGATGGTGCCGCCAGGTGCGGCGAATACTGAAATGGTGGGGGAATAAGCCATGCAAAACACAACTCATGACAACGTGATTCTGGAACTCACCGTTCGCAACCATCCGGGCGTAATGACCCACGTTTGTGGCCTTTTTGCCCGCCGCGCTTTTAACGTTGAAGGCATTCTCTGCCTGCCGATTCAGGACAGCGACAAAAGCCACATCTGGCTACTGGTCAATGACGACCAGCGTCTGGAGCAGATGATAAGCCAAATCGATAAGCTGGAAGATGTGGTGAAAGTGCAGCGTAATCAGTCCGATCCGACAATGTTTAACAAGATCGCGGTGTTTTTTCAGTAAGGAGCGACATTAAACCGCCCGGGGGGTACTGATGAGCGATTTTTGATAGATCCGTTCAGATATATAGGGTGAAATTGTGCCAGAGACCATCTCAGGCACAATTTATTAGCCCTGAATGTTAATTTAAGTCGCTGCACCGGTAATTTGGGGGTTAACAGTTAGGGCTAAAATTTCCAGCGATGGTGTTAAATTCTGATTGCTGTCTATACCAATGGTCATGACCAGCATTCTATTAATTAATGGTTCATCGTGAGGTATATTATGGCAAGCCCTATAATCAGCGGAACAATGATGTCAAATCCCTGCCCTTCCACCTTTTTGGATAAAAATAGAGTTGTTGCTGCTGAGCTTAATATCACAAATAACGAGAAAAAATATTCACCTGGCAGTAATTTCGCAAAATGGATGTTGCAGGAAATAAAACGCTTAATAGCAAATATTATGTCCGGCTCTCGCAGTGTTAATACCGAAATCCTTAACTATTTTCACCCTATGCCAGGCACTGAAAATAATGGTAATCGTACCTGGATGGCGGCAACTGGAGAGGATGAGTATATCGAAATAAAACAAACAGGTGATAAGTCATTTAATATTACTCTGGTTGGTAGAGATAAACGTTTACGAAAAGAAACTCCATATTCAGGAGTGGCTGTAGCGACTATTATCAAATCGTTGTCTGAAAAAACTGCTGCGTTAGAAACACATTCCGCTGACACGGTTTTGAGAAAGAAATTAGTTAATAATATTGTTATCAATAATACGGACTTTAATTACGAAATTCCTGCGGGAATTTTAAGTAATATATATGATTTATTAAGCCTGCGAGTTCAAAAAGATGAAGGATATGTACCTGTTCAGGAAAGTTTTAAAAGAACAGATGTTTTTTTTGATTCCATAATTATGGATGCTCATAGAACTATAAAAGAACAAAATCAACAAAATGGTGCTACTAAAATAACTTGCTGCGGTGTTGAGTTAAGTAAAGATATTCTTAAAATATTTGCAGAGAAAATTGAAATAATTGAACAAGATACAAAGAATAGTCAAAACACATTTGAACAAATGGTTGAACTGGTTTACTTTAATGATAATGACTGTGCTCGGGTAAGGGAATTATTAAAGAAATCAAATGGTAACATTGCGGATGATAAGATTGATGAAATAATCGCTTGCTTATCCAGTCATCAGGGGATTACATGTTTTTATTATTCTTCCGTACAAGGCTATCAGAGCTATTTAAAAAATACATCTCAAGATGTTAGCGAGTTACTCTCAAAGAGTTTGGATGATGCCATTTCATCAACATCGGGTTTAAAAAACTCAGGAAATACCTTTTTTGGGACTGGGAAATATCTTAAAGAAATTGATTTTACTATAAATGGGTTTAGTCAGAAGATGTATTTGATGGCGGTTAATAATGTTGTAAATGAAGTTAAGCTTCAGTGTTCTCGTTATTTTACTACCGGTAGGGTCGACGAACAAAACTCCAAAATCGATAAAGTCACTTTTACATTTTTCGGTGCCGCAACAACTGCTGATTTATGATTTTTGTCTGATAAATCGCGTTTATCATTAAGGTGAACGCGTATTGTTAACCGTCTGTGTATAAACAGTCTTTTTGAAATAATGAGCGATTTTTGATAGTGAATAAGTAGTGTTAGTGATGCAATTGCATTGGGGGAATCGATAAAAATTAACGGCACTATAGTCTTATTATTGAAATAAATGAAATATAGCGGTTAGCAATGAAATATTTATCATGCTAGCCATTGATACTTCTAACAATGTCAAAATATGCAAAGTGTCATATTGCGAGGTTACTATGGTTGGTGTGACGAGTTATAAATATCCAACGGAAACAGAGAATGATAATAGTCATTTTCAGAGTCAAACTCAGAGCCAGGGCCAGGGCCTGAGCCAGAGTCTAAGAGATAGTATCGAGGGTAATATTGAAGCATTTGATGCGATGGAACAAAGTGGCCTGCTCGATAATTGTAGAACATTATCTAAAAATGCCACTTTTCGTGAGGTTTTCCGAAGTTTATTATTATACATTTTAGATTCTTTACATATCTATCGGCATGATATCAGTGGTAAATTGGTTTCTTATTTTCATGTTACGCCTGAATCAGCGAATGCGAATTATAAAACATGGATCGCTACCACAGGGATGGATAGCTATATAAAAATTGAGCAGACCGGCAGTGATAAGTTTAAAGTCACTGATGTGTATCGTGAGTTAAAAGGCAACAGTTTGAAAAAACAGAGTAGAGACAGGGATTTTAGTGGTCGAAATGTGAAAGAGTTTATAGGGTTATTATCAGAGCACGATGTATTGGAAAAGTATCAACTCTCAAAAGTAACAGTTGCTGCAAATGCTCTTAAGCTAGAAGTTGTTAATAATAATTCTGAAAATAAACGCAGTTTTGGAGTTACTGATGCTGAGCGCCAATTAAAAAAAGCGTTAAATGAACAAACTCAATTAACTCCAGATAAATTAATTCCAGATGATTGTAGTTATAAATCAGACATAAAAAAACTAGATGTTCTGGAGGGAGAGTTTAGTTCACTTCTTGCTGATGCAGCAAGACACGTTGGAGAGGGTAGCTCAATTATTTCATGTTGTGGAGTTAAAATAAATAGCACAATCCATGAATTTCTGAGGAATAAAACCATGGCTTTGTCTGGCCATGGAGGTGTTAGAAAATATAAAGCTTTCGAAAAGCTTTTTAGTGAAATTGTATTTACGCCAGATGAATGTAATATTGTGAGAAACTCTCTACAGAAAGATGGTGTTGAGAAAAAAATCAGAGAAAATATTATTTCTTGCCTCTCCAGTATTTCAGGAATAGGTAACCTGTATTATGCTTGTTCACAGGCATTTCCTGTCGCGCTTGATAGGGGGGATATTAATGTAATACAGGCAAACGATTCTGTTTCTGCCGGGCTTGATGATAACCCAGGGTTTTGTGCTTTGCTGGGAAAAACAAATTTGCTTGTTGCTGACTTTTCACAGCATACATTCACACAAACCCATTATATTGTAAAAGCCGAAATAAATGAAGCTGGTAACGATTTTAATATTGCTAATTTCATTTATCGAACATACGGTGAGGATTATATTCATAACGACTCAGTGGATGACTCTCTTAATGAGCGTTCCGCTGAAGATTATAGGTTTCTGGATGACTCTTTGTTACCTGAAAACGATTTCCGCAACAGGAGGAGAAATTTTTCAGGCAATATTGCAATCGCAACCTACAAATAATTCGCTTTTTCGCAATAACACGTACCAAACGCTTACCTTTCAGGTAAGCGTTTTGACGATAAGACCAACATCATTAAGCCAATACATACCCCATATCCAACTTGAACAACATCGCGCTTATCGTTAAGGTATGCGCGTTTTTTATCCGCCAGGACCCAATCATGATCACCGTTGCACTTATAGACGATCACCTTATCGTCCGCTCCGGCTTTGCGCAGTTGCTGGGGCTGGAACCTGATTTACAGGTAGTTGCCGAGTTTGGTTCGGGGCGCGAGGCGCTGGCGGGGCTGCCGGGGCGCGGTGTGCAGGTGTGTATTTGCGATATCTCCATGCCCGATATCTCCGGTCTGGAGCTGCTAAGCCAGCTGCCGAAAGGCATGGCGACAATTATGCTCTCCGTTCATGACAGTCCGGCACTGGTTGAGCAGGCGCTTAACGCGGGGGCGCGCGGCTTTCTCTCCAAACGCTGTAGCCCGGATGAACTCATTGCTGCGGTGCATACGGTTGCCACGGGCGGCTGTTATCTGACGCCGGATATTGCCATTAAACTGGCATCCGGTCGTCAGGACCCGCTAACCAAACGTGAACGGCAGGTGGCGGAAAAACTGGCGCAAGGAATGGCGGTGAAAGAGATTGCTGCCGAACTGGGCTTGTCACCGAAAACGGTACACGTCCATCGCGCTAACCTGATGGAAAAACTGGGCGTCAGTAACGACGTTGAACTGGCGCGCCGCATGTTTGATGGCTGGTGATGAAGACGTTTTTCTCTCGCTTAATTACCGTTATTGCCTGCTTTTTTATCTTCTCTGCCGCATGGTTTTGCCTGTGGAGTATCAGCCTGCACCTGGTTGAGCGCCCTGATATGGCGGTGCTGTTATTTCCGTTTGGTCTGCGTCTGGGGCTAATGTTGCAATGCCCGCGCGGATACTGGCCCGTATTGCTGGGCGCGGAATGGCTGCTGATTTACTGGCTAACGCAGGCGGTCGGTTTAACCCATTTCTCCTTATTGATGATCGGTAGTTTACTGACGTTATTGCCCGTGGCGCTGATCTCGCGCTATCGCCATCAACGTGACTGGCGCACCTTGCTGTTACAGGGTGCGGCGCTGACGGCGGCGGCGTTGTTGCAGTCGCTGCCCTGGCTTTGGCACGGGAAAGAGTCGTGGAATGCGCTGTTGCTGACTTTAACTGGCGGCCTGACGCTGGCCCCGATATGTCTGGTGTTCTGGCACTATCTCGCCAATAACATCTGGCTGCCGCTCGGGCCGTCGTTAGTTTCTCAACCGATCAACTGGCGCGGGCGGCATCTGGTCTGGTACTTGCTGCTGTTTGTTATCAGTCTCTGGCTCCAGTTGGGATTGCCGGACGAACTGTCGCGTTTTACGCCATTCTGCCTGGCGCTGCCGATTATCGCGCTGGCCTGGCACTATGGCTGGCAAGGGGCGCTGATTGCGACGTTGATGAACGCCATCGCGCTGATCGCCAGTCAAACCTGGCGCGATCATCCGGTGGATTTATTGCTCTCGCTGCTGGTGCAAAGTCTGACAGGGTTGTTACTGGGCGCAGGTATCCAGCGGTTGCGTGAACTTAACCAGTCGCTGCAAAAAGAACTGGCGCGCAATCAGCATCTGGCTGAACGTTTGTTAGAAACTGAAGAGAGCGTGCGCCGCGACGTGGCGCGTGAGCTGCACGATGATATCGGTCAGACCATCACTGCCATTCGTACTCAGGCGGGCATTGTCCAGCGACTGGCGGCAGATAACGCCAGCGTGAAGCAGAGCGGGCAGCTCATCGAACAACTGTCGCTGGGTGTTTACGATGCGGTGCGCCGTTTGTTAGGGCGGTTACGTCCGCGCCAGCTGGATGATCTCACCCTGGAGCAGGCCATCCGCTCACTGATGCGGGAAATGGAGCTGGAAGGGCGCGGCATTGTCAGTCATCTCGAATGGCGAATCGATGAATCAGCGTTAAGCGAAAACCAGCGCGTGACGCTATTTCGCGTCTGCCAGGAAGGGTTGAACAACATTGTGAAACATGCCGATGCCAGCGCGGTCACGCTGCAAGGCTGGCAGCAGGATGAGCGGTTAATGCTGGTGATTGAAGACGATGGCAGCGGTTTACCGCCAGATTCCGGGCAACACGGTTTTGGCCTTACCGGAATGCGCGAGCGCGTAACGGCGCTGGGCGGCACATTGACCATTTCCTGTCTGCACGGCACGCGTGTCAGCGTTTCTCTACCTCAACGTTATGTCTAAGGTTCGATGATGTTGCCGTTTCTGAAAGCGCCTGCCGATGCGCCATTAATGACTGATAAACATGAAATTGATGCCCGCTATCGCTACTGGCGTCGGCATATTCTGCTGACCATCTGGCTGGGTTACGCGCTGTTTTACTTCACGCGGAAAAGTTTTAACGCCGCCGTACCAGAAATCCTTGCTAATGGAGTGCTCAGCCGTAGCGATATCGGCCTGTTAGCGACCCTGTTTTACATTACCTACGGCGTGTCGAAGTTTGTCTCCGGCATTGTCAGCGACCGCTCAAATGCCCGTTATTTTATGGGGATAGGGCTTATTGCCACGGGCATTATCAACATTCTGTTTGGCTTCTCGACGTCGCTATGGGCGTTTGCCGTGCTCTGGGTGCTGAACGCCTTTTTCCAGGGCTGGGGTTCACCGGTGTGTGCGCGTCTGTTAACGGCCTGGTATTCTCGTACCGAGCGCGGGGGTTGGTGGGCATTATGGAACACGGCGCATAACGTTGGCGGTGCGCTCATTCCCATTGTGATGGCAGCAGCTGCGCTGCATTACGGCTGGCGTGCCGGGATGATGATTGCTGGTTGTATGGCGATCGTCGTGGGGATTTTTCTCTGCTGGCGGCTGCGCGATCGCCCGCAGGCGTTAGGTTTACCAGCGGTTGGTGAATGGCGGCACGACGCGCTGGAGATTGCTCAACAACAAGAAGGGGCAGGGCTGACGCGTAAAGAGATCCTCACCAAGTATGTGTTGCTGAATCCGTATATCTGGCTGCTTTCGTTTTGCTATGTGCTGGTCTATGTGGTTCGGGCGGCGATCAACGACTGGGGCAATTTGTATATGTCCGAGACGCTGGGCGTCGATCTGGTCACGGCGAATACGGCTGTGACGATGTTTGAACTGGGCGGATTTATCGGTGCGCTGGTAGCGGGTTGGGGCTCGGACAAACTCTTTAACGGCAACCGCGGGCCGATGAATTTGATTTTCGCTGCCGGAATTTTGCTTTCAGTCGGCTCGCTGTGGCTGATGCCATTTGCCAGCTACGTGATGCAGGCAACCTGCTTCTTCACCATTGGTTTTTTTGTCTTTGGCCCGCAGATGTTAATCGGCATGGCGGCGGCAGAATGTTCCCACAAAGAGGCGGCAGGGGCGGCGACGGGGTTTGTCGGCTTGTTTGCTTATCTTGGTGCGTCGCTTGCTGGTTGGCCGCTGGCGAAAGTACTCGATACATGGCACTGGAGCGGATTTTTTGTGGTTATCGCCATCGCCGCCGGGATTTCCGCACTGCTGTTACTGCCCTTTTTGAACGCCCAGACACCGCGAGAAGCGTGATGCATCTCACCTTTTCACTTCATATCCGGCAAAACTAAGAAATTTTCCAGGTTTTGCCTGGACGCTATCTCAGGCCTGATTTGCTACTGATTTTTACAATGCATGCCTCACGCAGGTATTCATTTCAGGAGTAACCCATGCTGGCTTTCTTAAACCAGGTTCGCAAGCCGACCCTGGACCTTCCGCTCGAAGTGCGGCGCAAAATGTGGTTCAAACCGTTCATGCAATCCTACCTGGTGGTCTTTATCGGCTACCTGACGATGTACCTGATTCGCAAGAACTTTAACATCGCGCAGAACGATATGATTTCGACCTACGGGTTGAGCATGACGCAGCTGGGGATGATCGGCCTGGGTTTCTCCATCACTTATGGCGTGGGTAAAACGCTGGTTTCCTACTACGCCGACGGCAAAAACACCAAACAATTCCTGCCGTTCATGCTGATCCTGTCTGCCATTTGTATGCTGGGCTTCAGCGCCAGTATGGGCAGCGGCTCGGTTAGCCTGTTCCTGATGATTGCCTTCTACGCCTTAAGCGGCTTTTTCCAGAGTACCGGCGGTTCGTGCAGTTACTCCACCATCACCAAATGGACGCCGCGTCGTAAACGCGGGACATTCCTCGGTTTCTGGAACATTTCTCACAACCTTGGCGGTGCAGGCGCAGCAGGTGTGGCGCTGTTCGGCGCAAATTACCTGTTCGATGGTCATGTTATCGGCATGTTTATCTTCCCGTCGATTATCGCGCTGATTGTTGGTTTTATCGGTCTGCGTTACGGCAGCGACTCCCCGGAATCTTATGGCCTCGGCAAAGCTGAAGAGCTGTTTGGCGAGGAGATCAGTGAAGAGGATAAAGAGACAGAATCTACCGATATGACCAAGTGGCAGATCTTTGTTGAGTATGTGCTGAAAAACAAAGTGATCTGGCTGCTGTGCTTCGCCAACATTTTCCTCTATGTGGTGCGTATTGGTATCGACCAGTGGTCAACCGTGTATGCGTTCCAGGAACTGAAACTCTCTAAAGCGGTGGCGATTCAGGGCTTTACGCTGTTTGAAGCTGGTGCGCTGGTCGGTACGCTGCTGTGGGGCTGGCTCTCTGACCTGGCGAACGGTCGCCGTGGCCTGGTGGCCTGTATCGCGCTGGCGCTGATTATCGCCACGCTCGGTGTGTATCAACACGCCAGCAATCAATATATCTATCTGGCTTCTCTCTTTGCGTTGGGTTTCCTGGTCTTTGGCCCGCAATTGTTGATTGGTGTAGCTGCTGTTGGCTTTGTACCTAAAAAAGCGATTGGCGCTGCCGATGGTATTAAAGGCACCTTCGCTTACCTGATTGGTGACAGCTTTGCCAAGTTAGGTCTGGGAATGATTGCCGATGGGACGCCGGTATTTGGCCTTACCGGCTGGGCAGGCACCTTCGCCGCGCTGGATATCGCCGCGATTGGTTGTATCTGCCTGATGGCGATAGTGGCGGTGATGGAAGAACGCAAAATCCGCCGCGAGAAAAAAATTCAGCAGTTGACAGTGGCATAAACGTAACTGGTGACTTTTGCCCGGCATGACGCCGGGCTTTTTTTTATTATTCCGTGACTTCCAGCGTAGTGAATGCAAACTTCTCACCATCAAACAGCCCCTGACTGGTTAGTTTCAGCGCGGGGATCACTGGCAGGGAAAGAAACGCCATCTGAATAAACGGCTCATCGGGTAACGGACCGCATTCACGGGCGGCGGCTTTCAAGGCGTCAATTTGCTCCGCCAGTGACTGCGCCGTGTCGGTGCTCATTAGCCCGGCAATGGGCAACGGTAGATGACTTTGTACCTGACCGTTACGGACCACGCACAGCCCGCCGCCATCCTGAATCACCTGATTGACCGCCAGCGCCATCTCTTCTGCGCTACGACCTATCACCACAATATTATGGCTGTCATGGCTGACCGTCGCCGCCAGCGCACCTTCATTCAGGCCAAAGCCGCCGAGTAAACCACAGGCCGGAGCCAGTCGTTGTCCGTAACGCTCAAGAACGGCAATAAAGCACACATCATCGCGATCAAAACCGTTTTCGCTGTAGACGCTGGAGCGGGAGTGGGTAATCAATTCGTTATGGATGACGTCAATGACCCGATAGCGTTTTCCGGGCGTGAATTGCAGGGCAAAGTCGCTGGCGGAAACAGGCTGGCGGGCAATGGTATTGCCATACGGCGGAGCGGATTGTGCCAGTCTCGCCGACTCTTCCGCCTGTAAGGTTTGCGCAT
>ERZ1034992.1265-NODE-1265-length-11630-cov-19.437840_pt1 | contig 11630 bp, 10 predicted proteins | sample MGYA00520695_ERZ1034992 | MGnify/ENA primary metagenome ERZ1034992 (study PRJEB33766, sample SAMN09781778) | gut metagenome | biome: gut microbiome | host: Homo sapiens | place: Madagascar | study: EMG produced TPA metagenomics assembly of the PRJNA485056 data...
CCCCAACTTTAACCCCCAAGGTTTTTGTCAAACCCCCAGGTTATTTGGTGAGCCGGACTTTTCACACATTGTGACCATTCAACGGTCAAATTTTCGATATTTGGTTTATTCTTTCAGCTCGATAAATTGGAATTTATATAATTTATGTGGCTATGCGCTTATCTATTCTCTATTGTAGATGATTTCCATCATCACTTCAGTATTCATCCATTGGCGTAATTTTATCATTTACTTTTCTTATGAATGATACCACATGGATATATACGTTTCTATCTTGGGGATAAGACTTCTGATTGTGTTCTAATCTTAAGTCAAACAAGTCTTAATAAAACTGCATACATCCATAATTACTAACCTATTCAAATTCCCATATCTTCCATTTCTTTTAAAATAAATTCTTGTAATTTCTTTTTGTCAGGCAAATGTAACATATACGTTGACACAAACAATTGATTATCCATTCCTGATAGTGCATATTCTACCATCTCTGAACCTTTATCCGTACACAACAAAATACCTACAGGAGGATTATCTCCTTTTGCTATCTCATTTTTCTTATAATATCCTACATAAGCATTTAATTGTCCTAAATCTTCATGCTTAAATTCATCGTTTTTCAACTCAATAATTACATTGCAATGTAGCAATCTATTATAGAATACCAAATCGATAAAATAATACTTATCGTCAATTACAATTCGCTTTTGCCTTGCTTCAAAACAAAATCCTTCTCCTAATTCAAGCATAAATTCTTGCAAATGATCCATAAGAGCTTGCTCCAAATCAGATTCCGAAACAGCTTCCTTTGCGTCAAGCCCTAAAAACTCAAATGTAAAAGGATCTTTAATTGTAATCTCTGTTATATTACAATTGTCTTCTGATGGCTGTATAAGTAGTTCAGGTTTTTTGCTTATTCCAGCCCTTACATATAAATTTGTCTTTATTTGCCTTCTTAATTCTCTTACACTCCAATTACATTTAATGCATTCTGTTTCATAAAAAAATCTTTCAAATGCATCATCAATTACCATTATTTCTCGAATATGTGAAAATGAGAGATTATTTACTAATAGATCTGGTTTAGTTATGAATTGGTGCGACACTGTCGCACTTTTTTCAAAATCTGGCAAACTGAATTGGTGCGACACTGTCGCACCAATTTGAGGATATAATATATAGAACTGACGACACCATTTAAACAGAGTGGAATTCAATCCTTTTTCATCAATCTGTTCCTCAAGTGTTTTTAATAAGCGTGTGCCATACTCAGCTCTATCGCTTCCCCTTTGTTCATATTCTACAATATAGTATCCTATAGCCCAGTTTCTAAGCGTCATCAATTGATTTACCGCACTTCTAGCAGCATTTCCAGCTTTTAAATTAATATTTTTTATGCTGTCTGCTAACATTTCAAATTTAATACTATCTGCCACAGCTAACCTCCCTCATATACTCCTTGTATGGGCTCTTCATATTACACAATTTAACTTAAGAAAATCAATTGTCATATCGTTTTCTTGACTAACATGTCGATTCTGTAAATCCCCATTTATTGCACAATTATCGTATTCAAATAATACCATAAAACTTGTAAACAATTCTCTCTACTTTGAAATATAAAAAGCACCAAGCTTAATGCTTAGTACTCATAAAAGGAACAAAATTTAATAATGATAACTTGTGACTACGACGATTCTTAACCTCATCTGGCATTTCAGTAATATCGCCAGCTCTTTCAAGAGCACGTTTAGTCAATAGAGGTCCTACAAGTTCATAAATTAGAATAGCTAATAAAGTTATATTTCTAATTAAAACACCTTGTTGGCCTAGTGCTGTAGCTTGAACACACATGCCTAAGGCAACACCGGCTTGGGGGAATAGACAAATGCCTAGGTTGTTATAGACTTCAGCATCACAATGAGTTGCTCTTGAGCCAAAATAAGCACCCATATACTTACCAAGACATCTTGCCGCAATATAGACAATGCCAACTAGTACTGCACTGATTGATGTTAAGACACCTAGTTCTAGTTCAGCACCAGAGATGACAAAGAATAAGGCAAATAAGGGGTTAGTCCATCTATCAATCTTTTCCATAATATCTTCAGATAATGGACATAGGTTACAGAACACAGTACCTGCCATCATGCATACAAGAAGTGAAGAGAAACCAATTTCATCTCCAAAAAGATTAATATGAAGTTGTGATAAGGCAACAGACAAGAACACGCAAGCAACCGTAATATTTAATCTATTATGATTAGAGTTATATAACTTTTCTAACCAGTTTAATAGAGCACCAATCATAGCACCTAGAATTAAAGAAAAGACAATTTCTAATAATGGATTAACAATAATAGAAACTAAATCAAAATTATTTAATGTTAGGGCTTTGGCAATACCAAACAATACCGCAAACACAGTAAGCGCAATAGCGTCATCTAGGGCAACAATAGGAAGTAACATATCAACTAACTTACCCTTAGCCTTATATTGTTTAACAACCATTAAAGTAGCCGCAGGAGCAGTAGCGGTTGAAATAGCACCAAGTGTTAAAGCTTGTGCCATAGTCAATGTTTCTGGATATAGTAGTGATACAACAATTAAACAAACACTAACTAAGAATGTTGCAGCCAACGCTTCGCAAAAACCTACAATAACTGCCTTTTTACCAATTTGTTTTAAGTCCTTTACCCTAAATTCATTACCAATAGAGAAGGCAATAAAACCTAAGGCTACATCAGATACAATAGATAACTTTTCTACTTCTTCTAGTGTTAGAAAGCCTACACCTTCAACATTTAATTGACCAAGTACATATGGTCCTACTAATATACCAGCAATCAAGTATGCTGTAACAGCTGGAAGTCTAAATACTTTTAAGACTCTTGTCATCAATAGTCCAGCTAATATCGCAATTGATAGAGACAACATAATATTCATAATAAAAATCCCCTTTACAATCACTGTTAATATTAGTTCTTTTAGGGGATTTTTTAAAGTTAATTTTTGTGTATTTTAACCTAATTAAGCAACTTTCTTATGAAAGCCTTTACATTTTAGTCCCAATTAGTCAATTCTAAGTATAAAGCCTTGTACTTATCAGCAGAAGTTGACCAAGATACATCCTTGCTCATATCTCTTATAACCATCTCATTAAAATTGTTTCTTTGAGTGAAATAACATGTCTTAGCACGATTAATCGCATCTAGTAATAATCCTGCATCATAGCGGTCAAATGTGAAACCATTGCCTCTATTTTCAAACTCATTATATGGTTCTACCGTATCCTTCAAGCCACCTGTTTCTCTAACGATTGGAATAGCACCATAATGCATACCAATTAATTGAGTAAGACCACATGGTTCAAATGCAGAAGGAACTAGTAAACAATCACATCCTGCATAAATCTTATGAGCTCTACCCTCATCATACATAATATTTGCACAGAAGTAGCCCTTATAGATTTCTTCATAATATCTAAATGAACCTTCATAATAAGGATCACCAGTACCAAGTACCACTACTTCGGTATTGCCATCGATTAAGTCACCTACGATCATATTGATTAAATCTAGACCCTTTTGATCAGTTAATCTTGAGATTAAACCAATAACCATCTTATTCTCATCCTTTACAAGACCTAATTCTTCTTGTAAAGCTAACTTATTTAATCTCTTTTGTTCAATCGCATTACTTGCATCATAGTTAAAAGGTAATAACTTATCAGTTGTAGGATTCCAGATATCACAATCAATACCATTCACAATACCTCTTAACTTATATGAATAGTAACGTAAGTGACCATCTAATTGTTCACCATATTGAGCTGTTTGAATCTCGCCTGCATAAGTCTCTGATACTGTTGTAACTGCATCAGAATAAGAGATACCAGCCTTAAGCATATTCACATCATCTCTGCCACTTCTAATAGCGTCATTACTTAATACTTCATAAGATAAATTAGTCCAGTATCTAAATGTATCAATATTGAAGATACCTTGGAATCTTAAGTTATGAATTGTAAATACTACCTTAGCACTACTTACTGGAGAATCTTTGAATGTATCTCTTAAGAATACTGGAACAAGTCCTGCTTGCCAGTCATGACAGTGGATTACATTTGGAATCCAGTTCATATAGTTAAGAGCAGCTAATGCAGCCTTAGCAAAGTAACAATACTTAGGAATATCACCAATAATTGAAGTATATGGATTACCACTTGTAAAGAATTCTTGATTATCAATGAAATCATATACTACACCATCATTAACATATTCCATGATACCAACATAATATTGACCACCATCACTTGTAAGATCCATATAGAATGAACCCTTATATACCATCTTCTCTTGCCATTTTTGATCAATACAAGCATAACGAGGAAGAATAACCTTAACATCACAGTTCTTCTTACTCAATTCCTTAGCTAATGCATGCATTACATCACCTAAACCACCTGTCTTAACAAATGGATAGCATTCAGAACCAATAAACGCAATTGAACGTCTCTTCTTAAAGAAATCAGATTGATAATAATCATTCATCATTTTTTGTACCTTATCCTCAACAGATTCGAGCCCAGATTCGAGCCCTTTCTTACCCTTAGTTTTCTTAGTTTCTTTCTCTTCCTTAACTGGTTCAATAGCACCATTTAATTCAAGAACTTCCTTCTTTAACAATTCAGCTACATCAACATCAACAACATTGACAGTATCTTCAGTCTTCTTCTCAGTCTTCTTAATCTTAGACTTCTTAGGAGCAGCAGGTTCTTTCTTAGCTCTTGTAGCCTTAGTACTCTTTACTTCATTAGGCTCTTCAACCTTAGTTCTCTTTTTAGGTGTAGTTTTCTTAGTTTCTTTTTTATCAGTAGTCTTCACTTCTTTTTCCACTACTTTAGTTTCTTTTTTCTTAGGAGCAGGTTCGTGCCTAGATTCGAGCCTAGATTCGAGCCCAGATTCGAGCCCAGATTTAACATCTTCCTTCTTTACTTCAACGACTTCAACCTTAGGTTCTTCCACCACATGTTTAACAACCTTAGCATTCAACGATGCTTTCTCTTGTGCCTTCTTATCAGCAACCTTTTGAGCTGCCTTAGAAGCTATTCCACTTTTTTTCTTGGCCATATCATTCCCCTTTATCGTTAATTAGTTTGTTTATAATTAAACGCACACATATATTTTATCAAAGAAACTCAAGGGTAACCAATATATTGGCTTTTGCATAATTTAATAAATTTATGCAATTTTGGAGAATCTAATTAATTTAAATAATACTCATAATTTCCAACAAAAATACAATAACAATAAGGATGGTGACTATTATGAATAAGTTACAACACAGTATAGAAAGAAAAGCATTTGAGTCTATCCTTGATAACGTTATTAAACAAGGGCAAGACCATGATGTCATGGATTCAATTGATTCATTATTTTCTAAAATGGAATTTATTTAAAAAGGAACTTGGAGTGATGAATCTTTTGAAATGCTTCATAGTTTAACCAAAAATAAAGATGGTAAATGGGCACACTACTTAAATAGAGTAATTAAAAATTCTGACCCTTTCTATCTAAAAACTTTCTTGTTAAATGCAGCCTATGAAGGTGGTTTTAGAGGCTACCAAGAAGCTCAAAAAATTTTGAGAAAATGGACATCAATGTTCCATGGCTAATCCTAATGGATCCAACTAGTGCATGTAATATGCACTGTACTGGCTGTTGGGCAGCAGAATATGGCCATAAACAAAATCTATCTTTTGAAGACATGGACAGAGTGTTGACAGAGGCTAAACCTTATGGCACTCATGCATGTCTATTTACAGGTGGTGAACCACTAGTAAGAAAGAAAGACATTATCAAACTATGTGAAAAACATAGAGATATAGCCTTTCATGCCTTTACTAACGGTACATTAATTGATCAAGAATTTTGTGATGAAATGTTAAGAGTTGGAAGCTTCATGGTATCAATTTCTATTGAAGGATTTGAGGATGCAAATGATGGAAGAAGGGGAAACGGACACTTCCAAAAAGCCATGGAAGCTATGGATTTATTAAAAGCTAATAAGATTCCATTTGGCGTAAGTATTTGTTACACATCAAAGAACTACCAAGTAGTAACAAGTGATGAATTCCTAGACATGATAATTGACAAAGGATGCATCTTTGCCTGGTACTTCCACTATATGCCAGTAGGGAATAACGCAAGCACTGAATTATTATTAAATCCTGAACAAAGAGCTTACATGAAAGACAGAGTAAGAGAAATAAGAGGACTAGAAGGTGGCAAAGAAATATTTGCGATAGACTTCCAAAACGATGGTGAATTTACTCAAGGATGTATTGCAGGTGGCAAGATCTATTGTCATATTAATGCAGCAGGTGATGTAGAACCATGTGTTTTTTTCATTACTCTGGAGCCAATATCCACGATATGTCATTTATTGATTGTCTAAAACAACCACTATTCAAAGCATATCGTAAGGGACAACCATTTAACAACAACCATTTAAGACCATGTCCTATGTTAGAAAACCCTGATATACTACCTAAACTAGTAAAAGAAACAGGAGCTAGATCTACTGATTTAGAATCTCCTGAAGATGTTAATCATCTATGTAGTAAATGTACTGCTTATGCATCCAATTGGAAATCAACTGCAGATAAGCTTTGGAATGAAGAAGGACATAAAAACTAGTAGAAAACCTACTAGTTTTTATGTTAATTATATGAAGTTCTACTTACTTCTTTTAATAGCACAACTTCTCTTAATTCATTATGGTTTTCAACACAAGTTTGAAGTGTTAAAAGCTTATCATTATAATCAACACTAACACCTGTGTCATAGAAAACATTCTTCTTTACAGTATCAATATATTTATCAAATTGTTCCTCTGTATAATTTGGATAATAGAATTCAAAACCATCATTAGTATAAGAGAACTTTTCACCTTCATATTCGTCTTCAATTAACTCACAATAATAAACATAAGCAATCTCATATCTTCTCACTTCATTCTCGAGATACAATTTAACATATTTATTATTTTCATAATTTTCCTTGTCAATTAGCTTAGCCAAAGGAGTAAACTTATGCGTACCACTTGCATCATAACTTGCATAAACATAATGACCAATCAATATTAGATTTTGATCATCCAAAGTATTAGAAGAATCCAAGAAAATAGAACCCTCCTCATCATATTTCATGGTCTCCCAATCAGTACGGTAATAAGTATTGTTGTCGCTGCCTTGTACAAAAGGAAGATCAATTAAACCAGACTCAAAAGTAATAGTACCCACATAATCATTGGATTTAACACTATAGGTATCCCATAGTTCTTTAACTAAAGCTTTTTCTTTTTCATCTACTACTTCAGTAACCTTATTATTGTTGTTTTCAACTACTTCATTATCTTTTTTAAAAAAAGAAAAAGGATCAAACACCAAAATCACAATACCAAAAACCAATAAGATTGACAACACTACTATAGCTACATAAATTAAACTATTATTCTTCTTCTTTTTCATCACAACACCATTTGTATAACCATATTTACTATAACCCCAACTATAGCCGAATAACAAATAAACATTATTGGGTTTAATTTTATTTTCTTAACTTTAACAACTAATAAAGTGAATAATAAGATAATGGAAATAACAATCTCTATCATGTTATTATTCTCCATTAGCATGTATAAACCCGTAGCCAAAATAATGCCAATTACCGCCAATATCGCACCATCCATAATATATTTAAAATACTTATTATTCATAATAGAACTAAGTACTTTAACCACAAGCACAATAATCAAGAAAGCAGGAAGAACAACCCCAATCGTTGCCACCACAGCACCCAATAAGCCACCATTAACACTACCAACATAAGTAGCTAAATTAACCATAATAGGGCCAGGAGTAGACTCAGATAAAGCTATCATATAAGCCAAACCATCATCAGTTAACCAATTATTAGAAATAACCACATCCCTAATAATAGCTATCGCACCATAACCGCCACCAAAAGAAAAGAAACCAACCTTCAAAAACTCTATAAACAATCTTAAGTAAATCATTTCCTATTTACCTCATACAAAAGATTAACAATAGCACCAAACAAGATTATTAACACTGAAGAAACAGACAAACTTTTAACATTAATAATAAATAAGGTTAAAAAAGAAATTAACACCATAAGATACTTAAAATAAGACTTATCCAACTTAAAAGCCATCTTAATACCAACATCAAGAATCAAATAAGACACCGCTATCTTAATACCCATAAAGGCATAACTTATTAATTTGATTTCCAGGAAATTGTCTAAAACAGTAGAAATCAAATAAATAATTAAAAAAGAAGGCAAGGAAATAGCCAATGTAGCTACTATTGCCCCCAGTAAGCCCTTAGTCTTATAACCAGTATAAGTAGCACAATTAATCGCAATAGGACCCGGAGTAGACTCAGCCACAATAACAAGCTCATCCATTTCCTTACTAGTAAGCCACTTATACTTATTTACACATTGATCCTCAACAATTGAAATCATGGCTAAACCACCACCAAAAGTAAAAAGACCAATCTTGAAAAATACAATAAATAATTCTAACATTAAGACTCTTTTTTACGTGCAACGATCGTTATAGGAACACCTTCAAAACCAAAAGCATCTCTTAGCTTGTTTTCCAAATAACGCTTATATGAGAAGTGGAAAAGTTCCACATCGTTGACAAACAGCACAATCACACAAGGTGCCACAGATACTTGTGAAGCATAATAAATCTTAAACAGACGACCATTATGAGGCTTAGCAGGATTAGCCAATTGCGCATCCATAATAACCTCATTTAAGACATTAGTCTTAATTCTTAAATTAACATTTTGATAAACTTGATCAATCAAAGGAAGTAAAGTATTAACACGCTTATTTTCCTTAGCACTAACAAACGCAATCGGTGCATAATCCAAATAAGCAAACTGCTCTCTAATTTCCTTGGTAATATTAGACATTGTCTTCTCATCCTTATCAACAAGATCCCACTTGTTATAAACAAGAATAACACCCTTATTAGCCTCATGAGCCAAACCAGCAACATGCTTATCCTGTTCAATAATACCAACACCACCATCAATAACCACTAACACTACATCAGCTCTATCAATAGCTACTTTCGCTCTTAAAATAGAATACTTCTCGACATTCTCATAAATCTTACCTCTTTTACGAATACCCGCCGTATCAATAACAACATAAGACTTATCATTCGCATTAAAGACCGTATCAATTGCATCTCTAGTTGTTCCTTCAATATCAGAAACAATTACTCTTTCTGAATTCAAAAACGCATTAGTTAAACTAGACTTACCAACATTAGGCCTACCAATAATGGCAAACTTAATCATGCCATCATAATCATCCTTTTGTTTCTCAGGCATCAAAGAAGTTGCCTTATCTAATAAGTCTCCAATACCGATACCATGAGAACCACTCACAGGAATAGGATCACCTAATCCTAGATTATAGAATTCATAGATATTATCAATCTTATCAAAGTCATCAATCTTATTAACACCCAAAAGAATTGGTTTCTTACTCTTACGTAATTGTTTAGCAATAAATGTATCATCATTAGTTAAACCCTCTTTACCATTAACCAAAAAGATAATAACATCAGCCTCATCAATCGCTATATCAACCTGAGCCTGAATCTCCTTTTGAAAAGGAACATCACGTAACTCAATACCACCTGTATCAATTAATCTAAAAGTCTTATTCAACCATAGACAATCGCCATAAATTCTATCTCTTGTAACACCCGGAGTATCCTCAACGATAGAAAGTCTTTTTTCAAGCATACGATTAAAAACGGTTGACTTACCAACATTAGGCCTACCAACAATCGCAATAGTACCATCTATCATAAACTTGCCCCTTTCCTAAATCTTCTTATAAACAAGATCTAAAATCATATTCACAACTTCATCAATACTCTTATCAGAAGAATCAATAATTGTCGCATCCGCACTTGCCTTAAGCGGAGAAATAGCACGATGACTATCCTGATAATCCCTTTTCTTAATCTCTTCTAAGATCTTGTCATAATCATCAATAATACCCTTTTCTTTATTTTGCTCAAGTCTTCTTCTTGCTCTATCTTCAGCACTAGCAGTCAAAAAAACCTTAACCTCAGCATCAGGCAAAACTACATCACATATATCTCTTCCATCTAAGATATAACCTTTATTAGCCGCAATCTTTCTTTGAGCAGCCACCAAAGCACTTCTGACGCCACTTAACTTAGAAACATTACTAGCAGCCATCGAAATCTCATTAGTTCTTATCTTATCAGTAATATCCTCTCCATTTAAGACAACAGACTTGCCATCCATCTTTAGATCAAAATCATTTTGAACCAAAGAAGAAACATTCTTTTCATCACCAAAAGATAAACCATTCTTCAAAACTGCATAAGCTACAGAACGATACATAGCCCCAGTATCCAAATGAACATAAGAAAGCTTCTCCGCCACCAAGTCCGCAATAGTACTCTTACCAGCACCACTTGGACCATCAATCGCTATATTAATTTTCATACTCTATAGAATACCCTTTGCCAACAACAAGAAATAAACAATAACACCAACAATAATCAAGAAAATTACTAGAAGAACAATCAACACAACATTCAAAACCTTATTAGGCTTATCATCATCATAGTAATAATCATCGTCATCTTCTTCAGCAATCTCATTCTTCTTAAAAGACAATGTAGCAGTAGTGCTTAAATCCTTAGTAAAAGTCTCATCAAGTGTCTTAATCTCAACAGGACTCTCCTCTAAAGTCTTAGTCAAAACTGGATGTGTTAATGTATCGGCCAACTTCTCAGCAGCCTTTTCACGCTTTGCATCAATCGGATCAACCTCAACAGTATTATCTAAAACCTCATCCAAGCTAACTGTAGGACCAGTAACAGGCTCCAAATTAATCTCACTTAAAACTTTATCAATCTCTAAAGTTACAGTATTAGAGAAGTCATCATCCTCTTCATCATCATTAAAGCCACCGTGTCTAACATCTTCAATTAAACTATTAAGATTCTCATCAACAGTCAAACGACCAGCCTGTGTATTATAATCAGCAACCTCTTCCAAAGTCTTATCCAACAAGCTATTAACATCTACATCACTAGGCTCAACACTTGGTTCTTCAACAACTGGTTCATCAATATTTGGAGCATCAACCTCAGGAAGTGCGACATTTTCACTTGCTATTGGTTGTTCAACTAATTCAGGAACCTCTTCAACACTTGGCTTCTCAATCAATTCATCAACCTCAGGAATATCTAAATCAGGTAATACAATCTCAGACTCAACACTTGGCTCTTCCTCAACAATTTCATTTACCTCAGGAATATCCAAATTAGGTAATGCGATTTCTTCTTCCACAACAAGTCCATCAATCAATGTATCAAGATTAGTAAGCTCTTTAAGCTCAGGCTCAACAATTACTTCCTCTTCTTCCTTTACTGGTTCTACAGGACCATTTAATTCAAGAACCTCTTTCTTCAATAATTCTGCAATATCTGCATAATCTTGTTCAATATAGTTATAAGGTTCTTCAATTCTT
>ERZ1034992.1267-NODE-1267-length-11615-cov-488.351384_pt1 | contig 11615 bp, 16 predicted proteins | sample MGYA00520695_ERZ1034992 | MGnify/ENA primary metagenome ERZ1034992 (study PRJEB33766, sample SAMN09781778) | gut metagenome | biome: gut microbiome | host: Homo sapiens | place: Madagascar | study: EMG produced TPA metagenomics assembly of the PRJNA485056 data...
ATCGATACTGGAAAAACTCTAACTCGGTGGCCAGTTTTTGTTGACCACTTCAGCAGGAAGAATGCCCGCCGGTCAGCAGACTCACCGGCTGGTTCCGCTTTCCGACACCTGGTACGTCAGCCAGCTGCAGACGATGGTGGCCACACTGAAAATCCCCATGGAACGGCGTAATAAACGAACAGGCAGGACAGAGAAAGCGCGGATCTGGGAAGTGACGGACAGAACGGTCAGGACCTGGATTGGGGAGGCGGTTGCCGCCGCTGCCGCTGATGGTGTGACGTTCTCTGTCCCGGTCACGCCACATACGTTCCGCCATTCCTATGCGATGCACATGCTGTATGCCGGTATACCGCTGAAGGTCCTGCAGAGCCTGATGGGGCATAAGTCCATCAGCTCAACAGAGGTCTACACGAAGGTGTTTGCGCTGGATGTGGCTGCACGGCACCGGGTGCAGTTTTCGATGCCTGAGTCCGATGCGGTGTCTATGCTCAAAAGAATTCCTTAAGCTCTGACTTTTTTAAATCCCTTTCGGATATCTCATGGATATATTATCGGTATTTCATATTCTGTTGACATGCAGGACCGGTATAGAGTAAAAAAACATCTATTGGGTACCTCTTGGATATCCGAAAGGTGTCTTAGGGGGTCTTTGTGGGTATTACATGTGGATTCTGGAGATACACTATGCCTGTTATTGCTAATACGCATCCCAAAGGTGGTGTGGGTAAGACAACTTCATCCGTAAACATTGTTGGTGAAATGAAGTCTGATACAGTTGATCTGGATACTCATACCGGGCTTTCTATCATTCTGGGGCTGAGACCTGAAGGAAAAGAAATTTCCGTGAAAGTACCCAAAACAGTGGATGAGTTAATCGAAATTATGACTCCCTACAAGAACAGCGATAAGACGTTACTTATTGACTGTGGGGGATTTGACTCAGATCTTACCCGTACTGCGATTGCCTTTGCAGACTGCGTTATTGTCCCTTCAAAAGACTCCCTGACTGAACGTATTGGTCTGATGCATTTTGATGGAGTACTGGACGAAATCAGCTCTATCATGGGGACCGATATAACTGCTCACCTGTATCTCTGTAAAGTTAATCCTAACAAGAAGAAATTCCCTAAGCTTGATGCAATCCTGCCATCGTTCAAACATCTGAAGCTGATGAAGAGCCGCATTTCTGCTCGTGCAGAATTTGAGGATGTCATTGAGACTGGGATGGGAATCACTGAGTCTGTTCATGGGCGCTATTCGGCAGGAGGTAAGGAAGTTATTGCCCTGATCGAAGAAATCAATCATCTGATTGAAAATAACAAACAGTAAGGTGTATCTATTGGGTATCCATATAGTATCCTTTGGGCTTTTAATGGATATCTTTTAAGTATCTAACAAACATCCTGGGTTATCTCATGAGCAAAGCGAAATTTAGTGCACAGGCTGAAAAACTGAAAAACCTGGTGGATTCTGCCAGATTACAAACTTCTTCTTCTGCCGTAACAGCAACAGCCCCGTCTCAGCCAAATGAAGGTGCAGAGGAAGTTTCAGGTCGTCCCGTGGCTGCCAGGACGAAGGCTAAGAATCTTAAGGCCATACCGCTGTCGTATTTTGAAGCTCATGCGGAACTTAAAGCGACCAGTAAAACATCTCTGGATTTTAGCTCATATATTATTGAGGCTATAAGAGAGAAGCTTGAACGTGATGGTGCAATAGGTCAATAAACTATCGGATACCTTAAGGGTATCTGATGTGTGTCTTTTAAATGCGTTATGGGGATTCTTCACGTACCTAAAGAGTCCCCATTAGACATCTTTCTGTTTATGGTGACATGATTCGTCACCGCTTTCCTTTCCTCTCAGTTTCACCATTTCATTCCTTTTCCCTTAACCTGAACCATGATGTCCACGATGTTTTTATATTGCATTTATGTATCACATATAGCCTTCATAATGTTTTTGTATCTATGATTTCCTCTGGTCTTAAAGTTGTGTGTACAATGTACATGCGATTTATCGTGTTTTTATGTTGCATTTATCCTTTCAGAAAGACCGTTTTTTCATTATAATTGAATATACATTGCATGTATGAAGCATGTTTGTTTTTTCTATTTGTTTATGAGCAACGGAGACTGGTTATGAAAATCTTTATTGATGATGGTTCTACCAACATTAAACTTGCCTGGTTGGAGGATGGTGACGTGAAAACGTTAATCAGCCCTAACAGCTTTAAACCGGAATGGTCTTTTAGTTTACTGGATGATGCTGCTCCGGCTAATTACGAGATCGACGGCGAGAAGTTTTCATTTGATCCATTAAGTGCTGATGCTGTCGTAACGACTGAAACACGCTATCAGTACAGTGATGTGAATGTTGTGGCCATTCAGCATGCGCTACAGCAGACCGGCCTGAAAGCGCAGCCTGTTGATGTCATCGTCACATTGCCGATCTCTGAATACCTTGACGCCAACAATCAGAAAAATAAGCAAAACATTGAAAGAAAGAAAAAAAATGTGATGCGTGAAGTACGGGTGCAGGGGAGTGATGCATTTGTTATTCGCAGTGTTTCCGTTCTTCCTGAAAGTATTCCCGCTGGTTTCAGTGTTCTTGCGGGGCTTGAGGATGATGAATCCCTTTTGATCGTAGATCTCGGTGGTACAACTCTTGATGTATCGCATGTTCGTAGCAAAATGACAGGGATTACAAAAACCTGGTGTGATCCGAATATCGGCGTGTCCCTGATTACATCCGGGGTTAAGGAACAGATGGCTGTACATGCTAATACAAGAGTGAGCTCATTCCAGGCTGACAATATCATTGTGCACCGTAATGAACCTGACTACCTTTCCCGTCGCATTTATAATGCTGAACAGCGTGAGTCTATCATTAATGTTATCAATGAACGGCAGAAGTTGCTTATTAAACGAGTTAATGATGTCATCAGCCGTTTCACCGACTATACACATGTAATGTGTGTTGGTGGTGGGGCTGAAATTGTGGCCGAGGCTGTGAAGAACCTGACTAAGGTTCCTGATGAGCGCTTTTATCTGAGCTCATCCCCGCAGTTTGATTTAGTCATGGGAATGATAAAAATGAAAGGTGGTGTGACTAATGAGTGATGAAAATAAATCCAGACGCTGCTCATTTGAACTTTTCCCGGATGAACGGACAGGAGATAAGATAGCAGATGAGCTCATTGCAAATGAAAAACTGAAGGAGCGGGGACGTTTCATGCGCGCGATGTTAGTTACTGGTGCGGCGTTTGCAGCTATAGATAAACGTCTTCCTTTGCTGATATCGGAGTTACTGACAGAAAATACGACTCTGGATGATATTAATAAGGTGATTTCCAGCGTAATACCAGGTGCTTTTTCGGTTGAAAAGAAATTGCTTGAATTACTGGAAAAACAATCTGGTCTCCATACGTCTGTGGATTGCAGTACTCCTCTTACAGAGCAGAGTCTGTCGAGAAATGACGGTGAAGACCAGACCAGAAGAAACGCTGAAAATATGTTCGGAGATGACTGAACTAACCCAGCCTGGCCAGGGGAATATCTCGCCATTTAGTTGTATAACACTGACTCAACATTTCCCGTTTCATTTGCCATTCAGGGGCGGTTCCTCGCCCCGCAAACCACACTTTCCCTTTTCCCGACTGGTTCAGTTCATCGAGTGTTTTCATTAACTTTTCACTGTTTTTACGGGGCTGGATTTCATCAAATAATCCCGGCTGCGCTATACCCGATGGTGTGAAATCAGCCAGCATGACTCCTGCCTTCATATAGCGGTACCCTTCACGCCAGACATGGTTTAAGGCTCTGCATGCGGCGGCAATAATGTCCCGGCTGTCCTGTGTGGGCAATGGAAGCTTTTCCACAGCGGCATTGCTGTAACAGGGTTCTTTTACTGCAAAGGGGGATGTCCGTACAAATGTCGTCACCTGCCGGCAATACTGACGCTCCCCACGTAGTTTCTCTGCGGCCCGCTCTGCATACTGAACAACAGCCTGGTGCATGGCATCTTTGTCTGTGATTCGTTCACCAAAACTGCGACTACAGACAATCTGCTGTTTTGCCGGTGGTGCTTCTTCCAGGGATATGCAGGACTCGCCGTTGAGTTCGCGTACCGTACGCTCAAGAATGACGCTGAAGTTTTTCCGGATGAATGCCGTGTTAGCCTGCGCCAGCTGCAGTGCTGTGTTAATACCCAGCGCATTCAGCTTTTCCGTCAGTCTGCGTCCTACTCCCCAGACCTCACCAACTGGCTGCAGCCCCAGTAGCTTCAAGGTCCGATTACGGTTTTCTGCCGTCAGCGCGACCACTCCGGAAAACTGTGGCCATTGCTTTGTTGCCCACTGTGCACTTTTAGCCAGCGTTTTTGTAGGCGCAATGCCCACCCCCATGGTGAGTCCTGTCCAGCTCTTTACCTGTTCCCTGAGCTGATGACCAAAAAACTCCGGAGAGATGCAATGATTTATCCCCCGCAAATCAATGAACATTTCATCAATTGAGTAGGGCTCAACTGCGGGAGAAAGCGACTCCAGAACAGCCATGACCCGTTGGCTCATGCTGTGGTACAGCGCATAATTGCTGGAAAATACATGTATTTTCTTCTCCAGGCGCATCTGTCTCACCTGAAACCAGGGCTGCCCCATTCTGATGCCAAGGGCTTTTGCCTCCGGGCTGCGCGCGATCACACAGCCATCGTTATTGCTGAGTACGATGACCGGTTCGTTGCGAAGGTCCGGGCGGAAAACTTTTTCACATGAGGCGTAGAAACTGTTGATATCAGCCAGTGCAAACATCAGCGTAACTCCCGCGTCCTGTGTATCACGTGAGTGACAACACCAAAAATACAGATGTTTTCCGGATACAGTGTGCGGAATTCCGGGCTGTCTGAAACCGGCTCCAGTGCCGGGCGTGGGCGCAACAGCAGTCGTTTGACGGTGAACTCACCGTCGATCTCAGCGATAACGATGTCCCCGTGTTGTGGTTTTTCGGCCCTGTCCACTACCAGCAGATCACCATTCTGCACGCCAGCCTGGTTCATCGATTCACCGCTGGCGCGCAGAAAGAAGGTGGCTGCAGGTCTGCTGATGCAATAGCTGTTCAGATCCAGTTCCTGCTCAGCATAATCAGTGGCAGGCGAAGGAAAACCGGCCTGGCAACGATCGGCAAACAACGGTCGCACGTAACTGTCATCGCCTGAAGGGTCAGCCGGACGGTGATAAACGGTACTCATGCTGCAGGCAGCCAGCTGTCGTCCTGCCAGATTTCTTCCAGCAGAGACATGATACGTTCTTTATCCTTGTCGTTGCGGGCTCCTGTGACAGATACAGACGGGGCGCTGCCCTGGTCTATACGCAGCCAGATTTCCGGGGAGTGTGGTTTCAGACGTTGTTCGATTTCATTCTGTAGCGCCTGAAGTGTGCCTGATTTGAGGTTTTTTGTGCTCTGGCGGTCGAAAAGAATTTCAATGCGGATCATGTTCTCATCTCCCTTTTCTTTTGCTGTATGTATATACAGTATTCTAATAACTGAATCCACACACAGTCAAATGTCATTATTGTGACTAAAAAACGCTCAATTCTCTGAGGGTGTGGCGGTATGCCTGCTGTGGACTGCTGTGTCCAGCTTATCCACAGCATTTTGCGCACGGTTCTGTGAATAAAATACCTGGTTACCCAGGCCGTGCCGGCACGTTAACCGGGCTGCATCCGATGCAAGTGTGTCGCTGTCGCCGGCCTCCTCACCCGGTCACGTTTCGTCGTTCCTCCTCCACGCGCTGCGGCTTCGGGGCCGCACCTGCATTCGTATGCGGTCGCCCGGTTACAGGTGCGGCACGGCCTGATGGAGGCTGCATGTGAGAGGAGAATTCCCATGCCAAACTGGTGCTCAAATCGTATGCATTTTTCTGGTGAACCGGCACAGATTGCTGAGATTAAACGACTGGCCAGCGGTGCAGTCACACCGCTTTATCGCCGCGCCACAAATGAAGGTATTCAGCTGTTTCTGGCCGGAAGTGCCGGACTTCTGCAGATCACTGAAAATATCCGCTCTGAACAGTGCCCCGGAGTGACGGCTGCCGGACGTGGTGCTGTATCGCCGGAAAATATCGCGTTCACCCGCTGGCTGACACACCTGCAGAACGGTGTACTGCTGGATGAGCAAAACTGCCTGATGCTGCATGAACTCTGGCTGCAGAGCGGTACTGGACAGCGTCGCTGGGAAGGGTTACCGGATGATGTCAGGGAAACTATCACTGTGCATTTCACCGCAAAAAGAGGTGACTGGTGTGACATCTGGGGTAACGAGGATGTATCGGTGTGGTGGAACCGTCTGTGTGACAACGTGCTGCCGGAAAAAACCATGCCGTTTGACCTGCTGACGGTTTTGCCGACCCGCCTGGATATTGAAGTGAATGGCTTTAATGGCGGTGTTCTGAACGGTGTTCCTTCTGCATATCACTGGTATACAGAACGGTATGGCGTGAAGTGGCCTTGTGGGTATGACCTGAATATCAGCAGTCAGGGGGAAAACTTCATTCAGGTAGATTTCGACACGCCGTGGTGTCAGCCGGAAAGCGACGTTATTGCAGAATTAAGCCGCCGTTTCAGCTGCACAATGGAGCACTGGTATGCCGAACAGGGCTGCAATTTCTGTGGCTGTGTCAACGCCACGATGTTTGACCGTTATTTGCCATTTTCATGCCCGCTAAGATACTTTCGTTACTGATGCTGTCCGCTTTTCACCATTTCATCATCACTGATTGGCGTTGTGTTTTTGGTCAGCACTCCAGCTTTACGTTTCTCTTTTAACCGGTAACTCTCTCCTTTGATATTCAGCGTGGTTGAGTGATGTAGCAACCGATCCAGTATCGCTGTTGCCAGCACGTGATCTCCGAACATTTCTCCCCAGTCTGCGAACCCTTTGTTTGACGTCAGTATGATGCTCGCTTTTTCATATCGACGGTTCAGTAGCCGGAAGAACAGGCTGGCTTCCTCTCTGTTCATCGGCAGATAGCCTATTTCATCCAGGATCAACACCCGGGCATAACTCAGTTGCTGCAGCTGACGCTCCAGCCGGTTTTCCTGTTTCGCTTTCATCAGTGTCGCGATCAGTCTGTCCAGTGGCATAAACAGTACCCGATGTCCCGCATCCACCGCTTTCACGCCAAGAGCTATGGCCAGATGAGTTTTTCCGACACCAGGAGGTCCCAGCAGGATCACGTTTTCGCTGCGCTCCACGAACGCCAGACCAGCCAGTTCCCGGACAACCTTACGGTCGATGCCCGGCTGGAAGGTAAAGTCGAACTGCTCCAGCGTTTTGACCCACGGCAGACGAGCCTGCTTCAGCCTGGACTCCATACCGCGCTGATGCCTGCCGTTCCATTCCTGCTGTAGCGCCATGCACAGGAACTCCCGGTAGTTCAGCTCTTTTTTAGCTGCCTGTTCCAGCAGGCTTTCAACGTGATAACTCAGATGCTCCATTTTCAGGCGACTCAGCAGGACTTCCAGCTCATGCATCACAACAGCTCCTCATAGGCACTCAGTGGTCGATGTTCCACCTGACTGACCTGCTGCCAGAGCGGGGCGTGATGCTCCGGCACTGTCTGCCAGCCAGACGATGCCGAACAGAGGCGATGTGAGGCCACCAGTTTCTCATTACTGTAGATCCGCAACTCGTCATCCAGCGATATTCGTATCGATACCGGCTGACCACACAGCGCTTCGGGAACGCTGTAACGATTACCACCAACCTCGATATAGCTGTCCCGGGACACATGGCGGATGTCGAAGTAACTGGTATCGAAGTCCGTATCCGGTAACGGCTGCAGATGTTCCTGCTCCAGCGCGAAGCGCTGTTCCGGCGTTTCTTTGAACTGGCGAAGTTCCCGTTTGTCAGCCACATCGGCTATCCATTGCTCCAGTTGTTGATTAACATGAGTGAAGCTGTCGAACCTGCGGTACCGAACGAAGAAGTTCTCCTTGAGGTATTTCACCATCCGCTCAACCTTACCTTTTGTTCTGGCCCTGCGTGGACGGCATGCCCGTGGCAGGAAGTTATAGTGGTCGGCCAGCAACAGGAATCCGGAGTTGAACACGACTTTCCCGTTGTTATTCTTCAGCACCGCAGCCTTCTGGTTATCAACCAGCACCGTTTTCACACAACCACCGAAGTAGCGGAAGGCGCGAACCAGTGATTCGTAGGTATGCTCAGCATCCTGTTTTGGTGCGGCGAAGACATGGAAGCGGCGGGAGAACCCCAGCGTATTAACCGCAAAGTTAACTTTGCACCGTTGCCCGGCAACCTCCACCTCAACTTCGCCCCAGTCGTGCTGGAGCTGGTATCCAGGCTGAGTTTCGAAGCGAACTGTTCTTTTTGACGGACGCATTTTACGTTTGGGCTGGATGTAGTAACGCAGCATGGAACGTCCGCCCGTATAACCCATTGCCTTAATCTCCGCAAAGATAACCTCACTATTCCAGACATTCTCTGCCAGGCGCATGTCGATGTAATCCATAAACGGTTTCAGCTTAACCATTTTGTGGCGGGTCTTTCTGGCTGGCGGTTCAGGGTATTTGAGGTAGCGTCTGACCGTCCGTTCAGAGCAACCAATCTGAGTCGCAATATCGACAATGTACGCGCCCTGCTGGCGCATTTGCTTTATCATGTAAAAGTCCTCTCTGCTCAGCATGTTGATGTCCTTTCTGGTGTGAGAACCTTAAGGAAACAACATGTTGGGTGGAGCGGACAATCCAAATGGTGAATTACCGTCTTATATCACTGGCGCTGACAGCTGGCAGCGATATGAGCGTGGCGAGCTTGTTGATGTGCTGTGGGGGGAGCTGGAATGGTCTTCCCCGACAGATGACGATGAGCTGCCGGAAGTCACCGGACCTGCGTGGATAGTCGACAATGTGGCGCATTATGGCGGATGAAGTATGACGGAGACGGGCGGGCAACCGCCCGTTTCTTTTCCGACAAAGGATGTCGCCGTGCTCCTCTTTTTACTGCGCCAGCTGACGCGGCGCGGCAGGAACGCTGCCTGTGGTCAGTGTCCCGCGTCCGGCGGGCACGGGACGGGCGCTTTTACTGCTCCCGGCTGGCGTCGGTGACAGTGTACGCCAGCCCGTCGCCCTTTTCTGATGAACGCCCTTCAAGCCGCTTTCGCGGCATAGCCTTGCCGTCAAAAAGACGACGGCTGCGGTATTCCACGGTCGGCCTGACCCGTTACCGGACGCGGTGAACAGCCCACAGGCAGCGGGGAACGGGCACCACAGGGGTGCCCTCCCGGTGCCCTCTGTAAGAGAAGGAGTTTTGTATGTCCCGTTTTGTCCTCGGTAACTGCATCGATGTTATGGCCCGTATTCCTGATAACGCCATTGATTTCATACTGACTGACCCGCCGTACCTCGTCGGTTTCCGTGACCGTTCCGGGCGCACCATTGCCGGTGACGTTAACGATGACTGGCTGCAACCTGCCAGCAATGAGATGTACCGCGTACTCAAAAAAGACGCGCTGATGGTCAGCTTCTACGGCTGGAACCGTGTCGATCGCTTTATGGCCGCCTGGAAACGCGCCGGATTCAGCGTGGCAGGGCACCTCGTGTTCACCAAAAACTACACATCCAAATCTGCGTATGTCGCGTACCGTCACGAATGCGCTTACATCCTGGCAAAAGGACGTCCGGCGCTGCCTCAGAAGCCATTGCCCGACGTGCTGGGCTGGAAATATTCAGGCAATCGTCATCACCCGACGGAAAAGCCCGTTACCAGCCTGCAACCACTGATTGAGAGCTTCACACATCCGAACGCGATTGTGCTGGACCCGTTTGCAGGCAGCGGCTCAACCTGCGTCGCTGCCCTCCAGTCCGGACGCCGGTATATCGGTATCGAGCTGCTTGAACAGTATCACCGTGCCGGACAGCAACGACTGGCCGCCGTGCAACGGGCCATGCAGCAGGGGGCCGCGAATGATAACTGGTTTGAACCGGAGGCTGCGTAAATGAACTATGCCGGACATGAAAAACTTCGCGCCGACGTGGCGGAGGTGGCCAACACCATGTGTGACCTTCGGGCCAGGCTGAACGATATGGAGCATCGCTGTCGCTTTGATTCCGATGTGCTTGTTGAACGCCTGACACGCCAGACGCTGTATCGCGCCAATCGCCTGTTCATGGAGGCGTATACCGAAATTCTGGAACTGGATTCCTGCTTCAAAGATTGAGAAGGAGACGAGAATGTACGGAACATGCGAAACGCTATGCCGGGAGCTGGCAGCAAAGTATCCGGGAGACACGCCACTGATGCTGGTTATCTGGTCCCCGGAAGAAATTCAGGCCCTCGCTGACGGAATGGATATTTCTCTGTCCGATCATGAAATCAGAACCGTCCTGGCGCGCCTGGAGGACATCCCGGAAGACCAGCGGACTGAATCCGGTATTTCTTCCGGCGTGGCGATGGAGATCATCAATAACGTGAGAGAAAACCGCCAGGTGACCGTCCCTGCTGAACTGCTGGCGTCCCTGATTCAGACCGCTGAACAGGCATTGTGGAAGCGTGAATGGGCCGCCCGTGATAACGGCCTCGTCGTCCCGGAATGCGTCACCCGCCGTCAGGCGGTGGTTAATCAGGCCCGCGCCCTGCTGAAAAACAACACACACGAAAACGACTGATGTTATCGCCGCTTTCGGGCGGCGATTCAGGGAGACCATTAATCATGAACAAAACGCTGAATGCACTGGTTTATCGCCACGCCCGTAACCTGCTGCTGGCGCAGGGTTGGTCGGAAGAGACGGATGTTGACCAGCGTAACCCGAAGTATCCGGGCTGGATCAGCATTTACGTGCGGCTGGATGCGCCCCGGCTGGCGACGTTACTTATCAACCGTCACGGCGGCGTACTGCCGCCGCTCCTGGCCTCTGCCATTCAGAAACTGACCGGAACCGGAGCAGAACTTGTTCTGTCCGGCAGTCAGTGGCAGTCGCTGCCGGTACTTCCGGCAGACGGAACGCAGGTGTCTTTCCCGTATGCCGGTGAATGGCTGACGGAGGAAGAAATCAGGGCGGTTCTTGATGCGGTGCGCGATGCAGTATGCAGTGTCAGTTGCCGGGTGGCAGAAGATGCGCGGCGTATCCGTGCGGCGCTGACCACCACCGGTCAGACGTTGCTGACCCGCCAGACGCGCCGCTTTCGTCTGGTTGTGAAGGAAAGCGATTACCCCTGCTGGCTTGATGAAGATGACGAAAATCTGCCCGTGGTGCTCGATGCCATCCTGAACCGGGGAGCACGTTTTTCGGCGGTGGAAATGTATCTGGTCAGTGAGTGTGTGGAGCATATCCTGTCCAGTGGTCTGGTCTGTGATGTGCTGCGTATACCGGATGAACCGTCCCGTCGCTGGTTTGACCGGGATATTCTGCGGGAGGTTGTTCTGGAGGCACGGGATGAAATCCGCAGCATGGCGGATGCCCTGGCGAAAATCAGGGGCTGATGATGGCGGGGAAAATCCCCGCCTTTTTCCTGCCGGTCCCCGGACAGAGCACAAAGGAAGTCGCCGCCGGCTCCGCTTTACCCGGCCATGCGGGGCATGGCCTTGTGGGTTTTCAGTTATGTG
>ERZ1034992.1271-NODE-1271-length-11592-cov-163.982578_pt1 | contig 11592 bp, 10 predicted proteins | sample MGYA00520695_ERZ1034992 | MGnify/ENA primary metagenome ERZ1034992 (study PRJEB33766, sample SAMN09781778) | gut metagenome | biome: gut microbiome | host: Homo sapiens | place: Madagascar | study: EMG produced TPA metagenomics assembly of the PRJNA485056 data...
TATTTTTGTAGAGCCGGAGGAAACAGACCAGACGGTTTAAATGAGCCGGTTACGATTATTCCTTATAAAAAGTAAATGAATGGAAGAAGTCGCGGGGCAGGGACGGACATGAGTCAGAACTGCGCTTTCAGGGAAAAGGCATCAGCGCATACTCTTCAGCAGTGTTTCTGCCATCACCCACAATGCGCGATTGAGCTTAATGTCCGTGTCGATGCTGTGAATGGCACGGGTATGGATACGTTTTCCTCTGGCACTGCGACCGGAAATCCCGCCTTTCAGCATATTCTCCTGGATGGTCTGATAAGCACTCCACAGGTCCTTACCGTAATCCTCCCGGCGTCGTGGCGTCAGAATGTCGGCGGTGGTGACGGGCTGATGTTCGTCACCATAACGGTAAGTCAGTGCCGCCTGTGCCAGCGCCTGGCGTGCCGGTGGCGGCAGGACCAGCGACTGCATGGCATCACGCTTCTCCTCTATCCGGTCAAACACGCCCACCACCTCGTAAGCCCCTTCAATGACTCTGTCCACCACGTTTCCCCGGTGTGGCACCCGGACTTCTCCCAGCGACTGACCGCAGACCAGGCCATTGGTGCAGATGGCACGAAAATATCCGGGTAACATCTGGTAGCTGGATGAACCGTCATGGGAGTTGAGCAGAATAATTTCAGGCACATGCTGACCGGTTATCTGTCCGGCCCGTCGCAGACGCAGCATATGTTTGGTATATTCCCGGCGGCTCTGGTCGCGCACACGGGTCTGGCAGGCGAAGAACGGCTGAAAGCCTTCCCGCTGCAGATTTTCCAGGACGGTGATGGTGGGAATGTACGCATACCGTTCACTGCGGGAGGTGTGCCGGTCTTCCGCAAAAATACTCGGGACGTGGTACATCAGTTCTTCGCGTGTCAGCGGGCGCTCCCGGCGGATCTGATTTACATAACCAAAACGGCTGGCTAATCGCATAATTGGCTCCTTATGAATGATTAAGCGGTATAAATGAAAAAGCCGCGTCTTCCGGAGAAGACGCGGCCTGATGGATCAAGTGAATGACGTTTATTGCCTGAGAATTCCCTCACTGGCGAGATACGGATTTAGCTGTTTTCCGGCATCAGGTTCAAAATTCCAGCACCGCCAGCGCAACTGGCCTTCAGCGTTGCGGATCACCAGCCGGAAATGCGTTCCCTGGTCATCTTCAATAAGCACATTAAGGTAAGCCGTTGTGACGGCAAGAGCCTGGTTGCGTGAGAAAGGGCCTTCGGGCAATAAACGTGATGTACAACCCGGCATATCTGTTGCTCCCTGTAAGTAAAAGGCCCCGGTCATGATGACCGGGGCCTGAAGGGGTGTGACCTGATTATCAGAAAGTCACATTCAGCGTGGCCTGACCGTTATAACCTTCAGCGCTGCTGCCGCTGACGCTGTGGGCATAACCGGCCTGAACGCCCAGGGTGATATTTTCCCGGACACGGGCTTCCAGTCCGGCCTGCAGGTCCAGTGACGTGCCATTCCGGGACGGTGAGAACGTCATGTTACTGCCGGCGGCGGCTGTCCCCATGCTCAAGTCTCCCCGGGAGCTGAAGGTGCGGATAACAGAAGGCTGTACCCACCAGTTCACAGGCAGTTCACTCACACCGTGTTTTGTACTGTCGCGCAGAGTGTCACGGGATGAGGTGCCTTCGCCAAAGGTCATATCGTTGTGGCTGCCCAGACGGAAGCCGGCACGCACATGTTGTGTACTGCCATGCCCGAACTTCACATAACCGGCGTTATCCTGGCCGTCATCCAGGGAGAGCCCCTGCCAGGTGTACTGCAGTTGTGGCTCCAGCATCAGGTTGTCAGTGATACTGAAGGGCAGACCGGTTTCCAGTGAGCCCAGCCAGCCCCAGCCCCGGGCGCGGAAGTCGTTATTGTCCGATGACGCTTTCATGCTGTGGCGGGTTCCCTGTGCCACAATGTCAGCCCACAGGCCGGAGGACGTGTGTGTCAGATTCAGGTATCCGCCCAGGCTGCCGGCATCATCCCGGACCGTGCCGGCGCGGGAACCATCATCATCCTTAACATCAACGGAAGAATGGCCTGCGGCACCATGCACCCCTGTCGTCAGAGACATACCGGCAACCTCTGTTCTGAGCAGGTCACCCTCCAGACGGACGAAGCCATAGCTGCCGCTGCTTTCCGGCGTGGCCCCACGGGCAATACCGCCGTTGTTATCGTGACCGAGATGACCGCCCTGAATGCTGAGACGGACGCTGTTATTTTCACCGTTTACACCGGTCTGATGGCTGCGGGAGCCTGCCAGAATCCGGTCATAGTCCATTGCCTGTGTCAGCATGGAGGCATACAGGGGGACTTCAGCACGATAAGCATTTTCACTGCGCAGGTACCAGTCTTCATCGCTGTCACGGTTCAGGGTGTAGTTAAAGGCACCGGCCTGAAGCGGGCGACTCAGGGCAAACGCACCTTCTTCTGTGGTGGCACCATTCTGTGCATCCACAACCCGGATACCCTGTCCGGAGGTTGCCACCCCGAGGTTACTGTTTCCGACATTTGTGAACGCAAGCCAGGTTTTGCCGGTTGCCTGACCACCATTAATCACCAGCTGGTCAGAGGCATTGCTGCCATCAAGGCGAACACGCATATTGATGGTGCCACCCTGACCGGTGAGGTTACTGGTGGTCAGTTTATGGAACGTTACCGGGGAGTCGCCTTTTGCAACAGCACGGCTCAGCGCGGCATCCGGTGTCGTCTGATTATCAAAGCGAATCTCCCCTGCGTTAACAATATCGCCGGTACTGACCACATCACCATTCAGTACCATGCTGGCACCTTTACTGAGCTGTGTTCTGCCACTCAGACTTCCCCCGGCAGCCAGCGTCAGTGTTCCACGATGTCCGACAGTGGTGTTGCCGGCCTGTCCCCCGGCATTAACCGTAAAGCTGCCGCCATTTTCCAGCAACAGGCCGCTGGCCTGACCGGATATGCCATCAATACTGAACTTACCGCTGGCATTGGTCCCCTCAACAGTGGCACCACTGTCTGCAATCAGGGCACCACCGGATGTCATGGTTACACCTGTTGCCTTACCACCGGCAGACACTGCCAGGGTTCCGCCGTCATCCACCCGTGTTTTCTGCGCTGAATGGCCCTCCAGTACATCCAGGCGACCGCCGGACTCCAGAACAACACCGTCAGCATTACCGTTTTCCACAGTGAAATTGCCCAGACGGTTGCTGCCGGTGACGGTTGCCGCCGTACTGGTGACCAGTACGCCGCCCTGCTTCAGGGTGACATTCGTGGCTGTACCACCGGCGTTCACCTGCAGTTTGCCTTTCTGGTTAACGGTGGTGAAATCCGCCAGACCACCTTCCTTGACAATCTGCCAGCCGTCACTGTTTACAACCGTGTCAGAGGCTGTGCCTCCGTTGTGCACATACTGGTAACCGCCATTCAGTGTGGTATCCAGCGCATGCCCGTGTACCGTCTGGTCGCCGCCGGCATAAACCACAGTGGTATTTGCTGTTCCTTCAACAGCCACAATCTGACGACCATTTTCATTGATAGTGGTACGTACGGCATTTCCGCGAACAAACTGCCCGGTATCACCATTTTCTGCATCTGGTCCCCCTTCCGCGCCGGTATTCACAACCGTGTCGGTTGCCATTGCGCCGGATTTGACGGCCTGCCAGCCCTTCTCATTAATGACGGTACCCGTTGCAATCCCGCCTTCATGTACCCACTGCTCACCGCCGTTCAGAGTGGTGTTCACTGCCTGCCCCTGAAGGCTCTGTCCGCCTCCGGCACTGATAACCGTGTCTGAAACGCTTCCTCCGGCATTCACTCTCTGAAGACCACCACCGGTGACAGTAGTGTTGTTGGCGATACCGCCATTTTGTATCCATTGTCCGCCGGTATTGGCCTCGTTATCCGGCCCATACTCCAGACCGGTACTGATGGTCATTCCGTTGGCCGTACCGAAGACAATCTGGTTGTCATGATTTGTCAGTGTTCCGCCGCTCACGGTTTCTCCCGCCTGTACGACCGTGTCAGCAGCCAGTACCGGGACTGACGTGACAGCAGCAAGAGACAGCGCAACCGCCACACCGGTGCGTTTTCCCCGTGAGCGCGCCAGTTCGGAAGCCACCACCAGGGTGCCCGTAATGTGATTCCATACCAGCCTGTAGCTGGTGTTCAGATGTCGTTTCATCAGCTTTTCCTTACAGAGGGTGAATAAAAAAGCCGGTACCCACAAATGTGGATACCGGCAGGTACAAAACAGCATGGTCAGATAAAGTGGTTTTTCCCGGACATAAATGCTTCCCCTCTCTCATCCGCCAGAGAAGTATCAGTCCGTTGTGTGCAATTCCGTTCTGCATGATGAAGAGATTCAACTGCCTTTTCGCAGGCCATTAACCACTATAAACGATCGATAGTAACGATCGATACCTGTTTTATCGATCGTTTTATTCTATTGATTGCAAGGCGGTCACGCAAGAGAAACAGGAGGAGCATGAGGTGTTTGTGTCATGTTTTCAGTTGGTTAACGCAATGTAATCAGGCATTTCCCCTGGCAGACTGTTCAGAAGAAAATCCAGTTCCATACAGCGCGGGCAACAGAGACCACCGAGTCACGGACGGCACGCAGAACCGTACGGGCAACAGAGGCAACACAGACGCTCTCCGCCGTGTCAAATATCCGGTCCACCGCACCGGTAAACTGTTCACGGGCCTGAGACCGGACAGATTCCGTGCGCAGCTCGTCCTGCAGGCGGGTCATCAGGGGACTGGCGGCATGGTCGGGAAGCGCTGTCATGAGCGCACTGACCAGCGTATCCAGTTCCCAGCCGGTGCAGGCCGATACGGCAACAACCGGATGTACGGGCCGGAACAGCCGGAATACCGCATCTGTTTTCTCACGAATGTTCTGTGTCTGTGCGGGAGAAGGCTGAATGCCGGCCATATCCCATTCATGGCAGGGCTCCGTTTTGTCGGCCTGCGTCACCACAAACAGCACCTGCTGATGTCCCCGGTGCAGGATGTGTCGCCAGAAATACTCATCCACAGACAGGGCACGGTCATCGGCTTTAATCAGCCACAGTACCAGGTCAAGTTCAGGCAGAATGTCACGGTACAGGGCTTCATACTCTGCATCCCTGTCCCGGCTCTCGCCCACCCCGGGCAGGTCAGTGATAATCATGCTGTGACCATGGCCACTCAGACGGAAGCGCTGCACTTCCCGGGTGCCGGCGTGAACATCACTGACCGGGGTGACCTCCCCCTGAAACAGTGCATTACAGAGTGAGGATTTACCGGCCCCGCTTTTACCCATAATGCCAATCACGGGTTCGTGACTGGTGAGTTTGCGCAGATGTTCCAGGATGTGACGGGAAAGTGAGTAAGGCAGGGAGGAGAGCGGTTTTTCAATTGCCTCAATGGCATCAGACGGATTCATACATGTATTCCCGGTGAAAAAAGACAAAACCCCCGCACACCGGAAAGGTGGCGGGGGACTCACGGAGATAATATCTGTCTGAGATTATTTAGAATGTAACAGGTAATGAATTACTTCCTTCGCTTGTGTTCAAGATATTTCTCTGTAATCAGCATTTCAAAAAACTCTCCTGTTCTCAGACCGTAAACAGTTCTGAGCTCATCAAGCATTTCTTTCACATTGCTTCTTATATGTATATTAATGGCCTTTTTACCATCACTCCGATATTTGTCCTTTTGTTTTTTCTGATGCCAGGCATGATTTATTCGTGTTCTGAACAGTTCAATGGTATCAGGCGCTTCTTTCCATAAAGCAAAGGCGACAAGAGAGGCAAGATAATATTCTTTCGTTGAAGATGGTATGAACCACCGGGTCACTGGGTTATGTACCGGATGTGTTTCATCCTGTTTTTGTTTCAGTCTTGTCCAGAACCACTGACACATTTCATCATCGTCAGGAAGGAGCCACTTAAACTTTTGACAAGCGCTTTTCTTTTTAAGCCACGCCTGCCTGAGTTCCTCGAGGTATATGCTTTTTGCATTTTTATTAATTAAAGAATGGCAGGAGTCAAAATATGAAATGATTACTTTTATTCGTTCGTTATGGGATGATGGATTATCCGGAAGGTTACTTTTTTTGTAAGTGTTTAACGTTTCATCGGTAACTGTTCGTATTTTTCTGACTTCAATTCCGTTTTTTATTCCTGATGAATTATGGTTTATTTTAGGGAAATTTGTATGATCTTCCTTCGACAGATAAATAGTAGTCCAGGTAAAGAAAGTCGCAAGTTCGTCAGTTTTCAACCAGAGAAAACTCTCTTCAGGCAGTATTGCCTGCCCTGCAATAATTTCAAGTTCATTAATTTCTTTGCTGAGAGTTTCTTCTGCAGTCGAACCAAAAACACCAAAAGAATTGTTTGAAGCTTTATAATACTTTTCTTTTAAAAACGAATTAACATTTCTGATACAGTTTTGTGGGTTGTCAGGCGCAAACTGAGGGAATTCATTGGGGTATTTGTGATTCAGATATTCGGCATAAAACCGACATTTACGGGGATCTTTGCATTTGATAAGCATCTGTTCGTTATTCATTATCTCACTCCATGTCGCCTCTCTTATAACAAAATCGTCTCAATTTTATTTTGTCACTAAGTGATTATCAAATGTTTTTGTTGTGATTTGCTTATGTTGTTAAATGTCTATGTCATGTTATCAGTGTTTTTATATAAAGATATATTGATATTTTTATGATGGTGAAAAATCATATTTTCTTTTATATTCATTTGGTTATACTTGTTTGTTCTGCATTTTGGGGATGACAGAAAAGAATGGCTGTGTTGATCACATGCGCCGTATGCGCTGTCCAGGTTACAGCGCACCTCAATATTCAGTGTTTTCCTGTTGACTGGCATTGTTAATCTTATGTTTTGGTTTTGTTTTATTGTGTGGTTGTGAATGTTGTGTTTAGTTTGATGGTTGAGAAAGAAAAAAGAAGACTATGATGCACTAATCAGGAAATATTTTCGACGCCGGTTGAGTTAAAAGAACAGATAGAGTGGACAGGTGTTGTGTTAATAGTTTACGGCTGACAGTATTCTTATTTTAATAACAGGTGTTATTATTTATGGATTTATACAGACGATACTCCCGATAAATAGTCAGGTGATGATGGTCGTTGAGTGGTATTATAAGCTACGTATAGCTCTGTAAGACTTATTAATTCAACGATGACTACCGTTTATTGATATACCTGTATTCGGGAAATGTCATAAAAAATGTCACGTTGTTTGCAGAATCTTTTGTTTTTTAGTTTCTGATACGCAATGACTAAGCAGGAGGACTCACTTTGTTTGTATGCTGACCGTGATCGCCAGTGGAGATGAACAATTGACTCTTACATTGAAAAATATACTCTTTTGTATTTTATCGTTTATCCGCATGAAGTAAATAATCTTCAGCAATGTTATTTATGTAAATATTATCATCTCACCCTGAGTGTTCATTTTATCAGTGTGATATTCCATTGTTTACTGATGAAATTAACCGATAAGTGATCTTGTTAAGATTGCCAGAACGACAGTTTTTGCTGAGTCCGTGCAATGGAAGATGTGTTATATCATCTATTTAAGCAATAAGTTTAATACAGATTTCAGAAGATGTGTTGGTGAGTTGATGACTGATTTTCATAGGGGTATGGGAAAGTGTATGGGATCCCATAAAGAAAAAATCGTTATTGTTCAGTTGACGTATATTTCCGGGTGATGGCTCCAGTCAGCAGAACATGTGTTTTTCGATGAATGACCCAATAACTTTTTCGTGAATTTCCACGGAGCGTGAAAAGCAAATCGTTTTCCGGTTCAGCCGTTTGATGCGGGAACGGAGTGTCAGATGGAGGTGCTCAATGCACCGGGTAAATATCAATACGATTTGAGGAACCATTTGCTGGTTGATCTCTTTCCGATAGCATTGGATGCAGAAATAACCACATCCAATGTAAATAAGCATCAATTGCACAGAAGCAATATACCTGCGACCCTCTCCGGAAATTCCGGTATCACTGGCTACGTACCGTTTTCAGCAGAACGAAATGCGGCGAGGGTCATTTGGCGGACTGCCACAGATAGCCGTCCGGTTGTGTGCAACGATGAGGAAGGAATCCCGGGAGCGTTATGAATCAACAGGCGTATAACAGATACTCGTCAATCATCAGTTCAAGCTCGCGCTTTTCCCGTTTGCGCGCCACAGCCCAGCTTTCAAGCTCTGCGTGTGATTTATGCTTTAACTCTTCAGTCCAGGGCTGCATGGAGTGGGCACACATCAGATCATACCAGCACAGCCATATCAGCGTGTGGTAGAGATCGCGATCTTCGAAACGCCGGAGCAGACTGTTCAGCCTGTTTGCCAGTCGGCTTTCTCCCAGACGATGTAGCTCACTGAGTAAAACGCCGCCCAGATTAAAATGCGTAAGCAGCATGATTTCATGGGTCTGAATGCTGGTCATTAACCCTTCCTGAATGGCAGGAATGAACGGTGGCGTTCCCGGGTTGACGACCTGATAGAGTCCCTGTGGTGCCACTGAGATGATGGTGCCTTTTTCCGGTAGAAAAAAGTGGGCCAGGGTCAGGCGGTGATAACCATGAAGATGCGGAGAGCCCATTCCATGAGCGACAATAAACCGGGTTACACTTGCCATCCATTTCTGATACTGAATTAGCAGCAGATCACACCGGTTTTCAAGTTTTTGCATAATATTCTCTCCTTTAGCACGCAGCAGAATGCCTCCGGAGGCCGGATAGTGTATTCGCTGCGGTTGAACGGATAACGGTCAGTAATTACGGACGGGATTGTGCAATACGCGCCTGCAACCAGGCTTCCACTTCACTTTTCAGCCATCGGGAGCTGCGGCCGAGTTTGATGGGGGCCGGAAAGGCACCATCTTTGATGAGCTTATAAAACCACTTATCGGTTAAGCCGGTCAGTTGAGTGATAAACGCCATGTCGACCATCTGGTCATCCATCAGCGAAACTGGGGTCTTCATGAAAATGTTCCTCCGGATGTTGTTAATCTCAACCGGCGTTGGTGATGAAAACGACGCACCACCTTCACCGGCATAACAACCGGGGAGAAACGTAAAAAAGTTGAGGAATATTCCTGCCAGGAGAGAAACTGTTGTGTACAGGCAATACAGGTTGTCTGTTTTGTCAGTGAAGCCGGTATAAACGGAAGATGATTTTGTGTTGCCGGAATATGGGATGGCGTTTTGCCGTGACGGAATCAGTATTTTCAGTGATGATTATTACTGCGCAGGGGAGTATCGGAGATAAACCACGCCCTGTACCTGCCAGAGCTGTGGTTTGTATTTACTGAAAGGAAGATAAAGCAGAGGTAAACACTGTTGCGGTGAACGGAGAAGACTGAAATTATTCTCTGTAATTACAAACAACAGTGATCTGATCCGGTTTTTTTACCGTTACGGGTTTCCGGGGATCAATTTTATAGACCGGGGTAATGACCACGCCGGAATTTATGGAGAAAAGCGGGATCCAGCAATAAACGTCCGGATATTTCTGTGTCTCCGGAATACCTTTTGCGCCAGAGGCCATCAGATCTTTAACGCTCACGAAAAATGACTGCCGCAGATCAAAAAAGTACTCGTCATATATCACGTCTTTTGCCAGCAGGATGACTGCATTACCAACAGCCGCTTTTACAGGTGTTTCACCGGATGGATTATCGTGATTGTATATTGTTCTTTCAATATAAATAAAACAGGCATATTTTGCCTTCTCCCCGGACAGTTGCATCTGGTATTCGCAAATGTCTTTGATACGCCGGCTTTCAACCCGTCCAATCATCTTATCCCGGCGATAGTGTCTTTTATGTTTCAGCGCGTATAGAACACCATTTGAACTGTCAAACTCCAGGATTCTTTTGGTGAAAAGTTTGTTTTCCCAGATTTCCAGACAATACTTCTCTGCACTGACGACATTGCGTTTGTGAGGAAGATCCCGTTGATACACTCCATTTAATAAGCGTGACTGCAGTTTGCCTGCAAGTTGATAATAACAGTTAATATCGTTAAGGACAGGTGCTGTGGCGCTGAGTAATGCGTCGATTACCTTAGAGCGCGAAAGTTTGTGGGTATGACAGTACTCATCCACAATTCGCAGCGTCTCATCACTGGTCATATTGAAAGTTATACGTGTTGTCATGATGAAGTTTTCTGTTAATCATATTGGTTGATATGCATAACATTCCATAAAAAACACTGTTAATTCATATAATTAATTTTTTTGTGTGTTTTGTCCTTGAGTGGTGGAAAGCAGGGTTACTGCCACTGTACTCAGCATAACTCTATCACATAGAACCACAGAAAATGAAGCATTGCTCAGGGGGGAGGTACTTATACGAGTTCTCTGAACCGTGATAACCAGTATTTTTCATTTTGGGTGATTTGTCGTTACAGCTACAGGCAGTTCATGTACTATTAAAAAATAATTAAGGTTAATTAGTATTATTTATAGAAGTATGGTTATGTAAATGAACCCTGTAATTCTGTAATTCTGTAATTCCACCTTGTAACCCAATCCTGTAGACGAATCTCTCATAAAGATATGCTCATAGAAGTATCTGTACAGAGATATTCTCTGTAGTAGTACTTGTAACTCTGTCCTTAACTCTCTCTGCTGTAATGTAATCTCGTAACACCTGAATATAAATCTGTCATGTACACACACTGACTGTAATGTACTTTGTTAAGTAATGCCTGTTGTGTGGAGGCTATTCTGGTTAAATAAGAGTATGAATCGTCAGTGTCAATAGTGTGGATAACGGTGGTTGAGGGATTTACTGTTAATGATCTGCTCTTGCAACTCACCTGATGAGTATTAGTGGTAATACATAATCTTACTCGTAAAAAAGTATACCTTATGCCATTAAACAGCCTTCCGGAGTGTTGTTTACTATCCGATTGCCTCTGTTACTTCTGTAATGCATTAATACGTGTAACGCCACGTTACTTGTAATATCTGGTTATGGCGTTATGCCTTCAGCATTTAAAATGTTTTATTACCGGAGAGACAGGGAAGTGGAAAGACTTTCGGGATAATGTCAGGCCATTCTGACGTTAATCACAGTACCAAATAACGAGAGGGTAATGGAAGTTAAAACCTGCGTAAGTTCCTCTGTTGTTCACTGGAAAAAGTGATTGCCCACACGCGTTATAAAGGCCTTTCCGCTGCAGCCTGGTTAACAGAGCTTCAGGCGTTATATGCGCTGTATGGCTGTTACGTATGCTGTTCTTTGCCTGGTTCTGATACCCGTGGAAGTCGTTACCGGAGGAAACACGTTCACCCTACTACCTGAGAACATCTTCTTCAAAAATTACGGCAACGCTTCTTCCTGTGTTACAGAACACGAGGAAGAAACATGCAAACTTATAACACCAATCCCGCTTACGAAATGGCTCCCCAGCTCCTGGAGCACTTTAACCAGCATCTGGATTCATTATTCGGGGTCTATTCGAAACTGTTACCGTTCAGAATGGATTTTGCGTAAGCGTCAACGGAGCACCGTATTGACGCTTATTTATTGGTGAGTACTACGTT
>ERZ1034992.1275-NODE-1275-length-11575-cov-6.040365_pt1 | contig 11575 bp, 8 predicted proteins | sample MGYA00520695_ERZ1034992 | MGnify/ENA primary metagenome ERZ1034992 (study PRJEB33766, sample SAMN09781778) | gut metagenome | biome: gut microbiome | host: Homo sapiens | place: Madagascar | study: EMG produced TPA metagenomics assembly of the PRJNA485056 data...
AAATATACCGGAGTGCGCCGGTTGTTCCGGTCTCTCCATCCGGAGAAAACTGCGAAATGAACGTTTTTTCGGAAGCAACGCGCAAGCTGATCCGAATTTCGCAGAAAAAAGACGTAATTCCTGTATGCCGCTATATCTTTGATCCGGCAGCAGGCGCTGTTCTGCGCAATACATGGGAACCATATTATGACGCCCAGCTGGGCGGCGGATTCAATTACTGTGACGCTTTTTTTGAAACACCTCTGAAACCCAAACAGCTCAATGCACCGCAATGGGTCAAGGAAAATGACCGTTGGCTGCTGAGATTCGATGGCGTGGCACAGTATATCGCATTTCCGCTGGAAGCATTTCCGCGCGGTGAATTCACCTTGAAATTCAGTATCCGCCCGGAAGATTCCGGTAAACCCATGGTTTTGTTCCGTCATTACAACATGTACATGGGCTCTATCAGTATTTTCCTGAAAAACGGCAAACTGACTCTGGCGTTTCCGGATGAAAATCAGGATGAATCCCTGAATGGAAAAATTTTCACTCCGGATGCAATGATCCCGTTCGGGAAATGGTCAGATATAGCCATCAGTTATGACTGCCGCAAAATAACCTTCCGCATTAACGGCAAAACTTGCAGTTTCCCGATAACGGCAAAAGCATGGGAATTCAAGACAGCCATTTTCGGCGGACATACCCGGATTCAATGGGGAATCAATGAACCCATGACTTTTTTCAAAGGTGATTTACGGTCTTTCATGATTGGACATAAAGCAGAGCCTCTGCAATGAATGATTCATCCCCCGGATTGAATCCGGGGGGTTTCCATAAAATTATTTTTTCAATGTGCGTGATATTGAAAAAAAACAACCTTCATGCTACATTATTCCGTAATTTCAACGGAAATTTTTTATGGAAAGGACTGCAATATGCTGAAAAATAAACTGATCGGCGTTTTATCCGGTATCCTTCTGATGGGTAATCTGCTTTCCGCAGACGAAAACCCCGCAATCTCCATCCTCGGCGACAGCTATTCCACTTTTGCCGGCGCCATCCCCGAAGGCAATGCCGCCTGGTACCGTCCCGCGCCGGACAACAGCAACGACGTCTGCAAAGTGGAACAGACCTGGTGGCATCAGACCATTCAGATGCTCGGCGGAGAACTGGAAAAAAATGAATCCTATTCCGGTTCAACCGTCTGCAATACCGGTTACAACAAATCCGATGCCGGCAAAACCTCTTTTCTGGCACGCGCCAGCCGTCTCGGCAAACCCCGCATCATCCTGGTCTGCGGAGCAACCAACGACAGCTGGGCGGGCGTCCCCATGGGAGAATACAAATACAAAGACTGGACCGCGAAAGAACTGTTTTCCTTCCGTCCCGGTCTCGCCAAACTCCTTGCGGAACTGAAACAGCTTTATCCCCAGGCGGAAATCTACTTCATTCTGAACTCCGAACTGTCCGCCCCCATCAATGAATCGGTTCACACGATCTGCAAGCATTACGATGTGCCGTGTCTGGATCTCCGGAATATTTCCAAACAGAAAGGTCACCCCGATATTGCCGGCATGAAAGCCATGGCGGAACAGACTGCGGCATTTGTCAGACAGCAGCAGGCTGCCCGGAAACAGGCAAAGCCATGAGACTGGACAAGTTCATAGCGGACGCCACCGCGTACAGCCGCAAGGAAATCAAGAAGCTCGTGCGTTACCGCGCGGTAACGGTCAACGGGGAGGTTGCGGTCAATGCCGACCGGCAGGTGAATGCGGAAACGGATGTCCGCATCAACGGAAAGCCCGTCGTTTACCGCAAATATATTTATCTGATGCTCAACAAGCCGCAGGGTTATCTGAGCGCGACCGAAGATAAAAAATACCCGGTGGTAACGGAGCTGGTTCCGGAAAACCTGAAACATTTCAACGTGTTTCCGGTGGGACGTCTGGACATGGACACGGAAGGATTGCTGCTGCTTACCAACGACGGACAGTTTGACCATGAACTCATGTCGCCGAACCGCAAAGTGCCGAAACTTTATTATGCGGAACTGGACCAACCAGCCGAAGCCGCGGATGTGGAAGCGTTCCGCGCCGGCATGAAATTTCAGGATTTCACCGCGAAACCCGCCCGTCTGGAAATCACCGCAGAACCGCATAAAGTCTATATCGAAATCGCGGAAGGCAAATTTCATCAGGTCAAACGCATGTGCGGACAAGTCGGCAGGGAAGTTACGTTTCTGAAACGGGTAAAAATCGGGGAACTCCCTCTGGATGAACAGCTTAAGCCCGGCGAAATGCGGGAACTGACTCCGGAGGAATATGCGCTTGTCATGGGGAAGAAAAATGCCTGAACTGCCGGAAGTCGAAACCATCGGCCGTGCGTTGTCAACCGCTCTGCCCGGACGTGTCATCAAGCGGGTGGAGGTTTTCACGCCCGCCATGCGGACTTCACTGGAGCCGCTGAAAACCGCCGGACTGCCCGAACACCGGATCGAATCGGTCCGCCGCCGCGCCCGTTATCTGGTGGTGAAACTGGATGACGGCCGCGGACTGGTCATGCACTTCGGCATGACGGGAGTTGTCCGGGTGGAATCTGCGGATATTCCGCGCCGCAGACATGAACATGTCTTCCTTCATCTGGACGATGGCATGATTTTCCGCTTAGAATGTGTCCGGCGGTTCAGTCAGCTGGAAGTGCATGAACTGAATGCGGACGGCTGGCCGGAAATGTTTGCCGGGTTTGGAGTCGAACCGCTGACAGAAGATTTCACGCCGGAGTATCTGTATGCCCAGTCGCGCAGACGGCACGGGGCGGTCAAGCCATTCCTGATGGATAACGCCGTGGTAACGGGAATCGGCAATATCTATGCGACGGAAACCCTGTTTGCGGCACGGATCGATCCGCGCCGTCCGGCGGATTCACTGCGCAAAACCGAATGCAGGAGAATCACGGAACAGGCGAAACGAATCCTGACGGAAGCCATTCAGCAAGGCGGAACCACGGTCTCGGATTTCCGCCATGTGGATGGTTCGCAGGGACATTTTGCCGTGAATCTGCAGGTTTACGGCAAAGCAGGGAAGCCGTGCCCGGTCTGCGGCACAGTACTGACCGCAGTCAAGCTCGGCGGACGGACGTCGGTCTTCTGTCCGGAATGCCAGAAATAACCGCTCCGGGTCAGGGAGCCTGATAGCCCGCTGCACCGCCATAGCGTTTCCAGCCGCGCCAGACCATCAGCATCGCCAGCAGTGCGGCGAACGTGAAAAAGGCGTCCCAGCTGTACACATTCCGGTAATCCCCGGTCAGGTCAATGAAAAGACCGCCGCCCCAGTTGGCAATAATCAGCAGAATGGAATTGAAAATCGCCTGTGCCGAACAGAACTGTCCGTACCGTTCACGCGGCAGCAGAGCCGTAAACAGCGGCAGGTAACTGGCACTCTGCAGGGCATAGACAACGCCCAGCAGGATGGTCGTAACGATATAAGTGTTTTTATCCACGGTGAAGAAATATCCGAATACGTTCGCCAGCACCACCAGCAGCACGGCGCAGATATAAACCCGGAGCGGATGAAATTTATCCACCAGCCAGCCCAGCGGATAGACCAGTACAATGGAAATCAATGAAACCAGACCGTTGATTTTGCCGAACTCATCCAGTGAAAGCCCCAGATTCTTTTCCGCAAAAAACACATTGAACAGGTTGCCGCAGACCATGGAAACGGAATTCAATGCCGTTCCCAGGAAGAAAAACAGATAAAACGGATTGGAGAAACATTCCGTGAAATAAACTTTGACACTGCTCAGCCAGCTGCCGCTGCGGGCAACGTCCGTAACCGGCGGGTATTCCCCTTCCCGCACCATAAGGCACATCATCAGGAAAAAGATGCCGTACAGAACGGCAATGCCGGTATAAACCCACGGCATGTACTTGTCCGCATATCCCAGCAGCCAGCTCTGAAACACGTAATACGCGGCGTTGCCGACCAGTCCCAGCCCCGCCACAAAGCGCCCCATGAATTTTTCCGGAATCACGTCCGCGAAAAGGTAGTAGTAGACCGATGCCACGAACATGTAGAAAATCTGGTAGAAAATCGAAAAGGCAACCAGCAGCACATATCCGCAGGTTTTCCCCGCGATGCCGTGTCCCAGAATCCCCGCAACGGCGTCTCCGAGCATCGGCGCCCAGCCGATCAGCACCAGAAACAGCGTAACCAGCGGTGTCGCCCCGATCAGATACGGCATTCGCCGTCCCCACCGGGAACGGGTGCGGTCGCTGCGGAAACTGACCACCGGACAGATAATCATATTCAGCACGGACGGAATGCTTCCGACCACCAGACCGATCGCCCGGTTGCTGGCGTCGAACTCCTTAAGGGCGAGCGGCATCAGCACCGGAAACAGCCGGTCCATCAGCGTGAAGAAAAAGCCGCCCAGAAGCATCCAGAAAAATACCAGAAACAACGAACGTGTCGTATATTTAAGCGTGCCCGCAAAATATTTGTATTTGACGGACGAACTGTCTGCTGCACTGCTGGTCATCGCGGTATATCCTTATCTGACGCTGCCGCCGGTTTTCAGTTTGAAAATGAACAGGCGGTTGGCATAGTCTATCACGAAAAGCCGTCCGTCCGCAAGAGTTACGGAAGTGTTGACCGGGCATCCCAGTTCGATTTTTCCGCGCAGGGAACCGTCTTGCTGGCTGCACTCGTAAAGGAAGCCGTCGCCTGCGGGGAAAATCACCACGTCATCCGTCAGCGCGGCACTGGCATTGACGTTTCTGCCGGGGAAACAGTACGGCACGGTGGCAAAAGGTTCCGGTCCGGGGAATTTGTGGTCCAGAGCACTCCAGCGCCGCTTGAAAGTCTTGAGATCATAGCAGCTCATGCTGTCATCCGTTCCGTAGAACAGAGAAGTCTGGTTCCATACGGGAATGGAATCCGTTGCGCCGTGCGGTTCATCGCCCTGCCACTCCGGATTGGTGGAGCGGATCGTTTTGCCGGTGTGAATATCGACGATCCAGATTCCCATGGTTCCCGCCAGCAGAATCGAATTCCGGCTGAACGGACGGGCGCGCAGTCCGAAACGGTGCGTGAAGGAACGTTCCCACAGTTTTCTGCCGGTTTTCGCGTCATAGGCAATCAGAATGCGGCCGTAACCGCCGTCACAGACAATGAGTTTTCCATCCATCAGCATGGGACAGGTAATCGTGCGGTCGCGGGATTTGTCCTGAACCCGCCAGATTTCCTTGCCGGTCCGGGCGTCCACAGCCCGCAATGCGGCGGAAAGATGTCCGCCGAAAACCATTCCGCCGCCGACAGCGATGCCGTTGCTGTTCGGGGGGAAATTGCTGACCGCCGGACCGCGGGACAGCCAGAGGCGTTTTCCGGTTTCCGCCTCAAAGGCATACAGATTGCTGTCGGTATCAGTAACGTAAACTGTGCCGTTTTCATAGACTGCGGAATTGCGGACGCCCGCCAGCAGCAGCGCGGACCAGATCATTTTGCCGCTTGCGGCATCTATGGAGCAGAGAGTATGCGCATTGCCGTTGACGTCTTCATTGGTTCCGACGTACAGTACGCCGTTGACCGCCAGAGGCGCAGTAACCGGGACGCGGCCGCCGGGAATGGGGACGATCCGTTCCAGTTCAAGATGCGGTGTTTCCGCTGTTTTTTCCGGAAAACGGATTTCCTTTTCCATTTTTTCGCCGGAATTCCAGTGAACAACCGCTTCAACGGTGTAATTCTGATTGGAATCAAAGGAATAAGCCGCGGTCCATAGCCAGTCTCCGCCGTGAGACATGCGGAGTGTTTCCGCTTTGCCGGTTTCCGGCAGAATGGTCAGCTCCACGGATTCCGCCAGACGCGACATGTCGGCTGCGGCAACCGTTATCACCCGTGTTCCGTCCGGCTGTGCAGACGGGGAAATCCGTACATCGAACTGCTTATCCACAAAAGTCGGGAGCAGACGGGAAGTAAGGGTGCCGTCCTTCGCCACATGGAAGAAACGGTAATTGGCAACCTGTCCGGCACCCGGACCTTTGAAGGTGTCGCCGGGAACAAAAAATTTCAGACCGGTTCTGATGGTTGTAACTCTGGAGTCGTGCATATGTCCGTAAACCCAGCCCCGGATATTCCATTTCCGGGTATCGACAGGAGTCGGGGTGTCCGCGCCGAAAATACCGTTGTAATCAATCATTTCCGGGAAATGGTTGAGGATGATAACCGGTTTCCGGCGATCGGTTGCCGCCATCATGTTGGCGAAGAAGCGCGCAATGTCGGCACGGGTGAATCCCGCCGGGTTGTCGCCGTCTTTCTTCATCGGCAGAACCACAAAAAGCACATTGCCTTCTTCAAAACCGTAATAAAGCGGTCCGACATTGTCCTCGTAGCAGGTTTCACCGCGGCCGCCGCCGGTTTTGAGGTCATGATTGCCCTGCACCAGATAATATGGAACACCGAAGTAATTCCGTGCCGCCAGCGAAGCATGATACTTCTGGTCATCGGGCGTGTGGATGTCTCCGGTATGCACAATGAATGACGCGCGTGCATTATGCACTGCATCGGCAATCCGGGGATAAAGAGCCTGCACTTTCGGACTGCTTTCATCTTCCGTGTCGGTGATCTGAATGAAGGTGAATTCTCCGGCGGCTTTCTTCGGTTTCAGACGGAAATTGTATGTCTGATCCGGTTCAGCGGAAAGACGCTGGAAAAATCTGGAACAGGCATAACTGCCGGGCGTTACCACCGAGACAAAACGGCTGTTTACCCTGCGGGGCAGCACATAACCGCCGTCTGAATCGGTCCGGGTTACGTCCGCGCAATTGGTCACCAGAACTCCGGAAACACCTTCTCCGTCCTGATTCATCACTCTGCCGACAATATCCTCCGCGCCGACGGACAACGCTCCGGTCATCAGCATAATGGAAAGCAGGAATCTTCTTATTCCTTTCAGACCGGCAGCGGAACGGACTCTGTCCGCTCCCGTATTCTTCTCCAACTCCGCGGCGGTCTGCCGCAAATCAGGGACTGTTCTTTTCATTTTTCCATCCTTTCCGCTTTCTGTTTTCATCGACCGGCTTGTCTTATCTTTGATGTAACGCAACATTATTTTGTTTTGAAAAATCCGCACTCTCAAAACAGCGATTGGATTTCAAAAATACAGGCAGTATAATGTTGCGTTACATTAATTATAATACATAATTGGGTGTTTGTCAAGAGGTCAAAATGCGAAAAATGCGGAATCAGGCAAAAAAAACAGAAAAAAATGCCGATAAAAGCAAACAGGAACGGGTTTCGGGATTTGACAAATGACAATTCAGCGGTAAATTTATGAAGTAAATACAGATGTTTTGCAACGGATAACGAGGAGGAGACTGCTGAATGATAACCCTGTCAGATGTGGCGAAAGCCGCCGGAGTGTCTCCTTCCGCCGTATCCAAAGCGCTCCTGGGCGGCGGCGGAAAAACCACGCGCGTCAGTGAAGAAAAAATTCGCCGGATCCGGGAAACCGCCGAACGGCTTGGATACCGTCCCAATCTCATGGCACAGCGGCTGGCGCGGAAAAGCCAGGACATCATCGGGCTGATTGTCGACAGCCAGTGCTGTTATCTTTACAGCAGCATCATGAGTACGATCGAGCAGCAGACCTGCCAGGCTGGATACCGGCTTCAGATCGGTCTGGTTCACGACAATCTGGATGCCATCAAACGTTATGTGGATGACTTCCTCGGCTATAATATCCAGAGTGTGATCTGTCTGGCGCATTACTATGATTTCAGCGAGGAAATTCCCCGGCTGTTCAAACCGTTCGCCAACCCGATCTTCATCGGACGCCCCATGACCGATGAAAAATTCTCGTTCGTTTCTCCGGACTATTACGCGAACTTCTGCCAGGCGATGGAGTATCTGTTCTCCCTGAACCGGACGAAAGCCGTTTTTGTCAAGACGGTTTATACCACGTATGATATGGAAATCCGCGCCCAGGCATTCCGGGATATGCACCGGAAACACGGCATCCCGTTTGAAGAATCGCAGATCTACTGCGGGCCCGTCTACGAGTGCAATACCCCGGAGCTGATGAAACTGTTGCTGGATGAAGTCCTTCCCATGCATCCGGACGCCCTGATTCTGGGCAGTGCAGAAGCGACCCTGCTGGCAATACGCCAGCTCAGCGAACGCGGCATCCGCGTCCCTGAAGACATTTCCATCATCGGCATGGAAGCCTGGAGCGGATGTTCCTCTGTCATTCCGTCCATTACGGTCATGGACAACAATCCGCATCAGATTGCCGTTGAAACGATCAACGCCATCATCCGCAACATTGAGAGCAAAAAACCGGAAATCCGGGAAATCTTTGTGCGCGGACAGCTGATCCCCGGCGAATCCTGCTGCAGAAAACCCGCTGTCTGACAACCAGGCGACGGGTCGAGGAGAAATTGTTTGCTCCCTGATCATTCTTCATTTAAGATAAATGATCAATTAAAAAATCAAAAGTCATACTTTCTCCGGAATCCAGATGCCGGATTTTTCCCTGAAATATAAAAGCAGTCTTTTGCGCTGCCCGGAATTCAGCGTGTGCATTTTCATGCTCCCAGTGAAGATCTATCTCCAGTCCGCCATACGCGCGGAGACCTGTGACAGTTCCGCTTGTCCAGTCCTCAGGAAGCGCGAGCAGTAAATCCACAATGGGAAGTTCGTCCGCATTTTTCCGGTGAAACTGAAGCAAGGCTTCCGCAATGGCGGCTGTCATTCCGAAATTGCCGTCGATCTGAAACGGCGGATGAGCATCAAACAGGTTGTAATACACCCCGCCGCCGGCAGAGTCTTTCGTATGTAAAATCTGTGTAACCGGACGCAGAAAATTTTTCAGGATAAGAGAAAATTTCCGGCGGCTGCGGAATCTTGCCCAGAGTGCAGCGCGCCATCCCATTGCCCAGCCGGTACTGAGAATACCTCTGCGTTCCAATGATTTCATGCACGCCTGATAAAATTCCGGATTGCGGTCCGGAGTGAATTCATTGCCGGGATACGCACCGTATAAATGAGAAAGATGGCGGTGCTGGATTTCCTCTTCCTTGAAATCTTCTCCATATTCAAGAAGCTGTCCTTCTTTGCCGATTTTTGGTTTCTGCAGCTTCGGGAGAGCGTATTCTATACGTTTCAGCACGAAATGATCTGCATATCCGGCTGTTTCGGCAAATTCCACACAATTTTCAAAGAGTTCCCGAATCAGACTCATATCCATCTGGGAACCGAATGCAACTGATGCGCTTTTCCCGTTTTCCGCATCCATAAATCCGTTTTCCGGAGATGTCGACGGCATTGTGACAAGGCTTCCGCGAAATTCATGCAGCATACCAAGCAGGAATTCCGCTTGAGACAGCATTACCGGATAGGCTCTTTTGAGAAACTCAAGGTTCTGGGAGAAACGGAAATGCTCTGCCAGATGCCGGCACAGCCATGCGCCGCAAACAGGCCAGAACGCCCAGCGGCAGTTTCCTCCGGCTGCCCCGGTAAAACGCCAGAGATCTGAATTATGGTGCAGACACCAGCCGGGGAGACCGTACATTTTTTCCGCAGTTTCCCGTCCCTGTTCTGCAATCTCAAAAATGAAACGGAGCAGAGGTTCCGTACATTCCGGCAGGTTCACTGTTTCCGTGTGCCAGTAATTCATTTCCAGGTTGATGTTCGTGGTGTAATTGGAATTCCACGGCGGGAGAATCAGCGGGTTCCAGATCCCCTGCAGATTTGCCGGCTGTGTTCCCTGCCGGGAACATGCCAGGGTCAGATAGCGTCCATAATTATAAATCAAAGCCGCGAGCGAAGGCGAAATTTTTCCCTGTTCCAAGGCTGAATTCAGGCGTTCATTGATACAGACATGCTCCGGATCCGTTTCCGGCAGAAGCAGAACGGAACGCTGATACAGCGGCTGATAATCTTTCAGATGTCTGGAGCGAAGTTCCCGGTAACCTTGTCTGAATGCAGCAATAAGTTTTTTCTCTGTTTCTGCGGCGCAGTCAATTCCTGAGGCTTCCGGATTGGTTTTGTAATCCCGGAAATTGGTTTCGACAGAAAGAAAGATTTCTGCACTGTCAGAATGCTCAACCAGCAAGGCATTGTCTTTGAACTGAAGAGTCCCTCCTTGAACCGAGATCCCCAATCTCATGGCATAGGGAATCCCGGTATGACCCTCCTGGTCATACCACTTAAAATAACTGCTTCCGGATTCTGCCGGCATGTTTGACAGAAAAAGCAGAGTTCCATGGTCTTCCATTATCCTGAATGGAAAATCGGACGAGAAATATGCGGAAAACGATATTTTATTTTTACCGGAAGAATTCAGTTTCATGGCAAGAATTCTGTCCGGATAAGAAACAAACATTTCCCGTTCAAAGGTTACTGCATCCTTCACATATTTTATCTTTGCGCAGGCAGAAGCAAGATCAAGCTCCCGCAGGAAATCCGCGGCGCGTCCTTCATTGCCGAAAAGAATATGCAGTGTCCCCGCGGGAAGATATGAATTTGTCCGCAGCATACCAAGACTTTTCTGAAGACAGGAATCCGCCTTCCGGTATTTCCCGTTTTTGATCAGACGGATTGTTTCCGGAAGCGCATCCCTGACTGCCGGATTCAACCGGTTGTTTGGACGTCCCGACCATAAAGTATCATGATTCAGAGCGATTGTTTCTCCATCCGGATTTCCAAAAACCATGGCTCCGATGGAACCGTTTCCCAGAGGGATTGCCTCATTCCAGTCTGCCGCCGGAGTGTTCCAGCACAGATATTCACAATGTCTGTTCATATCAGATCCGTTTCCACCTCTGCACACCCTTGCGCATACAGATAAGGCGTTGTACAATGAATAAATGTATTGTTCCGGATCCGGATTCCTCTATGCAGCGGGAAACGGTCTTCATTCGCAGGATGAATGCTGATCGCCGGCACAGAACAGTTTTCGAAGCGGTTTTCCTCTATCAGCAGATCGCGGACCCCGCCGGATTCGTACCAGCTGCCGGCGTCTGCGGAAATGAGGATGGCCGGACGCGGCGGAGCCTGAACAAACGTGTTTTTCCGCACAATACCCGGCGCCGAGGTCGAGATCAATACCCCGCGGGTCGGATAACAGCGGAAAAGATTATTTTCAATCAATGCTTCCGGGCAGGCGGACAGATTTTCAATGACGTACCGTTTCCCTTCGGGGTTCAAGGCGGCGTCCAGTTCCAGTTCCACGTGCAGACAATCTTTCAACCAGGCGTGCCGGACATGGGCAAACGCCACCCGTTCCAAGGTTTCCGCATCAACCAGCGCAACTTCGTCTCCCGGTTCAAACGGCAGGAATCCCCACATTTCCGGCTGCATAAATGCCAGAGCAGCCTTCCGTCCGTCCACCCGCTGAACTCCCAGATAAGTTCCATGAATGTTTACGGGGTCATCCTGCGAACCGGAAAAACAGCTGCCGGCAATGCGGACCTTTCCCCGGCAGCTGGAAATCTGGATGCAGTCGGCAAATGCCGCGCAGACCCGTCCGCTTCCCGGCTTTGGAGCATGAATATGGTCATGTATGTTCAAATCTCTGCACAGTTGCGCAACAACTC
>ERZ1034992.1277-NODE-1277-length-11535-cov-4.256098_pt1 | contig 11535 bp, 4 predicted proteins | sample MGYA00520695_ERZ1034992 | MGnify/ENA primary metagenome ERZ1034992 (study PRJEB33766, sample SAMN09781778) | gut metagenome | biome: gut microbiome | host: Homo sapiens | place: Madagascar | study: EMG produced TPA metagenomics assembly of the PRJNA485056 data...
CCTTGAAGTACTGGCCGAGCGCCGGATCGCCGTCCGTGGTGGCCATAGCCTGAAGCTCGGACGCCGAAACGCTCTTCGTCTCGATCACCTTGCCGTCGGCGTCTTGCACCTCGACGACAAGGGCGCCCTTGGCGGCCTCGTTCCACTTCGCGTACAGCACCTTGTCGGCGGTCACCGGCGTGGCGAAATCGTACGCGGAATCGGCCAGCGTCTTGCCGCCGTCGGAGCTTTCGAACCAGCCGACGAACGTGCTGTTGGCCTTGGCCGGGTTGGTTGCGGGCTTCTGGGCGGCCTCACCCTTCTTCACGGTTTGCGCCTCGGGCACGGGCGTGCCGCCAAGCGCGTTGAAGCTTACCGTGAACTGCGATTTCTCGGGAACCGAGCCCATCGACTCGTACTTCCATTTGTTGGTGCTCACCATGCCCTGTGCGAACGTTGCGGCGGCGGTGCCGTCATAGGCCTTCGCCGTTACACCGTACACACCATAGAACGAGCTCTTGGTAAGCACGCTCGTGGCGAACGTAGGCATGTTGCCGGATTCGCTCAGGAAGGTAACCGTCTTCAGCGTGCCGTTATTGCCCGAGAACGCGTTCTCGCCCACGGTTTCAACACCCGCAGGGATGACGACCTCGGAGATGCCCGTCTTGGCGAAGGCGAAGTTGCCGATCGTCTCAAGCTGCGAGCCCTCGGCGAACGTGACGGACTTCAGCTGCGTCATGGACGCATCGCCGGTGGTGGAGGCGCCGAATGCGTACGCGCCCAGCGACTTCACCGTTGCGGGGACGCTCACGCTGGCGACCTTCGCCTTCGACTCGTTTGCCTTCGAGCCGGAGAAATCGCTTGCCAGGCCGCCGAACGCCTTATCGCCGATAGCGGTCACCGTATAGGCCTTGCCGTCATGCTCGACCGTCTCGGGGATGGTCAGGTTGAGCGCATCCAGCGCGCCGTTGTACTCGACGCCGGTCACCGTGGCGGTGCCGTCGGCGTTGAACGCGTACTGCAGCTCGTACGGCGTGCCCTCGACCAGGTTGAACGTGCCGGACTTCTCACCGGTATAGGAGCCCGTGCCCACGATCTTGAACGAGGCCGTGCCAAGTTTATCGTTACCCGTATAGGAAATGGTGTAGTCGGAACCTTCCGTCAGCTGCGAGCCGCCATACCACACGGTGACAGGCTTGTACACACCGCCCTGCTCGAACACGATGTCGTCCGTGCCCTTGACCTGGGCATCGGCGATGTCAAGCTTGGCACCCTGGTCGACGATTTTGAACTTCATGTTGTCGTAGTTGCTGAAGTTGCCGCCGGAGATGTAGCGGGCGGTCACGCAGCCGAAGTCCTCGCCGCCGGCCTTGCCCAGGTTCTCCTTGCCGGCCTCCACGACCTGGCCCTCGTTCAGCGAGGCGCCGTAGACCACCCTATAGTCGATGCCGGGCGTCAGGGACTTGCCCTTGTACACCACGTCGTTGACCGTAGGCTTGATGTTCTTGCCCGTGTACGACACCGTCAGCAGGTCATCGTTTTGATGCTCGGGGGAAAGATCGGCGCGCAGCGTCATGGAATCCCACGCGATGTCGTTCGCGGTATCGCTTTCCTTGGGGAAGCTGATGATGCTGCCATCATAGGACACCGACGTCGGATAAGCGTTCTGCTTAAGCTTCTCGGCGTCCTTGTCCCACGCGATCTTGGCCGTCTTGATGGAGAACGTGCCGCTGGCCTGGCCGGTGAAGTGCTCGGAATCGGCCGAGGCGGTCACCACCATGGCGTACTTCTTCGCGTTGACGGCGCCCTTCTTGCCCGTGTCCTCGGTCGTGGCGTTGCCGGACGCATCGATGTTCGACAGGTTCTTGTCGCTTTGATCGAAGGCGAACGTGTACTCGCTGGAGGCGATCTCCTTGCCCGCTGCGTTCTTCACGTGCACGCCGGTCGCGGCCGGCTCCTGCGCCGTCCAGTTGAACACCTTCGTATCGAAGGTGACCGTGCAGTTCGCCAGGTCGCCCTTGTCGATGCCGTACGCGAACGAGCCGGCTTCGCCGGAGTACGCGCCGATGCCCTGCACCTTAGCAGCGTAAGGCTTGCTGTCGGCTGCCGTGACCTCGATGGCTCCCTCCTGCGGGACGACGCGGAAGTCGGTATCCTGCTGCAGCTGCTTGCCGTTGAGCGTGACCGTCGCCTTCGGCGTTGCGGCCAAGCCGGTGTACTGGGCGTTCGCGGCGAATTCCACCGTTGCGGCCGAAAGGTCGGTCGCAGGCCAATCGACCTGGGAGTTCAGCGCCGGGTTGCCACCGTTGACCTTACCGTTGGACTTCGTCCAGTACGTGCCCCAGCCGTCCTTGTCAGCGCTGACGTTCAGCACGGCGATGGCGTTGGTGGTGTTGGGGTTGTAACGCGAGACGTTATCCTGCTTTGCAGGGTCGTAGGCGTTGTTCGCCTTGAAGTCGTCCGCGGAGAGCAGCACGTTGTTGTACACGGTGCCGCCGGATGTCTCGGTGTCGTCGGCGTACATGCCGTACACCAGGCGATCGTTGTACACCAGGCCCGCAACCGCCACGTTATCGTGCACATAGCCGCCGTTGTCGCCCACCAGCGCGCGCTGGCGCATGTTGTCCATGGCCTTCACCGCGCCGGCGTTGTAGCAGCCGTACAGCTCGGGCGTGCCCGAGGCGTTCTGCTGCTCGCCGTCCACGCTCTTCGTGAAGCTCGACAGGTTGCCCGCGATGCCGGAGGCGAAATAGCCGCCGGACTGCGTGATGGTGCCGCCCTCGCCGGTCCAGGTGCCTGCCACGATGGTGCCCAGGTTGCCGCAATACGAGACCGTGCCGTAGCTGCTGCCCACGATGCCGGCCGGGAACGGCTTGGTGGCGCGGCTGCCCAAAATGGTGGCCGCGGAATCGTTGATGCAGCCCGAGATCTGGGTGTACGTGCCCGCGCGGCCCACGATGCCGGCCGGGAACGAGTAGCCGTACACGCTGCCGGAGTTCGTGCAGTTCGTTACCGCAAGCGCGCCCGCGCCCGCCGCCATACCGTCGTCGGAGCCCTCCTGCGTGAAGTTGCCCGAGTACGACGTGGTAGTGGTCTTCGCGCGCAGGCCGCCCACGATGCCGCCCATGCCCGCGGCGTGCGGAGCATCCAGGTAGCCGGAATTCGTGCAACCGTCGATGGACCCGCGGCTGTAGCCCGCGATGCCGCCCACGTTGGAGGACTGCGAGTACACCGTGTTACCGAAGCGGTCGAGGCCGTTGGTCTTGGGCGTGTCGACCTTCACCGAACCCGTGTTGCTGCAGTTCGAGATCGTGCCGTGCGCCGTGCCCGCGGCCTTGTCGACGGTGGAATCCACGTCGCCCGCGCTGCCCACGATGCCGCCGATGTTGATGGCCAGGATGGACTGGTCCTCCCAGTCGGCGTCGGCGGAGTCGGCCTTGTACGGCACGCCCGGCTCGGACACGGAAACCGCGCCCGAATTCGAGACGCCGGTCACGTCGCCCGTGCAGATGCCGGCCACGCCGCCCACGTTCTTGATGGGGAAGACGATGTCGCGCGTCTGGTCCATGGTGTGCGAAACCGTCAACGTGCCCGCGTTGGACACGTTGGAGATGGAGCCCTTCGAGGAGCCCACCAGCACGCCGACGTTCTCGATGGCCTTCGTATTATCGGTGGCGGCGATGGTCAGACTGACCGTTTTGTTGATTTTCACGTTCGAGATGCTCGAGCCCTCGCCCGCCGCACCGATGAGGCCGACGTTTGAGGTTGCACCCTGCGCATCGATCTTCACGTTGATGATCTCATGGTTCTTGCCGTCGAACGCGCCGTCGAACGTGCGGCCGCCCTGGCCGCCCACGGGCAACGCATCCTGGCTGAAGAAGTTCAGGTCGCCGCCCAGTTCGACGGTCTTGCCCTTGAACGAGTCGGCGGTCGCGCCCGCCTGGCTCTCGTCGGCGGACCCGTTCACCAGGTTGGCGAACGCGTTCCACTGACCGGGCGTCTTAATGACGTACGTCGACCCCGTGGCGTTTTTGTACCACGAATAGTCGACGGTGAAGGAGTTCGCGATGGCGATCGCCGGAACGGCGACAAGGGCAACGGCCGCAGCCAGCACGGCCGCTATCGCCTTTCGCGAGAACCTCCTCCCTTTCTTCGCATGCACAGCCGTCGAGCCGCGCGATGGCGGCTGTGCATGCTGCCGCGTTTCGTGCATATGCTGCACTCCTTTCCTTCCCTTTCCGATTCAAAATCGTGCTGCTATATCAGCGACGTCGGCCTTGCCTGTCGTCGATACCAAAGAGCCGCCTGCCCGGCGCCAGCCACCACGGCCGCCGCGCCCAAGGGGCCGGCGTATTTCTTGAAGGGGTTGTCATGCTCCACCGCGCGCTCCACCTCCGAAGCATTCGAGTTGGGAATCTGGTACACCGAGTACGCCGGAGCGCCCGAGCCGGAGTCGCCTGCGGAGGCCTGCGCGCCCGTGTCAGCCTGCCCGGCCGAACCCGATTGCGCGCCCTCGGCGGCGTTGTCGGCCGCATCGGAGCCGCCCTGCACGTCCGTGCCTCCCTGGTTGCCCTTGGCCATGCCCGAGCCTGTGCCGTTGCCCTCGTCTCCCGAGCCGGTGCCGTCGCCGGTGGTCGTGCCGTTGGAGATACCGCCGCCGCCCGGCTGGTCGCCTTCCTCGTTCGAACCGCCGCCGGGGTTTTCGCCGTTTCCGGGCTGCACCGGGAGACCGCCCGCCAGCACCACGTACAGCGTGTTGATCCACTTGATCTGGTACTGCGAGTTGCCGCTACCGGGCGAGGAGCCGAACAGCAGGCGGAAGCGCGTCGCCTCGGTCATGTCGTAGTTCGGGTCGGTGCCGGCGTTTTTGATCTCGTTGCTCTCGAACGCGATGATCGGGTACACCTGCACGGCGCCCGCATAACTTCCGATGTCGATGTTAGGGAAGTAGTAGCGGTTGGTATCGAAGCTGAACGACGAGCTGACGGGACGGTCGATGTTGTCCGCCGTCCCGAAGTTCAGCTGCGACATGCCCGCGATGTTCACGCCCGCGTCCTCGAGCAGCGTCGACAGGGCCACGCCGCGCCCGGTCATAGTGTAGTAGGCGCTATCGCTGAGCGCGGTATAGGTGGCGGTCACCGAGCCCATGCCCTCAAGCTGCTCAAGCGAGTACTCCTTGTTGATGACGAAATGCTCGTCGGAGTCGTCGTGCAAGTCGGCGGGCGGGTCCTCCTCGTAGTACGCCTTGACCTTGATGGAGCTTTGCGGGTGGTAATCGTCCCGCACCTCCCCGCCGGTGGGGTCCTTCGTGTTGACCGTGGCGCCGCCCGTCACCGTGGCGCCGCCATGGCCTGCGGCGCTGGCGCAGTAAATCGACGCTATGCCGTAGCGCGACGGGCGGAACAGGCCCGTGGTCTGGTCGATGGCGGCGATGGTGTCGCCTACGTACCATGCGACATCGGCGATATCGCCGGTTTGCGAGGCGATGGAGCCGTTTTTCGTCGAGTACGTTTGGGTGGCGCCCGTTGCCGGGTCCACCACGTCGACCAGGGCGTAGAACTGGGCCGTAGCCGTGGACAGATCCTGCTCAAGGACGTAGGGGCCCGACAGCGCCTCCCCATCGGGGCCCGCGATGCGGATGCCGGACACGTAGCGCGCATCGGTTTGCCCGGTCACCTCAACGTAGATCGTGCAGGCAAGCGGCGAGCCGCCCTGCGTGTTCGCCGTGGCAGTGGCCGTCACGGCCACAATGCCGTCGCCCACCGCGGTCAGGATGCCGCCGGGCGAGATGGTGGCGATGGAGGGATCGGACACCGACCAGCTGACGTAACTATGGTTCGCCACGCTCGTGCCGTCGTTCCACCAGGCCACGTTGTCGAACCACAGCGTGCCGCCCTTCGTGGAGATGCGCTGGGCGATGGCCGAGCTGGGGCTGGATGCGACGCCGACCGTGGCGCCCAACTCATGCGACCAGATGGAAACATCGGCGATGTAGGGCTGTTGCGCAGGCTGGGAAGGCGACGTCGGAGCGGTGACCGACCCGCCGGAAGAGCCCGACCCCGCATCGGCGCCGAATGCATCAGGTGCGGGCATCAGCCCCGCAGCCAGCGAAAGGCTCAGCAGCACCGCCGCCAAGCATCCAAGCCCCTTATCCTTTAGCCAAGCCATCGTGCGAAGCGTCCCCTTAATTCTTCTCATCCACGTTTATTCACGCGTAGCTATAACCTATATCATTCATATTCTATAGCAGGATGGCTATATTTCAATGCGCGTATATTCTTGTTAATGATTATTTGCGAATAAAAATAGGATACAGCACGAAGAGCCCTTCGCTCCCGATCTTTCACCACCCAAAATCCCTATTGCTTTACTGCGGTAGAGTGCTAAAGTGATTTCATCGTATCCGCACTGCTGTCGCATGCCCGATAGGCATCGGGCATGCGACAGCACGCCGGCCTGCCAGCACGGTCGGCACGCTGAAAGGAAGGCCCATGGGCAACCAACCGAACGAAGGCGGCGCACAGAAGGAGCCTGCCGTCGGCCTCAAGCGCACGCTCGGCCTGCGCGAGGCCATCACCATCACCGCCGGCACCGTCATCGGCGTCGGCCTGTTCACCACCGGCGGCAACGTCGTCGGCGAGATGGGCCCGTTCGTGGTGCTCGCCACGGCGCTTGCGGCGCTCATCAGCATCTACCCGGCGCTCATGTACGGCGAGATGGGCGCGGCGCTGCCCTTCGCCGGCGGCACGTACCAGTACGCGTCGCTGGGCCTGGGCCGCCCCGCTGGCTTTCTTGCCGGATGGAACTTCATCATGTCGCTCATCGCCGTCACCGGCGGCGAGGCGCTGGCGTTCAGCTACTACTTCAAGACCATCTTCCTGGCGTTCGGCGTAGAGCTTCCCGTCGATGACGTGGTCATCGCCATCATCGCGCTGGTCGCGTTCATCATCGCCAACGTCCGCGGCGTGGAGCTGACGGGCAAGCTGCAGAACGGCTTCATGTTCTTCTTCTGGGGCGTTGCCGCCATCTGGTTCCTTACCATGATCCCCAACGTGCAGCTGCCGAACTTCGTGACCGCGCCCGACTTCATGGGCGACCTGGGCGCCGGCGGGTTCATCGCCGCCGTTGCCATGATCTGGTGGTGCTTCGCCGGCTTCGAGACGTGCTGCGCCATGGGCGAGGAGATCCGCCACCCGCAGATCAACATCCCCCGCGCCATGATGCTCTCGCCGTTCATCATCTTCGTGGTGAACGCCCTGTTCCAGTGGTTCCTCGTAGGCATCGTGCCCGCCGACGGGCTGGCCGCCGTGGCCGAGTCGTCCGCACCCTACGCCGAGGCCATGATGAGCGCCGGCATCTTGGGCCTGCCGCTTGCGCTGCTGGCGCTGGGCGTGGCGTTCGGCGGCGACTTCTCCACCCTGAACGCATCCATCGCGGTGCCGCCGCGCTACCTGTTCACCATGGCCCGCGACGGCAGCCTGCCCGCCGTGTTCGCCAAGCTGCACCCGAAATACCGCACGCCCTACGTGGCCATCATCACGCTCGGCGTGCTCACGGTGGCGCTGGTAACCACGTCGACGCTGGATTACATCGCATCGCTTTCCCTGTTCGCCGACCTGTTCTACTACGTCATCGGCATGGTGGCGTGCCTGGGCCTGCGCCGCAAGCTGCCCGATTTGAAGCGCCCGTTCAAGGTGCGCGGCATGGTGCCCGGCGCGGTGATCAGCATCGTCATCTACCTGGTCATGATGACGCAGCTTGACACGGACGCCCTGGTCACCGGCGTGATCTACTGCGTGGTGGGCCTTGTCATCTACGCAGTGTGTGCGAAGGTGTACGGCACGCGCACCATCGACGTGAACGCCGTGCAGGACACCAGCGAGCCCACCCCCGCCGAGCGCGCCAAGATGGACCGCGAGTTCCACATCTGGATCGCCGCAGCCGCCATCGGCTGCGCGCTGGTAGCCCTGCTCTACCTGCTGCCCAACCTGCTGGGATAAGGCAGCGAAGGAGTAGGCGCGAAGGCGCCGGGCGGCCAGCACCTTCGCAGTCTTTAGCAGCTGGCGAACGATTTCGCCAGCTGCTCGCGGTCCACGACGCCGTCGGGGTCGGCCGCCCGCGCATACGCAAGGCGCTTAGCAGCGTAACCTTCGCACCGCCAAGCACCTCATCGCACCCGCAATAAAGCTATCGCTTCCCAACGGTTTTACCAGCGCTAATGCACGAATCGTGAAATAGCATCAGCCGAATACTGCACTTTTCTGAAAATAGGAATCACTATAAACTGCATTTTTTTGAAGATAGGAATCGTCTGAAACTGCACTTTTCGGTAAATAACGTAGGAGCTCGGGTGACTATTGCCGACGCGTCCCGCAAATCGTCCCGAAACCGACAACGGCCCGTCGACCTGCCCCGCGCAGGCCGACGGGCCGTTCTACGATGCCGCGACTATCGCCGGCACGCCATTTCCCCAACTTGTTCGACTGCCCCTCTACGGCAATGCCGGAGCAAACGAGAAGTCTCCCTCGCTTTCCTCCGTCAACTCATCCAGACAAAACGTCATGTACAGCGGAGCGTACGTGACCCGCCCTTCCTGTGAAAGGTTGTTACGGGACAACACCACCGCTTCTGAAATCTTATAATCCCGAATGTCCAGAAGATGATTCAGCGCCGCATGCGCCCGGACCTTCTTACCTGATTTCACCTCGACGGGCACGACCTTCCCGCTTCTCCCCTCTATAAGAAAGTCCACTTCACCAGCCTGTTCGGACTGGTAGTACCATAAAGGAATGCCCAAAGCCGTCAGCTCCTGCGCAACCACGTTCTCGTACACGCCGCCAAGGTTAGGGTCTTTCATGTCAAGATAAATCGACCGCGCCGTGCTTTGCGGATAGCGCGATACGAGCATGCCCGTATCCGATTCGTACAATTTGAACTTCGATGCCTGCTCCGTGCGTTTCAACGGGCATCGCGCTTCGGTGGTTTGCAGCACCTGCAAACCGACCCCGGCGTTCACCAGCCACAGGAAATCGTGATGGAACGACTCCATACGCGCCGCATTGCGTAGCGACGACAGCTTGAACCGATGTGCTGCCCCTTCAAGCTGCACGGGAATCTGGTCGAAGATCGCACGGACCCCGAAAGCGCGATTACCCGCATATTTGCCGATGTCTTGCGCGTATTGCCGCACAAGCAACGTCTGCATCGCACGCGTTTCCGCAAGCGAATAGCCCGAATCCACGTACTTTTGCACTACCTCGGGCATGCCACCTGCCACGATATATGCGCGATAGTTTCGCATCATGATGTCGTGAAGATATCCTTCCACCGGCTTTCGCTCACGCAAGCACTGCCTAACTTGGTCCAGAAATCGCTGCTCAACGCCCACGGCCCAGCAAAACTCCTCGAAGTCCATAGGACGCATGACCAGCTGCTCGATGTAACCCACCGGAAACGACGAGATCCCTTTGAACTCGGTACCCAGCATGGAGCCTGAAAACACGAACGAATAGCGCCCATCTTCCGTAAGCGCCTTCATGAGCGTGACGATTTCCGGATATTCCTGAATCTCATCGATAAAAATTAGCGTTTTGCCCTCGACAAGCGGACGATCGGACAGCAAAGCGACGCGATTGATGAAATCCATTGCGTTTTCGGCACCGATCAGCGCTTCCCTTGCGGTTTTGTCGAGTAGAAGATTCACCTCGAAGTAGCACGCGTATTCCGCTTTTCCAAATTCGCGGATTGCATAACTTTTCCCAATTTGGCGTGCACCAGTGACAAGCAAGGCCTTTTCCGAGTGATTTTTCCAGTTGACCAGCTGTTTTGTAACTTTTCGTCGTAACACGGACAACCTCCACCGCATGAATCGGAAAATAGGATGCATTGATTATCGCACGAATCGGGAAATAGTATCAGCCTATTTCTGCACTTTTCCGCAAATAGGAATCTCCTAAAACAGCATTTTTTTGAAGATAGGAATCATCGTAAACTGCATTTTCCTGCGAATAGAGCGAAAGCGCCGGGCGACCATCGCGACGAACCCCGCAAAACTCCCCGAAACCGACAACGGCCCGTTGGCCTGCCCCACGCAGGCCAACGGGCCATCTTGCAACGCCGCGCCTATCGCCACAGCGCCGAAACCCCAATCGCGAAAAGCGGCACGTTCGCCCGTCTCTTTTCACGTATGCGTATGCGCCTTCCTTGCGATCTCGTCCTTAATAATGTGATGTATCACACTTTTAAGGACGAGATGAGACTCGAGGCTATCCCCTCGCCTTTAGCAGCTGGCGAACAGTTCCGCCAGCTTCTCGCGGTCCACGACGCCGTCGGGGTCGGCCGCTTGCGCAAGTGCCCACATGGTCTTCGCCAACAGCGCCTCCGTAGTGGCGGCGCCGCCCATGAACACGCCCGGGCGGTCGCAGAACGCGCGGCCAACCTCATACACGCTCAGGTCGGCGCCCTCGTACGGGCACTGCGTGGTCATGACCAGCGTTTTCCCGGCATCGACCCATGCGAGCAGCGCGTCGGTGATGCCATCGTACTCCGGGATGCCGCCCAGCCCGAAGGCCTCCACCACCAGCGCATCGCACGCGGGACGTAGCGCATCGATGACCAGCGCATCTACGCCCGGCGTAAGCTTGAGCACCGCAACACGGGGGTTGAGCGCATCGTAAAAGCGCACGCTCGAAGCTACGTCGCCGGCCTCCGCGCCATCCGCCCACTCGACCCGCCCGTCGCGCACAAGCCCCAGATCGGGGACGTTCAAGCTGTCGAAGGCCTCGAAGCTGCGGGTACGCACCTTGCGCGCCGCCGTCCCCGAGATCACCTTGCCCCCGAACGCCACCATTACGCCCGCGGCGACATCATCGCAGGCCACGCGCGCAGCATCGAGCAGGTTGCGCTTACCGTCGGTGCCGGGATCGCCCATGGGCAACTGCGAGCCGGTCAGCACCACGGGCTTCGGGCTGCCCTGCACCAGATACGACAGCCCCGCCGCCGTATACGCCAGCGTATCGGTACCGTGAAGGACCACGAACCCGTCGAAATCATCGTAACGCCGGCGCACCTCGCCCGCGACGGCCAGCCATCCCTCCGGACGCATGTTCGTGCTGTCCACGTTCATGACCTGCGACACCTCGACGCAACACACCTGCGCAACCTCGGGCACGAAGGCCACCAACTGCTCGCCGGTCAACGCCGGCGCCAGGCCGCTGCCTTCCTCGGCCGACGCGATGGTCCCGCCCGTCGCGATCACCAAAACCCGTTTCATATGCGCCCCTTCCCCTAAACGACCCGCGAATCCATTAAGCAAATTCCGATTCCGCTACTGTACCCCGATACATCCGCAACCGAGTCTTCGAACCCGCGAATCCTTGAAATGGCTGGCACGAGCGCACGCACCGTAACCGAACTCGCAACCAGCCACGCACCCGAGCCCGCAGCCAGCCGCCAGCCCAGCACAACGCCCCTCGCGAACGCAAAAAAGCGCCGGCCGCATCTGAACTGCCTCCCATTTCTTGGACAAGAAAATAAAAGTCCGAGGAATGGGAGGCT
>ERZ1034992.1279-NODE-1279-length-11507-cov-5.292176_pt1 | contig 11507 bp, 8 predicted proteins | sample MGYA00520695_ERZ1034992 | MGnify/ENA primary metagenome ERZ1034992 (study PRJEB33766, sample SAMN09781778) | gut metagenome | biome: gut microbiome | host: Homo sapiens | place: Madagascar | study: EMG produced TPA metagenomics assembly of the PRJNA485056 data...
TCCTTTTCTGAGGTTGAAAATGAATTTTTATTTATAATGAACATCCGTTGGCGGAACACCGGGATTTTGTCCTATATGCTCCGCCCTCGGCTGATCTTATTCAGGCATCAGTTCCCAGCTGTCTGTCCGGAAGGGGAACATGGGTAAATCATCTCCGTTGAACAGAATTGATTCCGGATTTTGCGCCCAGGCATAACGGACCGATTCCGGATTCTTCACGGCGGACGAACTCACCACCACTGTATTGTCTTCTATCCGGACCGCATCCGCCGGATGGAATTTGCGGTCGGCGCCCGCCAGCTGAAAACTGCCCGGATGTTCTTTGCGGAAATGCAGACCTGCCGCATTTTCAAAGGACAGCCGCACCCCGCCGTTTTCCATTTTCCACTGCTTCAGAACCGGGCCGCACCCGCCGCAGCTGTCCGGACATCCGTAAATTTTCTTCAATGCCAGTGCTGCCAGCCGGAATCCGACTGTCCGCTTGTTCTGCGGGTGAATATCCAGAGTTTCCCCCGCATCAATCGCGGTGATCCGGCAGACATTGGAAAGGATCCCGCAGACTTTGTCCTGCTGTTCCCGCAGAACGGGCCAGCCGGAAAATCCGTCATAATCTGCCGGTGCGGCGAAATTTGCCAGCTGAACCTGGATAAAGGGGAAATCGCCCAGTTCCCAGCGAGTACGCCAGTCCCGAACCATGGCAGCGAGTTTGCCGCTGTACTGCAGAGCCTCCGCGAAAGTTGAAGCGTTGTTTTCTCCCTGATACCAGATTGCACCGCGCAAGGCATAGCGGCACAGCGGCCGGATCATACCGTCGAACAGGATTCCGGGAATCGAAGGATTTCCGGGAAGAGGCTGCTCAGTAATTGCTTTCGGTGCCAGCCAGCCCCAGTCGAATTCAGAATGCACTTTCCACACGCCCGCCAGCGGAATCGCCTGTGATTCCGCATCCGCCGGATAAATCCGGTACGAATCCGGGCTGCCGCCGAATGCCCCGTCGTACAGAAATGAAAACGCCCGGATCGCGATGACCGCCCGTCTGCCGGCAGTCAGTGCAGCAGGAACCGGATAACGACGGGGAATACAGTAATACTGTGTCTCAAAATCTGTACCGGTGCGCCCGATTTCCTGTCCGTTGAAATACGCAATGTCATGTTTGTCAATGCCGCCGGTCTCCAGAACGAGTTCACGTCCCGCCCAGTCTGCCGGCAGCTCAATTTCGCGGCGAATCCATACTGCGCCGTTTCCGGCAATACTCTGTCGGACCCAGCTGCCGGGGACTTTCATTTCCTGCCAGCTGCTGTCGTCAAAATCCGGTGTCGCCCAGTCTGCCGCCAACGGCTGAATTCCGGGGTCTTTCCGGGCAAAACCGATCGGATCTGCTGCCGGAGCGCTGGTTGTTTTTTTCTCTTTGACTTCCCAGAAATGCGGCTGAGAAAACTTCTCATCATAGGCAGACAGCTGCTTCGCGGTGTCCGGATTTGCCGCCAGACCGGAACGGCTGGTCCACGCGTCCACCCCGGTACCGCCCCATGCCGAAAAGAGGATGCCGACGGGCACCTGAAGACGTTCTATGAGGTTCAGCGCGAACCAGGCAGCCACTGCCGAAACACCGCCGGCATTTTCCTCCCGCATATTTTTCCAGCTGCCGGCAGCCTCGTTTTCTTCCAGACCGGAAGCGCAGCGTTCCACTTTGAAATACCGGATCCGGTCCGGTTCTGAATTCTTGTTCAGATATTCCCGGAATTGAGTGCGGCTGACTTTCTGGGCGGCAGCCCGTTTTTCCGGGTCTTCTTTCAACAGAGCAGCCCATTCTGAACCGAGTTCATATTCCATGTTAGATTGACCGGACGCCAGCCAGACTTCGCCGATCAGAATGTCATGAATCACGATCCGTTCTCCGTTGCCGGGAGTTGACACGGACAGTTCATACGGACCGCCCGCCGGCATTGGAGGCAGCCGCAGCAGAAACGAACCATCCCGGCGCGACCGAGTGTACGCTTTTTTCCCTGCCAGTTCTGCCTGCACCGGCAGATCGCCTGCCGCCGTTCTTCCCCAGACGGCGATCTGCTGATCGCGCTGGAACACGGCGCCATCGCTGAACAATGGATTCAATTTCATATCGCAAACTCCTGTTTACTGAAAACGGTTTCAAATCTGTGAACGGTTTTTCCGGAGGATTCCGAACAGTGTCCACTGAGTCACGCCGTGGCGCATGTTTCCCTGCAACAGAGTCAATCTGGCGAACCGCGCTTTCACCGCCGGCAAAGTCACAAATTCAATCAGATGATCCTCCGTGTTCCGGGAACCGTCATACGACGCATCCAGAATTTTGCCGTTTTCATCCCGAAAATCCACCCGGAAGCGCACTGGTTCCGGCACACATCCCTGCCGATAATTCAGATCCGGTTCCGACCACATGATCCGCATCGCGCCCAGTTCGAAAACAGCGCGCAGATCGATCTCCAGATACGGGGCTGTATCTTCTGCTGCCGGAACCCAGCAGGTATGCGTGCAGTCGTCATTCGCAAATGCCGCATAATGACCCGGCGCACAGCTTGAACCGCAGACCGGCTTGTTCACGGACACCGGCAGCTGCGCCGTGTTTCCCCGGGACAGCGATTGCGGATTCGCGCTCACGCGGATTCGCACGGTTCCGTCCACTTCAAAATGCACCCGGTCCATCGCTATCCGCCGTTCGTATTTATGCACCCCGCGGATCAGACAGGTGTAAAATTCCCACACGGCGCCGTCCGGACCTTTTGCCATGGCGCCGTGTCCCGAACCGCAGACCAGACCGTGCGGGGAATATGCCATCGGCACAGTCTGTTTTTCAAAGAAACCGAGCGGAGAATCTCCGACTGCCATTCCGAGACCGTAGTGCCGGAAATGTGTGCCGTTGAACGAATACTGCAGATAATACCGACCCTCGTGTTTCAGCATTGAAACGCCCTCAATATAGCTGAGATCCGGATGTTCATTGTATTCGCCGTACCGCTCGAAAAGATTGTCTGGGTCGAAATCCAGAACTTTGACCGGATCCGTGACCGCATGAATCGGGTTTTCTGCGTCCAGCTCAACTCCGTATACGCCGGATCCTGCTCCGCCGATGCCCCAGTAAAGATACAGCCTGCCGTCTTCATCGCAGAAAAACGCCGGATCCAGGTAATGCGGATCAGGTGCGCTGCCGTCGCGCATGGTCACACTGCCCAGCAGCCGGTAAGGTCCGAGCGGAGATTCCGCCTCAAACAGTTTCGCCGGCGAGAAGTCCTGCACACTGTGAGTCAGCAGGAAGCGTTTTCCGCAGCGGACAATGCTCGGAGCATACCCCAGTTTTTCCGCAGGATCAGCAAAGCGAATCGGTTCATAGGTCCAGTTCCGCAAATCCCGGCTGACGTAAGCCTGCCGGCATGACGGCAGCACGTACCAGACGCCGTCCGCGCAGATTACGTCCGGATCCGCCAGTTCACGGAAATCACGCGGGGGGCCCATGAAATCACTTTCGCTGTCCACCCTGCCGTGTCGCGACGGACTGAAAAAACCTTCCGGATAATCCGGCAACGGCAGCGGGTTACAGTAAAGATCGTCTCCGTTCACTGCCGAACTGCTTGCCGGAACCGGCACGTTCATTGAAGTTCCGGCGTTCAGTTTTACCGGCAGCCGGACATCGCGGCTTGCTTCACCGGGATGATCCAGACGCCAGAGCAGAGTTTCAATCAGTTTTTCTGTGGTTTTTTCGCGGAACGCATGGAAATTGACCACGTGCACCGGCAGCGGCAGAATGCACGGAATATCCTCGAAACAAACTGCTTCAAAATTCTGTTCCAGCGGGAAATGCTGCTCAAACGCAGTTTGAACAAATGACTGCAAAGCCTCATAATTACTGAAGAACCAGATCCGCGGCGGATTCGGCATTTCCAGGTACTGCCGGAATATTTTTTCGCCCAGTACCCGGTCATCGCCTAAACTGAAAATCGTATGTTCCGGAATAAGTCCGCAGTATTTTCTGAATGCGGCGGATTTGGCATAATCATGCGGCGCCAGCATCGCTCCGATGGAGGACAGACCGCGCTGTTTCAGATATTTCGCCACTTCCTGCGCCAGAATCTCCTCATCCATCTGAACGCTGTCCCCGGTATATTGTTCATCCGGATAGTACATGACCACCGGAATTTCACGGTCTTCCGGCAGCTCACTGGTGTTCCAGACAATCATACCGTCGACCCCGTGACTCAGCAGTTTCCCGTATGCATTCCGGATTTGTTTGAGTTCCCGGGCGTCGTGCCAGAAATAGTAAAGCGACATCAGCCCCTTTTTCTGAAGCTGCTGTTGCAGATAAGTGACCATACGGGCGTAGCAGGAAATCATAGGCGCAGGCATCAGGATTCCGATCATCCGGCTGCGTCCGCTCTTCAGAGTCTGTGCGGCGGAGTTCGGACAGCAGTTGAGCTTGCGTGCCTTCTCCAGAATTTCCTTCCGGCGTTTGTCGGATACCCGGCAGTAGGCTTTGTCGTTGATTACGGATGAGACTACCGAAGGTGATACTCCGAGCTGCTCCGCTAAATATTTGATTGTTACCGCCATGATTCACCCTGCAGTATTCATTTTTTTAACTTGGTGATACGTTTCATCTTGACTATATTATAATGCAGAAAATTGTTTTTGTCAACCCCCCTCATGATAAAAAAACAGAAATTTGCGAATTTTCCCCTTGACAAAAATGGAATCCTGTATTATAATTTAGCTATGAATCGTTTTAGGAACATATATCGGAGGCAGGAATGACACTCAAGGACATAGCGGCAAAACTGGGAGTTTCCCCGGCTACGGTGTCTTTGTGTCTGAATCATCGGGATACAGATCCACGCTACTGCATCAAACCGGAAAAGGCGAAACGGATTCGCGCCTACGCCCGTGAATGCGGCTACATCCCCGATGCGGCAGCCGTGAATCTCCGTTCCTCACAGAAGCAGCCGCCGGTCGGCATCCTGTTCAACGATACGCATGGTTTCGAACGGAGACTTCAGCCGCTGCATGATGCCATTGCCCTGCTGGAAGAGCACAGCCGGGAATACCTGGTCATCAGCTATCATGTCGGAAGAATGCACAAGGCTCTGGAACTGCTGCGCAGCCAGCGGGTTACAGAAGTCGTTACGCTCGGTTATCTGGAAGAACCCTGTCCGATCCGCCAGCAGAACGCCGTGGCCGCCATGACACCGCTGGAGAAAAAATTCTGGGAGGAGAATCTGGAAGACTGGCGCAGAATCGAAAAGCTGCTGGAAAGTATGACTGTATATGCTCCGTACTACCGTTTCCCGCGTCCGGTGGGCGGCGGCATTCAGCATGGACTGGTCCGGATGGGCAATGACATTGCTCAATTTGAACGGACGGTTCTGCGCAGAATCATCGATCAGGGACTTGGTCCCGTGGTGATTGCGCGCTGGAGCGGTCAGGAAGAACTGTTTGTTCCAGAGCTGATTCCGTCGCGGGAATATATTGCGGAGCCGGGACCGGAACCGAACCGCTGTGAAGCCGGCCGTCTCCTCGGTCATCGTCTGGCGGAATTCCGTAAAAAACACTTTTTCCGCACGGTGTTTTACGGCAACGACATCATTGCCAGCGGCATCATGACTGGTCTGATCGAATCCGGTCTGCGGGTCCCCGAAGATGTCGGTGTGCTGGGATTCGGCAACGATGATCTTTGTCCCTGTATGCGTGTCCCGCTGAGTTCGTTCGACAGCGGTACTGCCGGCAATGCGGTCAAGGCGGTTCGCGCCATCGTGGAACATAAAGCGATTCAGGATGAAGTTCACTCGGATTTTCAATATTTTGAAAGGGAGTCTTTCCGTTTCAAATAAGTTTTTTTAATGGAATTCTAAACCGGTTTATAGAAAGAAAAGGAGGTTCTGCATGAAGGAAAAGACAGTACAGCCGGTGGTAAAGGCTGACGAAAAACTGCAGCACCGGTTCTTCTGGAACTGGGATCATTCCACCAACTGGTGTCTCAACACGGTCGGACGCCAGAACTGCGGGGTCAGCAACAATTACACCAAACCGGCAGAGGAATTCGTGCGCGATTTCACCCGCATGATTGACTGGTGCGCAGCTCACGGCATCGACGCCATCGGGGTGGTCGGACTGCTCCGGGATTGTCACGGCGGCGAGGAAAGCGTCCGGAGATTGTGCGGTTACGCACGGGAAAAGGCGTACGGGTCTACCTGATTGCCGGTCTTTACACGTACGGCGGACTCTGGTACGAAGGAGACAACAAGCTCTCTCTGAACACATTCCTGCAGAAAAATCCGCAGTGCATCGGCAAAGATCTGGACGGTTCCCCTCTCTACATCCGGTTCCGCTATCCGCACGGACACCGGGCGCAACCCATGGCATGTTCGTCCAGCCGGGAAGTCAATGAATACATTGTGGATGCCCTGGCTCTGCTGTTCATGAAGATTCCGGAACTGGGCGGCATCCAGATGGAAACCGGCGACTGCTGTCCGGTATGTCTTTGCCCACGCTGCCGGGAACGCCGTGCAGCAATGCGGGGTGGTGAACGGGTCCTGCCGGAAATTTCCCTGAGCGATATGGCGTGCATCTATCCCGAAGCCGCCAATGCCGTCCGGAGCATTTCCAAAGATGCCTGGATCATCTGTGAAAATTATCTGCATTTCCGCGAAAATCCGGTCTATGCGGACAAGGACAATCCGTCAGTTCAGCGTCTGCTGACTCTGCCGGAAGGAACATTCCTGCAATGGGGCGGCGACCGCCGGATCAAACAGGATATCTGGAAAACAACTCCGATTCTGCCGGAACATTTCCGGAAATATCACAATATCCAGCGTTTCCACCGCGGTACCCAATGGGACGGCGGACGCCACACGCTGGCGGTTGACCGCATTCGGGAGATGTGCCGTCTGTCCTATACTTCTGGAATGGACTCCATTTCCATGTTCGGGGAATGCTCGCCGTTCCATGCCAATACGGAAATCAATTATCTGGCACTCCAGTATTTTGCGGATCATCCGCTGAACTCCGTGGATCAGTTCGCCGCCGATGTCATGGCGGGTATGCTGGGCGGTGAAGGTCTGGCGCAGGAGTATCTGAATTTCGCGGTCATGAACAAGACACCTGAAAAAATTCCGGCAGCCGAAAAGCGGATTGCGGAAATCATCGGCAGAACCAAAGATTTCCAGACACTCCGCCGCTGGACTTATCTGGCTTCGTTCCTGCACAGTTATTATTGGGAACACTGCCAGTCCGATCCGTCGAAAACCGGTGAAAAAATCAATCTGGATTTTGTATAAGAAACATTTCCGGCGTCCGCTACACGGTCCGGACGCCGGAGCATCAGCAAGAGGGCTTGAAAAAATGAAAAGACAGGACACACCGAACACCGTCCGGCTCAGGGGAAAATTCACCCTTATAGAACTCCTCGTGGTGATAGCAATCATTGCCATTCTGGCGGGAATGCTGCTGCCGGCTTTGAACAAGGCGCGCGACATGGCGAAAAAAATCAACTGTGTCAGCAATCAGAAATCCTGCGGAACTGCAGTTATCATGTACGCCGGCGATTACAAGGAATGGCACCCGCTGGCTTTTGTCGGCGACAATTTCTACACGAACTGGGAATACCGGAACATCATCAATCAGTTTACCGGATGGGCGATCGGACTGTATACTGGATACAGATATGTCAACGCCAATTCCCAGAACGCCCCGAAAGTCATGTTCTGCTCAGCCGCCAATCAGGAAAAAACCTCGTTTTTCCTCTATGACAACAAGAGAGTTTACCGCGGCAATTTCCTGTTCCACCCCGCATTGGGGGTTCTGCATTCCAGCATCCCATGGAACAACGCGGCAAACCGCGAATCCTTCGGCGGACGCCGGCTGGGAAGTGCAAAGCACCCCGCGCGTCATGGTCTGATGTGGGATGCCGAGACACGGGAAAGTCCTGCCGGACAAGCCTGGCTTGGTCTTGCGGCATCGGAGCCCTGGGCCGGTTCTGATATGAACACCAAGGCATCTTTCCGCCACAACAACTACGGCAATGTGCTGTATGCTGACGGTCACAGTGCCTCCATCCGGCGCACCATTCCCCGCAGCGAGGAACAGAAATACACCTTCGCCTGGGGCAGTGCCAAACTCTGGTCTTACTGAGTTCAAAACCCGATTATAATTTCATGAAACCCAAACAGGAGGAAAAACAATGAACAGAAAAATCAATGGAATTCTGCTGGCTCTCGGTCTTGGCGTGCTGACTCCGATGATTGCCGGCGCGCAGGAAACTCAGCCGCTGTTTACGGACAATTTCAGCAAAGACAACGGAAACTGGAAGTTTATCAATTTCGAAAACCGTCTTGCCATCAACTGGAAAACGATAGAGGGCAAAACGGCAGTCGTGCTGACCTGTGCCGGCAATAAAGATGTCGACACCGCTTTTGATCTCAGCACCAAACCGCTGCCGCTGTCCGGTCAGCAGACGTATGAATTCTCATTCGAAGCCGCGGCGAATTTCCCGCCGGACAATTTCGGCGCGCCTCACCGGGTCTGGAGCAACCGGGTAGTGTTTTATGATGCCGACGGCAAGATGCTGGAAAAACAGCATTTCGGATATTTTACCCTGAAAACCGGATTCCGGAAGAAAACCGTAACCGGTAAAATTCCTGCCAATGCAAAATCCATGTCGCTGATTTTCGGCGGAGATGCTCCCAACATCACTCCGGGTAAATTCCTTGCCATCACTAACGTGGTTATCCGCGTAAAATGAAATCCAGCTGCTGAACCCAGGAAAACAAGATGAAAGAATACATTAGTGGATTCCTGCTGCTCCTATGCTCCGGCATACTTGCCCAATCCGTCTGCCAGCCCCGCGGCGTGATGGTTGAGAACGGCAGAATTGTCTCTTCTTCGGCAATGAAAACATTGTTGTCGGATGATTTCAGCAAAGACAGCGGCAATTGGGAAATCGTCAATCACCAGGATCGTCTCCGCATGGAACGGAAAACATTCCTCGGAAAACCGGCTCTGGTCATCACCACGGTGGACAGCAAGATGAAAAAAGATACCGCGTTCATGCTCACCAGCAAAGTTTTTGCAGTGGAAAATCCGGGGCAGTATGCACTTACGTTTGAATCATCGGCAGACTTTCTGACGGTCGGGTTCCGCGGACATGGCGAAAGATACCGCAACCGTATTATGTTCATGGATGCCAATGGAATCAAACTCGGAGAAAACATCTTCCGTTTTGCCGCGCCGGATAAGGCATACGGCAGAACCGCTGTTGCCGGGGTATGTCCCAAAGGAACCCGAAGCATTGTCCTGTCCATCGGCGGGGACGGTCCGGATTTTCCGCCCGGATGCTATCTTGCTCTGACGGATGTGCAATTCACGGTTCAGGACAACACCGGCAAATGGGAAAAACAGGGTGAATTCGTTTCCGGTGTGCTGCCCGTTCAATCTTCCGGCGGCTGGTTTTCACGGAAACCGGCAATCTCCTGGAAAGTTTCCGGTCCCGGTGCTTCCGCGCGTTTTCAGATCGCAACGGCTGCCGATGAACAGGGTTTTCCCGGAAAATTCTCCGCGTTCTTTGGACCGGACGGCACTGCCGATACCTGGTTTACTCACAGCGGAACGGCTCTGCCGAAACTGAATTCCTCGGCAAAATGGGTTCGTTACAAAGCGCAGCTGACCGCATCGCAGAAAGGTCCGGCGATTCTGGAACAGGTCGAGGTCTGCGGCAGTAAAGATACCGGCTGGCTCACGGCATTTGATGCCGATGCTCCGCGGCTCACCCGTACCAGCAAATCCCCGGTGACGGACGGTAGTCTGCCGCTGACGGTCAAGGTGGATGATGCCAGCGGAATCGACTGGGCTTCCGCAGAATTCATGCTGGACGGCAAAGACGCACGTTCCCGGATATTCTGTACAGAGGAAGGGTTTGCCTTGCGGCCGGAAAAAGCGTTCAGTACCGGCATTCATGAATTGAAAGTGAAAATCTCCGACTGGAACGGCAACCGGACAATTCGGAGTCTGTTTTTCCGAATCGGAAAAGCCGCTGACCGGAATATGGTCACGCTGCGCGATGACGGTATGACGCTGGTGGATGGGAAACCGTTCTTTCCGCTTGGCATTTACAGTGTTACGGATCACGCATTCCATGGAAAAAATATAGACAATACGTTCGCCGCTTTGAAAAAAGCCGGAATCAATCTGGTGCAGACATACCGAACCCGCCGGGATGCGCGTTTCCGGAAATTCATGGACTCCGCCGCAAAACACGGAATGAAAATCTGGATTGCCGGAGAAGGTTCCTCCAATGACAATGATTTGACACGGATCGCAAAATCGCTGGCGATGGATATGGACAATCCTGCGCTGCTGGCATGGTACATCGCGGACGACACCAATGTCTACAATGCGCCCTGGCAGCTGCGCGAACGCACAGAAATGGTCAAAGCCATTGCGCCGCAGCTGATTACGGTTCATGCCGATGAAGTATGGGATGAAAAATACGGTTCCAAATTCCGGGCGTTTGCCGATACGGCTCTGGCGTTTATGCCGGAAATCTACGCGGTTCGGGAACTCGGTCAGGCAGAAGCGGAATCCTGTGTGGCAAAAGTGATTCGCGATATGGAACAGTGCAGAACGGACATCCGCGGACAGCAGCTTCCACCGCGCAGCATCTGGCCGATCATTCAGTATTTTCACGGTTGGGGCTGGCAGCGGTTTCCGACTCCGCTGGAACTGCGTGCCATGAGTTTCGCCGCCCTGATTCACGGCGGACACGGCATCATCTGGTACACATACAATTCTTCCGGAAAAAACCGCGGCGTTACGGCATCGGCGGAAAACTGGAATATCTTTACGGCGGTTTCCCGAGAAATCAGTTCATACGCGCCGGTTCTGTCGGAACGGAATGCTTCACGCCAGCTCATGCCGCAGATCTGCGAAGGTCCGGAGAAAAATGTTTTCGGCTTTCCTTCCATTTCCGCATTGACCAAGGAACACAACGGCAGAACGTATCTGTTCTGTGTGAATTCCGTAATGAAAAACGTCAAGGCAAAATTTGAGGTGCAGGGATTCCGGAACTGTACTGCCGGTCCGGACGGTGTGGCTGTCAACATTGACGGCGGAGTTCTCTCGGCAGATTTTGCCCCGTATGAGGTGAAAATCTTTGTTCTGAAGTAATTTTTTCACCGCATAACGAAACCGCAGTCCGGACTCTGTGAAACGGACTGCGGTTTTTTCGGCGTTCTGCGGAATGAAACTTTATTTCAGTTCAATCACGGAACCGGGATATACCCGGAATACGCCGTCTTTGTCCGGCAGAACAGGCAGCAGATTAACGAAAATCTGCATATCCGGATTCGTTTTCCGCAGATAAACCGGACCATACAGAAAAGAGGCTTCCGGTTTCAGACGGAGCAGGAAGGCATTTTCCGCGATTTCCGTCAGAATTGTGTTCTGTGCTCTGCGGCGGTAACTTTCCGATTCGGCAAAAGGTCCGATGT
>ERZ1034992.1284-NODE-1284-length-11490-cov-5.111150_pt1 | contig 11490 bp, 7 predicted proteins | sample MGYA00520695_ERZ1034992 | MGnify/ENA primary metagenome ERZ1034992 (study PRJEB33766, sample SAMN09781778) | gut metagenome | biome: gut microbiome | host: Homo sapiens | place: Madagascar | study: EMG produced TPA metagenomics assembly of the PRJNA485056 data...
CGGCGGTTTTGTCGGCAGCAGCAGAAACATTTTTCACGTGGACCCCGCCCTCGCCGGCACATCCGGCGCGAAGGAATGGGTCAACTACGGCGGACACCGCCTGTGGCATTCCCCTGAAGCCAAACCCCGCACGTATGCTCCCGACAACTCCAAAGTAACGGTCAAGGAACTCAAAGACGGTTCCGTGAAATTTTCCGCCGGAACGGAAAAATCCACCGGCATTTACAAGAGCATCACCATTAAACCGCTGGGCGACAACAAGTTCCGTGTGGAACACCGTCTGCGCAATGACAATCCGTGGGAAATTGAACTGGCTCCGTGGGCGTTGAGTGTGATGGCACCCGGCGGTACGGCGATTGCACCGCAGAACAAAGCTCCGTTTGCATTGCTTCCGAATACCTTTTTCTCCTTCTGGCCTTACACCGATCTGGCGGATAAACGCATTACTTTCGGGCATGATTTCATTCTGCTGAAACAGATGACCGGTATGCCGCCGTTCAAGCTCGGTTTCAACTGCGAAAACGGCTGGATCGCTTATGCCAACAACGGTACGCTGTTTGTGAAAACGTTTGAATATTTCGTGGATGCGGAATATCCGGACAACGGATGCAGTGTTGAACTTTATACCAACGGCGAGATGCTGGAAGCGGAAACGCTGGCTCCGCTGTATGCCATTTCCGAGGGCGAGGAAATCGTCCATGTGGAAGAATGGCTCTGCACTGCCGGTCCGAAAAAAATCGACACCGAAAAGGAAGCGGCGAAATATCTGCCGGTTCCGCAGGTCTGATTCCGTTTTTTCATGAATCCGCAGCAGACAGAATCCGCATTCCCGGCGATTTACGCGCCGGGTGTGCCGCTCCTTGCACCTATTGCCGGACATACCGACCTGCCGATGCGTCTTTCCGCCCGGCGGCACGGCTGCCGGTATGCGTTTACGGAAATGGTTGATGCCGGGTCGCTGGTTTTCGGCAATTATAAAACCAATGAACTGCTGATTGCCCGCGATCCCTCGGAGGATTTCCTCGGCATTCAGCTGGTCGGTTCGGATCTGGATATTCTGAAAAAAGCTGCGGAAATTGTAAATACTCATGCCTTCTCCGTTCTGGATTTCAATCTGGGATGTCCCGCACCGAAAGTGGCGAAAAAAGGGGAGGGGATTTCGTTTGTGATACAGCGTCCGGATGAAGCGATCCGTGCGTTTTCTGTGCTGGCGGAAAATTCCCGGATTCCGGTAACCGCCAAAACCCGTATTCTTTCCGAAACCGATCCGGAGCCGACGGTCCGTTTCGCTCTCCGGCTTCAGGATGCCGGGGCGCAGGCATTGACTCTGCACGGACGTCTGATGAAAAAGTTTTATTCCGGACCGGTATTTTTTGAAATCATTCGGGCAGCACGGGAAGCGTTGTCCATTCCGGTGATAGCCAACGGCGGAGCGTTGTCGCAGCCGCTGTATCAGGAACTGATGGAGAAAACCGGCTGTGTCAACGGCATGGTGGCGCGCGGGGCGTGCGGCAATCCGTGGATTTTCCGTGAAATCAGCCAGGGGCGTCTGAATCCGCCCACCTTGGCAGAGTTCGCCACGGAAATCCGGCTGCATTTTGACGCCATGATGTCGTTCTACGGCATGGAAAACGGATTGCGGATCTGCCGTAAGACTCTGCTGGAATATCTGCGCGGCCGCGGTTTCCCCGGAGAACTGCGGGCATCCGTGTCAACACTCAATTCGCTGGATGCATTTGAAACCATGATGCGGCGTGTGGAGGAGGGACCGTCTCCGCGTTACTGGCAGATGCTGGAGCAGGATTTGTCCATGGAACGCCGTCTGGCGCGTTCCTGATTTCCGGAAAACCGGTATCCTGCCGCTTGTGCCGTATGCTTTTATTTCTTGTCTGCGGGCGGCAGTATGACATCGAAAGCCGCGCCCCGTCCGGGCAGATTCATCACCTGAATCCAGCCATGGTGCGCAATCATGGTTCCATATGCCATTGCCAGCCCCATGCCGGTTCCTTCCCCGGCGGGTTTGGTGGTGAAGAACGGTTCGAATATACGAGAACGGATCGCCGCGTCTATCCCCGGTCCGGAGTCTTCCACCCGGATCACCCGGTAATCATTCCGGATTTTGAGTTCCGCATCGCTGGGCGGTTCCAGCTTGATGTTCAGACTTTGCGGCGTACCGATCCGGATGGTCAGCAATTTTTCCGATTCCGGCTGATTTTTCATGGCGTCCTTGGCATTGATCATCAGGTTCATCAACGCCTGCTGCAATTGAATCGGGTCGCCGATAATGGCGGGATCGGACGGATCTTTTTCAATCCGGAAAGAGATTCCCGACTGTGTGCTGGGCAGAAACAGTTCGGCGCATTTTTCCACCAGGGCGTTCAGCCGGATCTCCTGCTGCTGGTAACTGCCTTTCCGGGCAAAACTCAACATCTGGGAAGTCAGAGTCCCCGCCAGTTCCGTGATATGATCAATCTTGTGCAGATTCCGCAGAACGTCCTCATCCTTGACATCGTGCATCAGCAGAATGATGTCCAGATGTCCCTGTATGGCATGAATATAGTTGTTGAAGTCATGGGCAATTCCGCCCGCCAGACGCCCGATCGCTTCCAGTCTCTGCCGGTGTGAGACCTGGATATTCCATTCTTCGCGTTCGCGTTCCAGCTTCCGGCGTTCCGTCACGTCGCGTCCGAAAGTAATCAGCAGCGGAGTTTTTTCAAACGGGATGGCGACAATGGACAGATCGATTTCCGTGCCGGCGCCGGGGATGGTCAGCTGCACGGAAACACTGCGGTTTTCCTGCGGCACAGTGTGACTGGTCAGTGGTTTCCAGACTTCCGGTTTCAAGCCGGACAGTTCCTCAAAACGCCGGTTGATCAGGTCGGAGAGCGTTTTCAGATGCAGCATCCGCAAGGCGGCATGGTTGGCGTCAATCACGATTCCGTCGGAATTCATGATGACAATCATATCGCTGGCGTTCTGCACCAGCAGACGGTACCGCTCCTGTGATTCCCGAAGATTCTCTTCCAGTTTCAGCGTTTTGCCGTATGCTCCGAAAAACGCCAGGATAATATCCAGCGTCCGGCGCGATTCTCCGGGTGTTTCATACCGGATCCTGCTCAGATAAAAAGTTGTGAGTATACTGATGACCAGCACAAACACGGCGCGTGTCAGGTAGGAACTGGTCAGGGAACTCCACCATTGCGGCATTCCCCAGAAGGCAATGGTGACGAATACCAGATGATCGGTCAGCTGCACCAGAATCAGCGAACCCAGCACGGTCAGGAACAATCGGCATTTCAGATTGTGCAGACGCTGGAACAGAATCGGCACCAGAAACAGATCCAGCGACAGCGCGACAATGGTCGCCGCCATCATCCGGCTGCTGGAACGGAGCAGAAATTCCAATGCTTCCGAACCCGGTCCCTGCGAAATGGAATAGCCAGGCCAGGAACACTGCATCAGGGTCATGAACATCAGATAGACATAGAATCCCAGCGAAGCCATCATGCCGATGATGATCCGCTGAGCCATCAGCGTACCGTCCGCTACATAGACCACAACCAGGATCGCCAGAAACGGCAGAGTCAGCACCGAGGATGAGAGCGGGTAATCCAGTCCCGGATATCCCAGCGCAAGACTCAGCCCTGAGGCTCCCACAATCTGGGAAAAAATCAGCAGAACCCCCAGAGCAATATAGAACGGCGCAGTACCCAGAATCCGCCGCAGTCCGTGCAGAATCAGCAATCCTGCCAGGATAAACGTCATTTCCAGAATGGTCAGACAATATCCTATGAAAATTTCCATTCCGTTTCCTTGACATCCGTTTCCGGTTATCTTCTTCTTTTCGGCACCAGACGCTGATATTCCGGCACATCTCCGAACTTGCGTGCGGCTGCGGCTTTGTCTGAAGCCTGAACCAGGGCTGCCCGCAGATATTCCGTGACAAAACGGCTGTATGCCGCCTGCTGCGCACTGGTGGTATCCTGCGAAACCTGCCACGCTGTTTTGCCTTGTCCCATCCAGAAGAAGTAATACGGCAGCGTATCCAGTTTGTTCAGTTTGATTCCCGCATTGACCGCAAAGACCCGGAAAGCGCGGGTCGACACGATTTTCCGGACTTCTTCCGTATATTCTTTCCCGGTAATGTTCCGGGCGTGAATCACTCCGTCTTTGATGCTTTCCAGTTTGCAGATATTGTGTTTGATTTCAATGTTCAGTCCGGTCAGCGCGGGATTGCCGTCGGTAAAAATGTGATCCCATTCCCACGCGCCTTCCATGATTTTCTGCAAGGCGTTTGCCCGGTTGACCAGCGTCCGAGCATACTGTTTCAGATGATCCGGCGCAGTGGTCATGGCGGCGGCATTGGTTTCAAAAATTTTCCGGAGTCCCGCTTCATCATGCTGATCCGCTTTGCGCTGGAGTTCCAGTACCATCTGCCGTTCAAGAGCAGTCATGCGGTTTCTGAAATTGGTGATTTCCTGCTGTTTTCTGGCTTGTTCCGCCTGTGCCAGCTGACGGTTCGCATCGGCTTCGCGTTTGCGTTCTGCTTCCTCCTTGCGGCGGCGTTCGGCTTCCTCTGCGGCAATCTGTTTCCGGCGTTGTTCATCTTCATATTTCTGAATGGCAGTCAGACGCGCATTTTCCACCTGTTCCTCATCGTGTGCCGCAAAATACTGTACGATCTGCGCCAGCAGTTCCTGATCTTCCGCCGTTTCCGGAGCCGGATATTTTTTCAGGAACAGCCGGCATTGCCGCGCCGTATCGGCTGGATCGGTTTCTCCGCGGGTCTGAATCGTTTTCAGAACCGGACTGGCAGCTTTCCGGAATTCGGAAATTTCCGGCTTTGCACTTTCCGTTACCTGCTGAATGCCGGTTTTTGCCTTGTCCACGATTGCGGACCATTCCGTTTTCTTGACAAAGTGCATATATGCGGCAAATCCTCCAGCTCCCAGCACAGCCAGAATAACCAGTCCGGCAATCACCAGAACCACGGTTTTGCCGAGCCGTCCGCCGGAACCGTCATTCTGTTTTTTCTTTTTGCCTTTCTGAGCCATGGCTTTTTTTGCGGCGGCTTCCGCCGCAGCCAGCAGTGCTGCTGTGTCCGGGTTCGGCGCGGCTTCTTTCGGAGCTTCCGTTTTTTTCTCCTGCGCGGGCATTTTGAGGGACGGCGCGCCCGGTTTCAGCGGTGTTTTTGCCGGTTGTTCCGCCGCCGGCGCCGCTTCGGGTTTGGATGGCATTTTCGGTTTGGCTATGCTCAATTTCGGCGGAGCTTTCGGTGCGGCCTTGGCGGCAGCTTCCGCGAAGGACGGATTTTCCGGAACCGTTTCCGTGCCGCTGTAATTCTGTTCTTCATGGATCCGGAGTTTCGGCGGGAGCGGCGTATGTGCCGCTTCCTCCTGATTGGAATGCTGTACCCGCAGAGAACCGGTAACGGTTGCCATTGCCGGATGCTGTCCGTGCCGGATCAGAGCCAGGTCTTCGGCAAGCTGAGCCGCACTCTGGTAACGCTGCGCCGGATCTTTTGCCATCATTTTTTCCACGACCAGAGCCACATCCTCCGGCACATCCGGGTTGATCCGGTTCGGAGGAATCAGCGTTCCGTAAAGATGCTGGCGGGTGATTTCAATGGCATTGGCGCCTTCATACGGGAAACGCCCGGTCAGCAAATGGTAGAAGGTCGCGCCCAGACTGTATATGTCAGTCCGGTTGTCCAGCGGATCGCCGGTAAGCTGTTCGGGGCTGATGTACTGCGGAGTGCCCATGACCTCATCCCCGTCATTGATTCCGGTGTCGTCGCCGACTTTTGCCAGCCCCAGATCCGCCAGCTTGGCGCGTCCGTTGGAAGTCAGCATGATGTTGTCCGGTTTGATGTCCCTGTGAACCAGTTTTTCCTCTTCCCATGCGTAATCCAGCGCTTCGGCAATCTGCTGCACAATGCTGATTGCCTGATCCACGGGAATGACTTTTTCCCGTTTCAGGATATTCTTCATGGTTTCGCCGTTCACATGTTCCATGGCAAAGTAGAAAATTCCGTCATCATCGCCGACGGCGTATGCCTGCACGATATTCGGGTGATTCAGTTTAGCCGCGGCGCGCGCTTCCTTGATGAAACCGACTACGAAATCCGCATTTTTGGCATAGGCGGCGGAAAGGATTTTCAGTGCAGCCGGACGATCCAGGGAAATCTGATGAGCCAGATACACAATTCCCATGCCGCCGCGTCCTATTTCGTGCATGATGATGAAATCGCCGATTACACTGCCCGGTGCTGTACGCGAGGAAGGCACGGACACCGGTTTGCCGCAATGACCGCACTGAACTGTTGAACCCATATCCGCATCGTCAACCGACACGATCCCTTTACATTCCGGACATTGAAAACGCATTCCGAATCTCCATCTTTTACAAACTGTTTGCCTTCAATATATAATCTTTTTCCCGGATTTCAAACGCATTCCGCATTCTTTTTCCGTTTTATGAATCTTTTGACATATTCCGTTCCCGCGGTCAGCGCCGTTCCGCCCAATATGCAGATGTACGGGGCAAACAGCGGATAACGGTAGCGCAGTACAAAAAGAAACGGTATTGAGATCACCATGCCGAACAGAATCGGCAGAATCAGAATCAGCAGTGGAAACCGTTTCCGCATGAGAAACACCCCCGCCAGCGCCAGCACAAACAGTCCGGTGAAATATATGCGGATCAGTACAATCTGCCAGGGTTTCAGAATCACCAGATTCGGACACATTCTCCAATAATGAAAGAACCGTTCCTTCAGAATGAACCAGGTTTTTTCCGGGTATTTCATGATGCGTTCCCAGCCCCACTTTTTCCATTGTTCCGCCGCGTTCAGAAAATCTGTGATCCCCTGTTCCTTCATCATCAGGAGATGTTTGGCGTGATCCTCATTCCATTGGCGGGTTGTTGCTTCGGTATAAAACGAAAGATTTATATCCATCGTTTCATAGGTTACGACCATGATTTCCGAAAAGGACAGCCAGAAAACATATCCGCTGTAATAAGTTGTTGGATTCCAGCGTCCGCCCGCCAGCTTGTTGCGCACCATCCATGGCAGCATGACCAGTGCAAATGCCAGCACAAACAGCAAGGCGTGTTTCCACAGTCCCGCCGGAAGCGGGCGGTACAGCTTCCAGAATGTCAATGCCGGAAAATTTTCTGCTCCGAATACCATGAAGCGCAGCCACAGCACACCCAGAAAAAACACGGGCAGCAGAATCGCCGTCGGACGGGTCAGGGCGGCAAGCCCCAGAAACAGACCGCTCAGCCAGAAGCCGCCGAAACTGCCGCGGCAGGCTTTCAGCAGAAACAGAAAAGCCAGTGCCAGACAGATCAGAAACAGGTTTTCCGTAGACCATGAAATCGTGTAATACAACGCATACGGATAAAAGGAAAACAGCAGCGCACTCCACAGCGCACAGGTATTGCCCGCGGCTTCGCGTCCCAGCAGAAAAACACAATACACCGCCAGCAATGCCAGCAGCAGGGAAACCACTTTGGCGGAACCGGTTGTATCGAACGGCAGGAAAAACAATCCTGCGCCCAGCAGCGGAAACAGCGGAGTCCGTGCCAGATCCGTATGCAGTTCTCCCGGTTCGGCTCCCGGCGGAACCGGTTCGTGCCAGCGGTAATAACTCAGGGAAAAACCATTGCCTGCCGCCAGCTGCCGCGACAGTTCCATGTATTCATAGCCGTCGTTATGGTAAAAATCTTTTTCCGAAACTCTGCACAGCAGCCAGATCCGCGGAACTGCACCCAGCAGCAGAATCAGCAGAAGCAGCGGGTAAACCAGCTGCGGACGGGACAGAAAGGAGAATATTTCAGAAATTGTTTTCCACATGCGGAACCAGGGTGTCGCGGTTGGATGGATTCAGCAGAATCCAGCTGCCCAGATGATGCCGGGCAAGCCAGAACCGCAGGGATACACCGAGACAGCCGAATCCGTATTTCAGACTGCGGCCGAAACAGATGCTCGATGCTGCTTCAAAATATTTGGTCGGACAGCTGACTTCGGCAATCACAGCGCCGGTCCAGGCGATCTGCGCCAGCATTTCATTGTCGAAAATGAAATCGTCCGAGTTGTGCGAAAAATCCAGTTTTTCCAGCAGTTCCCGCGAAAAAGCCCGGTATCCGGTGTGATACTCCGAGAGTTTCTGACCGAGAAACAGATTTTCCGTAAAAGTCAGGAAACGGTTGCTGATGTATTTGTAGAACGGCATTCCGCCGCGCAGCGCATACCCGCCCAGAATTCGCGAACCCAGGACGCAATGGTACAGTCCGTTGCCGATCATGGACGCCATGGCGGGAATCAGCATCGGCGTGTACTGGTAATCCGGATGAACCATGATGACAATGTCCGCGCCGTCTTCCAGCGCCAGTCTGTAACATTGTTTCTGGTTGCCTCCATACCCGGAATTGTGTTCCATGCGGTATGCCAGAACCTTGTCGAGCGACTTCGCAATTTCATACGTGCTGTCGCCGCTGGCGTCGTCCACAACAATGACCCGGTCGACAAATGGCTGGGCTATGACTTCCCGCCACGTTTTCAGCAAGGTTTTTTCCGCATTGTATGCGGGCATGACCACGGTTACTTTTTTGCCGTTATACATGAATCAGCCGTTCTTTTTTCGACCGGCGACCCATCCGCCGGAACGGATGAGTCTCCAGCCGGGGACATCAGGCTTTGTAACGCAGTTCGCCGTCAACAAAAGCACTGCTGACTTTGAACTTGTCGTTCAGAATGACAATGTCCGCGCAATAGCCCGGAGCCAGTTTGCCGACTTTTTCCAGACCCAGCGCCTGTGCCTGGTTGAAGGACGTCGTTTTGACCAGCTGTTCAAGCGGCAGACCGGTGATTTCGTACACGTTGCGCAGCGCATCGCAGATCTGGAGCGTACTGCCGGCAAGTGCGCCGTTGGAAGCCAGACGCGCCGCGCCATCCTTCACGATCACGGGCAGACCGCCCAGCGAGGATTCGCCGTCGGGCATACCTGCCGCGCGCATGGCGTCGGTGATCAGCTGGATGTGATTGATGTCTTTCAGCGAAAACACCAGTTTGATCATATCCGGGCAGAGGTGCAGTTTGTCGCAGATCATTTCAATGTAGACTTCCTGATGCAGCAGCCCCGCGCCGACCAGACCGATGTCACGGTGGTGCAGCGGCGTCATCTGGTTGCAGAAATGGGTCAGACTGTTCAGTCCGTGGTCGTACGCTTTCTTGAAATCGGCATACTTCGCCGCACTGTGAACGCAGGACGGCAGGATTCCGGCGGAAATCAGTTCCGCGGCAAATTCCGCACCGCGCGGCATTTCCACTGCATAGGAAACTTTTTTCACCGGATAAATCGCGTTCAGACGCTTGACCATTTCAATATCCGGTTCGCGGACGTATTCCGGGTTCTGCGCGCCGAGGCATTTCGGGTTGATGAACGGACCTTCCAGGTGAACGCCCGGCAGTTTGCATCCCTTGACGCCTTTTTTCGTGTAATTCGCGGCAGTCTGGAGCGAACGGACCAGCAGATCTTCGGGCAGGGTGAGGGTGGTCGGCAGATAGCTGGTAACACCTTCCTTGAGTTTGTCAATGCCGATGGTTTCCATCGCTTCGTCCGTGGCGTCGCAGAAATCAACGCCGGATTTGCCGTGGCAATGAACATCAATAAAACCGGGCATGGTCATGGCGCCGCAGACATCAATGAGCTGATCGGCCGCCGGCAGGGCGTCTCCTTCCGCATAGATGCGTTGAATCATTCCCTTGTCTACCAGAATGGAACTCCCCTTGAAATTCCGATCCGGGGAAATCAGATGACAGTTTTTCAGCAGCAGACTCATATTCGTTGCACTCCTTATTATAAATTCATGTTTGAAAAACAAACCTCTTTCCGCAATATAACAGAATGCAGTGTTTTTTCAAGCAGATTCATGCAATTTTCATTTGAAAAAAGCACACCGGCCTGTCCGCGGCAGTGTCTTTGCCCCTTCCGCAGAAATTTTTCCGCGGAAGGGAACATGAAATCAGAGTTCGCCGAGACGTTTTCCGATGTAGATCTGACGCGGACGCACAATTTTGGTGTTGGCACCGATCATTTCTTTCCAGTGGGCGATCCAGCCGGGCAGACGCGCCAGCGCAAACATCACAGTGAACATGTTTTCCGGAATACCCAGCGCACGGTATACGATGCCGGAATAGAAATCCACGTTCGGATACAGATGACGCGAAATGAAATATTCATCATGCAGCGCGGCGTCTTCCACTTCCAGCGCAACATCCAGCAGCGGATCCTTGATATTCATCTTTTTCAGATATTCATGACATTCCTTCTTGATGATCCGGGCGCGCGGATCGAAGGTTTTGTAGACCCGGTGTCCGAAACCCATCAGCCGCTGGGTGTTTTTCTTGTTCTTGACCTGTTCAATATATTTTTTCACATCGCCGAGTTTCTGGATATGACGGAGCATTTCCACCACTTCCTGATTGGCGCCGCCGTGCAACGGTCCGGAAAGCGCGGAAATACCGGCGGAAATCGTGGCATACAGATTGACCTGCGCACTGCCGATGGTCCGGACTGTAGTGGTCGAGCAGTTCTGCTCATGATCCGCATGAAGAATCAGCAGGGTGTTCAGCACCCGCACTGCTTCGTCGGAAATGTTGTACGGCGCAACCGGCGAATCGAACATCATGTTCAGAAAATTTGCACAATAGGAAAGGTCATGACGCGGATAAACCACTGGCTCGCCGATGCTCTTCTTGTATGCCATCGCCGCCATGGTGCGAACCATGGAAATCAGCCGCGCCGTGGACAGTTCAATATCTTCCTCCATGGACAGCAGGTCGACATTCGGATAGAATGCCGCCAGTGCATTGATCATAGTGGAAAGAATGTGCATGGGGTGTGCGCCGCGCGGAAAATGGTCGAAGAAGTGACGCATGTCTTCGTGCAGAAGAGAATTGGTGTTGAGCAGTGCGGAGAACATCCGGCCCTGTTCTTCATCCGGCAGAGTTCCATGAACCAGCAGGTAGGCGACTTTCACGAAGGAACCCGTTTTGACCAGTTCTTCAATGGGGATGCCGCGGTACCGGAGGATTCCTTTTTCTCCGTCGATGAAAGTGATCTTGCTGTAACACACCGCGGTATTGGTCAGACTGGGGTCGAATGAAACGTAGCCGGTCGCTTTTCGGAGCTGGGCAATGTCAAACGCTTTTTCCCCTTCGGTACCCACGACCACAGGCAGTTTTATTTCCTTGCCGCCAATCTTCAGTACGGCAAATTCCGGTTCGATTGATTGTTCCATTGTAATACTCCTCAAAATCAGAAATACAGTTAAAGACTTTATAATATAGCACACATTCCAAATTATTCAATAATCGGATTTATATTGTTCAATGCTTTCTGTCTATTGAAAATGCAGTTTCCTTGCAGAATTAAGGGAACCTCTATCAATATCTTTTTGACAGAAATTCCGATTGTTTCTGTT
>ERZ1034992.1286-NODE-1286-length-11488-cov-19.996881_pt1 | contig 11488 bp, 16 predicted proteins | sample MGYA00520695_ERZ1034992 | MGnify/ENA primary metagenome ERZ1034992 (study PRJEB33766, sample SAMN09781778) | gut metagenome | biome: gut microbiome | host: Homo sapiens | place: Madagascar | study: EMG produced TPA metagenomics assembly of the PRJNA485056 data...
TTACATCATTCTTCAATGAGTATGCCGCCGCAATTTATGAACGGGTTAGCTGACGGTTTTGCAAGGTACTTTTCAAGCGGGATTAAAGCTTTGCCACCACGGATATTCATACCGCAAAGCGGTTGAAACTTTTCACCGTAAGAGAATTTATTTGCGACTTCTTCGGGCGTTTTGTAATAGTAGATACATTCTTCGGGGTCGCCGTCTTCGTCGGTTTTAAGCACCTTTACGCCCGTCAAAAAGCTATCAAGGACGACGCGCGCCGAAAGCCCCTTTGTATGAAACTCAATATCAATGATTCGCCCGTTTTCGACGTTGCCGTCAAAATAGCACTTCGGCGCAACGTATTTGATAAAATTAAAACTGCCCTCGTTTTTGAATCCGCCCAACGCATACGCGTTGGCGTTTGCGTATTTGCAAAACGTATGGACGGAATCCGTGTCGCAATATACAAAATTTTCGGTGACGTTGTCACCGCATATTTCACGGATATGCGACAAAAGCCATATGCGCGCTTGTGATGTTACGTAAGCACCTTGTACGACTGAAAGCATACCGCTTACATCGTCGTCGGTGTCGGTTGTATGCACGACATGCACCGCGCCGCTTTCGTTGTTTATTTCGCGATAACATATTTCACGCGACACGCGTTCCGCAAGTTTTCCGTAAGATGAGTTTAAAAGCAACTTTGCAAACGCCGTTTTAGCCCTTTCACCCGCCTTTTTTGACGTCTTTTTTAATTCATAGTAAGTTTGTACAAAATCATTGTAACCACTGTTTTTGCCCCGTTTAAAAGCCAATACACAAGTCACTGTAAAATCAAGCTCATACCACTTTTCAAGTTCTTGTAATTCTTCTTCGAACATTGAGAACGGTTGTTCGATATCAATTTCAGATACAAAATCACCAAAAAACGGGTCACGGAAACACGCAACTTTGTTCTGTAAAAGCCAACCGTGAAAATCCGAAAAAACGTAAATCAAACAATATTTTGACTTGTCAAGTTTTTGTGCCTTTTCGAGGCTCATTTTTTGTCCTTTACCCGTCAAGTCGTCCATTCGTGATATAATGAACGGGTATTCACTATTGACATCATAACGAAACATTTTTCGGTTTGTGATGGGATAGCCCTGAAAGCGTGGGTTTATAATACATAGCCCGCCGCCATAAAGCCGCGTGTCACGCAACCATTTATCTTGCTGTAAAGTGAGCGGGTGAGCCTTTTGAAACGCCAGAACACGTGCTTTGTCGTCCTTTAAAGCAGGGTAAAGGTGTTTTAAAAGCACTTTTTTTGCAAGCCCGCCCGCTGTCATTACGTCGGGCTTTTCGCCCGTTATTTCGTAGCCCGTAAGCTCAAACAATGTATCGTTTGCGATTCTGATTAGGTGGTAAAGCCCTTTTGTGTCGTTCTGCAAATAATCAAAGTCGTTTTTTGTAAGGTTAAATTCGTCAACATTCTGATAATCCATTTTAAGCTTGCGAATTTTATTCCCGGAAAAATCAACAACTTTAAATTCTTTTAGAAGACGGGCTAAACCGCCGCCGAAAATGTTACAAAAATCGTAAAAAGTTACTGCATGCGTGCGTTCGTGTCTATCAACTTTTTTCGAGCCTTTACCGCTGTGTCTGTACGGTGTCCACACTTTCAACGAGAATCGCCCGCCCTTGTCGTTATGTAACGACGAATATGTGAACGGCGTGTTTGCGCTTGTTTCCTCGTCGCGTCGTTCGTATACGGGGTTATGTGTTAAAAGCTGATAGTCAATTTGTGCAAAATCGAATTTTGCGTTATAAAACCACGCCGCTTTAATTTTATGCTCACCGAAAAAGGCAATAAATTCGTCGAAGTCATTCGACACGAAAAAATGTTCGCCGTCGGATATCTGCCACGCCCACGTGCGAACGGTTGCGTGTTCGCGGAAAAACTTCGCGGGCTTTACCTTTCCTAATTCTAAAAGAGTATCATTTGATACTTTTTCGCCGTCAACATACGTGAACGTTTCAGTGTCGCAAGCGACCCATTCAATTTTATTGAATGGGTCGAAGTCGTTATATAAAATCATTTTAGACGATTCCAATCGGCAAATATTCAAGCCCGTAATAATCGATTAAAGCGTCGTAATCCTCGCTAAAAATGATGTCGGTAACGTCCTCACCTGCTTGCATTTTTTCGCGAATTTCCTTTCCGCGCATTTTTCGCGCTTGCGTCAGCATTCGCGCATAACGTTCGAGTGCGCCCGCCTTTTGCGACGGGGTCATGTTCGGGTCGCTTAAAATCTGCTTCGCCTTGTCGGACGTTTCCAAAAGCCCGCCGAATTTATTAAAAATGTATTCGTTTATACGCGTTGCCGCTTTCGGCGATATCGTTGTTTTGCCCGTCGATTGTGACGTTGACGCTTGTATAAACTGCCTGAATTTCGACAGCGTGCCGCCCGTTTTTTGCGTTTTGAGTGTATAAAAGAATTGTTGCGCAACGTTGCTTTTTGACCGTCCTAACAGCCTTTCGGCGTTCCTAACCTTGTTCCGAAAAATATCGTATTGCTTGTTATACTGTTCGGTCGTCCACCCCGTAAGGTTTTGAATCGCTTGTTTATATGTTTTTCTCATTCGTCCACCTTTTCAATTGTATAACCGATTGCACCGTTTTCGTCATACGGAACGGAATCAATCCACGTGTTTGCCTCGTCCCACGTTTTAAAGTAGTGTTCACTTATTGTTCCTTTAATTCCTTTTAATGTTACTTTAATCATTCTATCACCTCAATTTCATGTAATTCGCCGTCAGCGGGGTCAAACATTATTTTAACCTTTTCCGTGCTTTTAGATATCCCGTTTGTGCATTTTTCAAGCATATAAATCGTGTCAAAAAATGCGATTGTCGCGCCCGCGTCGTTTGTCATAATAAAACAAAAAGTTTTATTGTTCGTTCGCATGTGTTCGCGCAACGCTATCGTGCTAATCAATTCCTCGCCGACGAAAAAGTAACAACCTAATCGCGTTAAAACAGTTTTAATTTTCATTTTTGTTCACCTCTTTTAATATTCCAACGGATTATAACTGCCGTTTTCCGATTGTTGATTTTGATTTTGCCACGCAATACAAAACCGTGATATTTCGCGATTCTGTAAAGCATTGATATATCTTGCATTATCCACTTATTCGCGCAACTGCGGGATATCTTTAAGATATCCGCAAGCGCGTTCGTTGTAATCCATTCGTTCATTTGCCTGCCTCAAAACCGAACGTCAGCAAACAGTGTTTTATTGTCGTCGTAATTCGCCGCGTATGCCTTTGCGCTATCGATGTTTGCGAAACGTTGTTTTTCAACGACGTCCCAATTGTCGCGGCGCATAACCACGACAACAACGTTGTTTTTCTCAAAATAAGCTTGCTTGCGACGAATCGCCGCGCGTTTCTTTGATGGGTTGTTGTATTTTGTAAATTTCATTTTATTTCACCTCTTTAACAATAAAATGTTCCGATGTACTCTTTTGCTTTTTCAATGCACGGATGTTCGGTTATGCGCCAATCAGGATATTGTATAACTATAATATTTTGTTCGCAACCTTGTTTAACTTCAAGCAATATATTTGCTTTGAACAGGTCAACTGCGACACCGAAAATCGCGACGCACTTTCCATTTTCGAGAAAAGCTTTTCTAACGTTCGTTTGCTTGTTGATTGTAAATTTCATAATTACCTCACTTTGCGGGTTTTGCCGCTTCATTTATTTTGTATCTTTATTATACACCTTTTCGCGCTATCGGTCAATAAAAGCGCATACCCGCAACAAAAATAAAATGCACAAAAAACGATAGTCGTTTTTGTGCATTTTAACTATATAAGATTAAACAAGCGTAAAACTTGCGTGATACCCGCAACGGCGTTTTCGTCGCAAAACTTCAATTTTCCCGCTTTAAAAAGCTCAACAAATCCAGCAAAATTCGGTTTGTCAGTGGAACGCAAGACACGTTGTTTTTTGTATAACGCTGACGGGCTTTTTGTAAAAACAAGCTTTGTTGCGTCAATTCCGCTTTGGCAATAAAGCACGTTTTTAAAAATATAAACGCTTACTTTCGTTTCAAAATCGAATTGATACACTTTTCGGGCGTTTAGCGGGCGTTTAACGGGTTTTACGTCAAGCCCTTTCGTTGCTCCGTGATAAAGATAATCAAAGTATTTTGTGCCTTTTAAAGCCGCGTATACACGCCCCTCGTACGTCTGCGCCTTTTCAAGCTCTTCAAGCTCTTCAAGCGTATTCATACATAAACAAACGATAACGCTACCGCTTTTAAAACGAAAATAGCCCTCTTTTACGGCTGTCGGGTACTTTATACCAAAATAACCGAAATATGGATTTATAATCGCTTCTGCGTTGCCTAAAAAGAAACAAAAAAGCTTGTGTTCGCGCTTCAACGTGATAAAAAGGTCGATAAAATCGTCAACTTCGTTGCCGCGATAAAGAGCGTATTTTTCGGGTGTGGTCGTGTATTCATCAAAAACAATCGTTGTGATTTTTTCGTCGTCGCAAGAACGCTTTGAGCGATACGTCGCAAGGCTCATAACCTCTATAAACGCAACCCATTTTCCGCGTCGATTCTTTAAAAAGCCTTTGCGCCCGTCCCACTTAAAATTTTTGTCGGTTAATCCTATTTTTTTACGGATTTTTTTTGGAAAAAAGTTCGCCGCCGTGCTTTTCGCCTCGTCGTCGAAACGACGTACCCATACGGTTTTTTCGCCCGTCCGCCAAAATCGACGGACGGCGCGAATCTTAAACGCCCACGTTTTGCCGCGTCCGCGCGCGCCGTTTATAAAATTGAACGGCGCGTTGAACGAACATATTTTTGTCGCGTTAAAATAATTCCTGTCCATATTTAACTATAACTAACAATCCTTTCAATAAAAATTCCGTCATTAAACATCTGTTCGATTGCAAGGCGTTTTTCTTCGGGTAGCGGGTAGCCCGTAAGTTGCGCGTTTGAATATTTATACCACTTTGCGTTTTCGTTTTCGGTGACGGCTTCAATGTCAGAATTGATTAAAGGTTTATAATTGTTTATATTATATCCGAATCGTGTTTCAAGTGCTTTGATTTCCGTTTTATTTGTTTTTTCAGAATAAAAAACGCCTAAACCACCGCAAATGCCGCAATTCAACGCGCCGTCAGGATTGCCTTTTACATCAAGCGGGGCTTGCGGCGGGATATAACTTGCGGCAATATCTATTGTCGCGGGGATTGCTCCGACAGTCGCCCCGATTCCCCCGCCGATTCCACCTTTTGCTGTTGCGGCAACTATTCCCGTTGCAATGGATAAACCGCCCTTTAACGCGTTTATATTTCGGAAAATCTCTTGTTGTGCGTATTGCCTTGCTGCGTCTGAATCAACGAACGGAATTTCAAAATCGTCCTCTATTTGCACTGTTTGCCCGCAAAATTCGAGCTGAATTTTAAGTAATCCGTTCGATATCATTATCGATATATCGCATGTTAGCGGGGTCATAAGCGGATTAAATTCAATGCGGTGCATGTTCGTCCCGAATGTACAATTGTTGTACTTTAAATCGCCAGAAAAAACGGTTGTAAGGTCAAGCGTTAATGTTGTTGTATCAACGTCTAAAAAATCAAACGTGATAAACGAAAAATCGCCGAATTTATAATAATAATCTCTATCGGCTGTCGGATAGCCCTCACGGAATAAATAAATCGGCAAAATATAAGCAGTAATCGGTTGAATGTTTTCAAGCACCGAATCTTGTATATATTTCGTTCCGTCCCAATGATACCGCGTTGCGCTTGCTGCTCTCGCCGCTTTTACAAGGTCGGTTTGTGCCAACGCCGCGGCTTTTGCAGTTAAAGCGGTTATTTTTGTATTGTCGTCTACAAAATTCGCCATCACAAACGCTTTTACGCCCCCTTTGGTTTTAACACATAAAACCATATATTGATTGTCGGACGGGCGGAACGGTCTATAAACAAGACCGCGTCCCCACGTTTTAGGACGTATTATTTGTTGTTTTTCGACGGTAGAATCTGAATAAAAACTTGAATCGTTTGTTTGTATACAAGTCCCGCGTAATTGTCGCACATACGTCGTTTTTGCTCCGCTTGCAAAATAGTTTTGAAAAACGTCCTCTTCAAGATAAAAACGAATTACGTTTGCCGAAACCATTTCAAACGACGTTACAAAAAAGCCATATTCTTCCATTAAAAACGAATCGTCGTCACCGAATGCGCACGCATAACAATAATTATAATTCGGCAAAACGTTGCCGTCCCATTCAACGTCTACAAAATCTCGCGGAATCCAATGCGTAATTGTAATTTCCTTTGTGCCGTCGCGAGTTAGCATTTTATATTTCGGGTCGTTTATCAATGTTTGCGTTGACCCGACTTGTCGAATGCGCTTAAACAAAATATTTTCTTTTCTGTTTAAGCCAGGCGTACTTGAAAACCATAACTTCCAATACATTAAAACACCCCCATAAATAACGAGCAAAATTCGTTTAAAAGGTCTTGCCAAAAGTTAGTCATGTGTTCTTCGATATCTTTGTGCAATTCCCACGCTTCCCGCTCACTCATTTTGTCGGTCGTTACGTCTTCCGTATGGTCTTTATACTTGCGGTAATTCTGCCCGCTAACATTTCCCGCCGCGGGTGGTAAAATCGGGTCACTCACGCCCGTTGACGGTGTGGTATATGTCGCGTCGCCGCCCTCACCGTTCGCGTCGTGTTTAAACGTTCGCGTTTTCGGCGTTTCGTAAGTGATTTTTTGTAAATCCTCGTACTTTTTGATATAAAACGGGACGACAAGATTAGCTTTCGCGTTGAATCTGAGCGCGAAAAGCTCTTCCGTTTCGCTTCCGATTTCGCAAGCCGCAAATGTGTTATAAAACAAATCTTTAAAAGTGATTGCGTCGTTTTCGGCAATTTGATAAACGATAGGAAGTTTATCAAAAATGGCGGGGTACTCCCCGCCGTTTCTGATATACTCCGCGAAAAGTTCGGTGTATTTCATTTTTGCTCCTTGTTAATAAGAATTTTAACCTTGTTTAAGATTATCTTTTGTCCGCAAGACGGGCATTCAACGTAGTATTCGGTTTCGTCGGAATTGATAAATTCTTCAAGGTTTTTGATTTTAACCGCGTTTTTGCGGTTAATCAAAACAGTTGTGATATATCCTGCAATCGCGATTGCGAGCGCAACGAGCGCGCTTATAAGTTGTTCTTGCATTTTGTTACCTCTTTTAAATCGTTGTTACGGTGTCCGTATATTGTAATTTCGGCGTTGACAATTCAATATACTCTATACTTCCGTTTTTAAAATAATATAAAGTGGTTTCGGACATATAAAGAACGGGCGAGCTATCATAATCGCCGTATGCACTAATTTTAAACGTATTTCCTAAAAGCGTCTTTAAATCTGTAAGGCTATCGACGACTAAATTTTTTGACGATATAACGTCGATGTAAAAATCACCCGTAGGACGACCGACGAGGTTTATATGATGTTTATATGTTTTTGATTGCGGCAATGCGATGTTTTCAATTGTCCACGCTTTCGAGTTGACAAGCACTTTTATATTTTGAACGTTTTTTGTATCGTTCAAATATCCTGCGGTATATTGCAAAATGGTGTTTTCGTCATTATGCTTAAAAAGTGTATAAATTATGCCATTATGTTTAATATAACAATTATCGTTTAAAAGCAACGTGGCAAGTTGTTCGTCAGTGAGCGTGCCGCGCGTTGCGGTCGCAGGTGTCAAAGTTACCTCAATTGACGAAACAACGCGAATGTCGTCGGTTGTTGCAAGCGTGCCGCTTTTAGCAGGCAATACCCATTTAAAAAATTTTTCGTCGGAAAATGACGGTTTTAATTGACCCGTTGACACCACATTTTTTGACGCAAACAACAAGCCATAATCATAATCGGTTGAATCGCTTCCAAGTTCCATTGTAAACGAAAGTGAATCCGTTTTAATTTTTCGACACGATAAATTTGTTGTTTGCGTGATTTTATCTTGTTTGTTGCTTAAACCCGTTTCAATTTGCGCAACTTGCCCATCAAGCGTTGCGATGTCCGTTTCGTTTGTCGTTGCGAGGTCTAACGCGTTTTGCGCTTTCGTTTCGACAGCGGAAACGTCCGACGTAAGCGCAAACGTACCCGGTTTTTTCGGGAAGTTATACATGTTGTCTTCACTGTCGCTCACTTCGCCCGCTTTGACTGTTCCCGCATTGATTCCGTTTGTTGCGGTTAGATACAAAACTGTAACGTCACTTTTGTCGTTAAGCTTGTCTTGTTTTGTGTTTATAAGTGCTTCGTCTGCTTTTTGCTGTGATTCAAGCTTTGCGATTTCCGCTTGCGCTTGTTGAATCGTGATTGTTTCTTCTTCGACAGCTTTACGCAATTTTCCGATTGCTTGTAGCAAGGTCGGCTTGCCGTCGAATTCGGATATGATTGTTTTCCAATCAATTGCCATTTTCGTTCGCTCCTTTGCCGTCTAACGGCTCATTTTCGGGTTCGTTGATAAACTCTTCGTCTATCGGGTTTTCGGTCTTTAAAACCATTTTAAAACGGTCTGCAAGCCCGTACGTCTCAATCTGTTCGTTTACGTAATCAACAACCATTTTTATTGAGTTGCGCGTTTCGCCGCTTGCGGCTTCGACTTCCAAGCCTTGAACACGTTCGCGCTTGTTCGTGTTTGCCGACGAAATGCCGATTTTTGATAAATATTCGTTTACAAGTTCTTGTTTGAGCTGATTAAACTTATCAGCGACAAACGGCGTTGTGCTGTCAACAACGTTAAGCCCGCTTGCAATACTCTTTTTAATGATTGCAAGGCTGTCGCCGTCTTCCGTGTCTTCGCTCAACCGCTCAATCGAAAGGACGCTTTCGCCTTTTTCTGCGTCGTCTACAACGACGAAACGCGGCGTCATTGCCGCTTTAAGGTTTTGATGAACACCTAACCACGCTTGCGCAATTTCGCCCGCGTAAAGCTCTACAAGGTTGTCGTAACCCGTTTTATTCTCTCTTGCGTAAATAATAAAAGCACCGCCGTTTTTCGGTTCATAGCTTAATTCGCGACTCCACGTTTTGCGCCCGTTTACAACAGTAAACTGCGCGCGGAACGGGTTGCCGTAAATATCCATTGACGACTTTGCAACACGCGCCCAAATATCCGCAGCGGAATCGTAACCGACAAAACCGCCAAAAAGCAAAAGCGTTTTTATAACGCCTTTTGCGTTCGCGGGTACGCCGTCGATATCAACCGCGCCCAATGTGAGCGCGGTTAATTCGTCGTATGCAATCCCTTTTATTATTTCATAGTTCGAGCCACATTTTTCGGCTCGTTTTAAATAATCGGGTCTGCCCATAATTACGAAACAGTTATAACGATGTCGCCTGTGACGTTAGGCACGTTCGCGGTTACGGTGTTGCCGCTTGCAGTTACTTGCGCTTTAATGTCCGCGCCGCCCATAGTCGCAGTTGAAACGGTTACGCTTGCCTTTTTCGACTTGATAACGTTCTTGTAAGCTCCGCCGTCTGCGACGTATTTTGCGGGGTTCGTCTGCGATTCGAGTTGCGCAACCGTCACCGTAACACTATGCGCCGCGGGCGCGAGCGCGTCATAAGTGGATTTTGCCGCGGCACTACAATCGAGGATTAAACCTTTGAACAACCCACAAATATTGTAAAGGCGGGAAGTGGTAAGATAGTAATTTATGAATCCGCCACGTGCAAGCTTGTCTTCGGCGATTTCGTAAACTCTGCGTCCTCTTATAAATGCGTTCTCGTCGCAAACGACGATTAAATACTTCTGCTCTTCGGGCAGGTCGTCGGAATTGTAAACGCAAAGTCTGCCTAAAAGGTCAGCTTTTTCCATATGGAACATGTTCGCCCATTCCGTAACGCTTGCAAGGTTCATGAGTGCAGTCGGCATTACTATTACAGCGTTTTCGACGGGGGTTGTGCTTCTGAATTTGTCTTCGGTCGAATCGTCGTTCGTTGCGGTGATATGGTCGTACATGTCGCGTGCGAGCGTCAAAACGCCTTTCATGTCTTTCGGAAGTCTGCCGCCGTTTATTTCAGCGTAATCTTTCCATAAGTTTTTATCGATAAATGCTTTTCGACATTCGATAAAATCGTCGTCGTCTGCGCCTTCTGTAAGTGCCGTGACGCACATTCCCGCAAAGTCTTCGGGGCTTTTGCCACTCATAAGGATTTTTCTGACCTCGTTGCGGCGATAGGTCTGTTCGTACTGATTTTCAATCCAATCAGACGAGTACCTAAACAAAAGTTTCGGGTCTTCTTGTGCGAATCCTTTCGCGCCCGTCGGGTCGAACGCGTATTTTTCCGCCATTTTAACAATCGCTTTTTCGATTGTTACGCCGTTGCCGACTTCTATCGTTTTAAAAAAGTCGTCAAAAACGTTTCTGCTTCTCGCGGAATAAAGGATTTGTTCCGCGAATTTTTCTACGTCGCCTAAAAATTTGTTTTCGGTCGGCGCGTAAGTGTTGCTTGCTAATTGTGCCATGTGCTACTCCTTAAAAATATTTATTATGCGCTTTAAACGCATTGATTTCGTCAATAACTCTGTCGAGTTCTGTTTTTTCGGGCGGGGCTTCTTTATCACCTCGTGCAAGGTCTTTAATTATCCCTGTAAGCTCTTTTTCTTTTTTCGCTGAATCCTCTTTGAGCTTTGCGATTTGAGCTTCGTAGCCCTCTTTTAAAGCCCTTACGGCTTCGCTTTCGGCCGGCTTTTCTTCGGACTTCTGCCCCTCTTCTGTTTTAGTTTCGATTTTGTTTTCTTTTTCGTTTTCCATAACGACCTCACTTTTAATAAAAATAACGGGGCGAATGAATCCACCCCGTTGCAGACGGCAAAACCACATAACATAGATTGCCACCACCACCGCCCCCGCGTTTCAAGCGGAAAACCGCAACGCCGTTTTAGGCGGTTGAATCGTTACAGTTAAGCGGGCGGGCGGCGGGTCTTAATTTAGATTATAGCCGTTCTTTCCGTGTTATAAGTTTAAAAGGGCATTCTTATTCCCTCAAAAACTTCTTCGGTTTTCTCTTCGGTTTTCTCTTCCTTTTTCGGTTCTAAAAGCTTTATATTGCCTATATAATAACTTCCGTCCTTGCCTTGCTTTACATTGTCCGCTTTTAAAACAATGTTTGCGAATTCGCGGTTTTCATCACTGCCCCGAACGATTGAAAGCGAATAATATTTCGGGTTCTTTGTCGGGCGGATTCCGTAAATATGGAACGATTCCGCGTACTGTTTGCCTTGCTGTTTGCTTTGCTGTTTGCTTTGCTGTTTTTTGATTGCCATTTCAATGCACCTCATAAAATTTTTATTTGCCCCTACTATTGAAAGCGCCCGCCACTATTTGCGCTACGGCTGAGGCGCGCCGTTCCCAAAACCACGTCTGCATTATACCACTTTCGTTTTTGTTTGTCAACTCTTTTCGTGATACTTTTGTGATGTAT
>ERZ1034992.1287-NODE-1287-length-11487-cov-6.940255_pt1 | contig 11487 bp, 9 predicted proteins | sample MGYA00520695_ERZ1034992 | MGnify/ENA primary metagenome ERZ1034992 (study PRJEB33766, sample SAMN09781778) | gut metagenome | biome: gut microbiome | host: Homo sapiens | place: Madagascar | study: EMG produced TPA metagenomics assembly of the PRJNA485056 data...
AACCATCTGCGGCAACTGGCCTTTGTGTAGGGAGAACTCTCCGTTGGTGATGTGTCCGGCAAGGGTGGAGCCGGCTTCGAAAGTGCTGTCAACGCCCTTGGCCTTGGCCAAGTACGTCAAGCCTTACACCATCGTCAAGAAGGCCGGTATGCGCATCGGGATCATAGGCCTTATGCCTGACATCACCATTCTTGTCTCCAAGGATGTCTCCGACAGGATTCCCGCCTTCGAGAACTCCGAGGTGGTCAACAAGTGGGCCGAGTACCTCAAGACCGAGAAGAAGTGCGATCTCGTCATCGCCCTCACCCACATCGGTTTCGAGAACGAGCCGTATCTGGATCAGATGCTCGTCCGCCGTACCCGCAATGTGGATCTCGTGGTCGGCGGCCATTCCCACACCTACCTCAAGGCCCCTCACTACGAGCCGAACCTTGACGGCGTCCCTGTCCCGATCGTCCAGGACGGCGAGTGGGGTCTCAACGTCGGCAACCTCAAGATCAGCAGGTAGCCCCGAGTATAAGGCTTCAGCATCAGCGGCCTGAATCTCACCATCTGGCCGCATTTTGTGACCGCTGATTATCGGTGTATATTCTTTGGTACTGGAGAACCGCTCTCTGGTACCAATTCTCGTTTCACCCGCAGTCTGTACCCTTAAGCATTCAGGAGAATACTTTCTTCCCTGCATCGGAATAGTTTGAATAGTCTTTGCACACTCCGTGAGCGGCAAGGCGGTTTTCGCTCACACTCGTCATAGTTTCCGCTCCGCAAGAACGCTTGGAACAAAAGCGAGGAAAACAGTGGCAAACAACATCATCTTACCAGAAATTCATTAAATTTGCAAAAATGCCGTCATCCCACCAATCAGGTAGGCCGGGACAAGAGATTTTAGGAGGACAGAAATATGCTTTACCCTATTGGAATACAGAACTTTTCTGAGATTCGCACACGAGGCTTTGCCTATGTGGACAAAACCGCCGCTGTATATGCCCTGGCGGCGACAGGCAAGTACTATTTTCTGAGTCGCCCTCGACGGTTCGGAAAGAGCCTTCTCATCTCAACGATGGAGGCATACTTCAGCGGGAAGAAGGAACTCTTCAATGGATTGGCGATGGAGGCGCTTGAAAAGGATTGGGCCACTTATCCGGTTCTGCATCTTGATCTTACCGGGAGTGCCTACACTTCTGTTTCCGACCTGAAAGAAAGACTGGAACTCCATCTGAGCCGATGGGAGGAAATCTATGGCAAAGTCGGTGATTTCACAGACACGGCATCCAGATTCGACTCGGTGATAGAGTCCGCCGTAAGGAAAACCGGCAAAAAAGTGGTTATTCTCATCGACGAGTATGAAAAGCCTATTGTTGACAATATTGACGCTCCGGAACTTATGGAAAGGTTCAGACGTGAGCTTCAAGGGTTCTACAGCGTCATCAAAGGCAAGGATGAATGCATACGCTTCGTCTTCCTGACAGGAGTCACTAAGCTCGGTAAGATGAGCATATTCAGCGGGCTTAACAATCTGAATGACATTTCGATGGATTTGCGTTATGCGGATATCTGCGGCATTTCGGAAAGCGAATTACAAGCTAATTTCGATGCGAGTGTGGAAGAACTTGCCGCTGTCTGTGGGCTTGCGAAGGAGAAGTGCTATGCCAAACTTGCGCGGATGTACGACGGCTATCATTTCCATCCCAAAGCCATCGGGGTCTATAATCCATTCAGCTTACTGAACACATTTTACGCCAATGAATTCCGTATGTACTGGTTTCAGACAGGAACTCCGTCATTCCTCGTTCGCTACCTTCAGGCCGGGCGATACAATCTTGACAGCATCTCAAAGGATGGTGTCTCTGTCGAGACGCTCACCGGAGCGAACTATGTCAGCCCGGCGCCGATTACCCTGATGTATCAGACCGGTTACCTTACAATCAAAGACTATGACGACCGCTTTGGCACTTATACTCTTGACTACCCTAACGAGGAGGTGAAGACAGGATTTCTCAACTCCTTGAGCCAGATATACACCCCTGCATTGGCCAGGGGAGATTTCAGTGTCGCGAAATTCGTCACGGACATCGAACGTGGTGATGTCGAAAGCTTTGTGAACCGCTTCACGGCGTTCCTTGCCGATAACAGCTACGAGCTACAGGGAGATCTCGAACTCTATTTTCAGAACACTATGTCTGTGATGCTCAAGATGATGGGTCTCTATGTCAAAACAGAGTACCAGACATCTAACGGACGGATAGACATCCTCTTCGACACGGACAGATTCGTCTATGTCATCGAACTCAAACGGGATGCCTCACCAGAAGCCGCTCTTGCACAGATTGAGGAGAGAGGCTACGACAGACCTTTCCTTGCAAGCGGCAAGAAAATCATTAAACTTGGCATCAATTTTTCCTCCCGCACCCGCACTGTTGACGGCTGGATTCAGAAGTGAGATTATTCATTGGTACCGTAGGGACTCCTCTCCGGTACCAATTCTCGTTTCACCCGCAGTCTGTACCCTTAAGCATTCAGGAGAATACTTTCTTCCCTGCATCGGAATAGTTTGAATAGTCTTTGTACACTCCGTGCGCTGAAAGGTCACTTTTGCTCACGAGTGTCCGACCAATGGGCGCTTCGTGCGCGGCAAGGCGGTTTTCGCTCACAAGCAGAAGCGTTATTGGCGCTATCTTTGAGTGCGTTCACGTGCATAAATCATGCGCGGACAAGACGGCAAGCGTCCATAAGACTGTAGGTATTGGCAAGTGAACTCAAATCCGAGACAAGCCTCACCTTATGCCCTTCGACAGCATCCACGAATGTCTTTATTTCAGAGTAGTAGCCCTGGGTGTAAACCTGATTGTTGACAAGAGCCGGCACAAAGGCGTTTCTGGCGAAGAGCCGCACGCTGCTTTGAGGACGCGGGAACACTTTTTCCAACGGAATCCCGATCAAGGAGCCGGGAAACGGGATGAATGTCAACGACTCCATCTGTCGCATCTTGTAATCGCCTTTGGATGATCTGACTGTAAGGCTCTCCTGGGCAACGTTCCAGGATGATGATGTTGATAACTCTAAAACTCCGCTGACATCCTTGTGCTTAAGTATCAGCATCATAGTGACTCCACCGTTGGAAGTCCCGACCAAGTCGTACCCTATGACTTTAGCCTCTCCGAAAAGGTACGTCACATAGTCAAGCGGATGTATGAACAGATCCGTGAGCGGATCTCCTTCCGGATAGCCCCCGGTCAGGTATTTAAGGTTGTATGTGTCAGGATGGTCTCTATCCAGGGCTTTCTTCAAGACTTTAGTTAGAGGCGAATGTCTCTTTTGCATTCCAGCCATAGCCGTGACACCGCTTCTCTCCGCCAACCCGACAAGAATGCCAAGCTCCTCAGAAGTGCGGCACGGTGGCTTTTCGACAAAAAGCGCCTTGCCAGACATAAGGACTTTGGCCGCAATGTCAAAATGCGCCGACGGCGAGGCCGATACAATCACCCCTTTGACGGCTTCGTCCGAAAGAATGTCCTCCAAATCAGTCGTGGCGGTGACTCCGGAATACTTCCTTTCAATCAACGCCGCCTTTTCTTTTGATCGGCAGCAGACGTACTTAAGCGGCACGCCCAAGTAATCCAAAACAGGGTACAGGTTGTCCACGCTGTGGCTTCCGACACCCACGAATGCATATTCATTAAGGAACGACTCGCTCAGCCGCCGGACACTTCTGACGTTCTTGTATTTTCCTATCAGTCTGTCAATATATTCCATCGCTCTTATGATTTGAAATGTCGTAGATGCGTTTGATGTATGATTTATAGGTCTCTTGATGGTTTCCCGTCCAATTGTATTTTCCGTAGAATAGCTCGATGACCCTTTTGGGCAAGAATCTCTCCAAGTTTCTCACAAGGATGATGTCATATTTCCTATGAAAATTTATCCAGCATCCGTTGCAACCTGCGGAGTACTTGCGCTGCAAGTCTCTTGAGTTTGTTGAATTGAAAATCTCATCCAACGATTCCGTGTGAATATTCCCAAGCGAGACCCCAAGATTCTGGCAAAGAGGGACTTCTCCGTCGGCGTGAATCACCAGACAACTGAATATGCTCTGGCAGCGCAACTTGAGCCTGCCATTCCGCCACTCGTCGTACAATGCCACAAAGTCGTAGTTTTCCTCTGTTTTATGAATATTTCCGGGAATATTCCGAATATACTCATCCGTCTTGGTAGTCAGCAGGTCGCTCGTAGTGTCGAAAAAATCCATTGTCCCATAAATTCCGATTCGGATGTCGATCCCGTTACGCTTCGCCACGTCTATCACGAATCTCATATCCTCGAAACTGTTCCAAGGCGATAGGCAGAACATCAACGAGATTGGCACCTCGTCCTTAAGCTCTCGCACCACTCTCATAACCTTGTCATAGCCGTCCCTGCCCCGCATCCGCTGATAAGTCTCACGATCCCCGTCAAGAGAAAGGTAAAGATGCGACGGCTGGTACAGGCTGACATATTCAATTACCCGTTCAGGGAACAGTCCGTTGCTCAGCAGCGTGTAATTCGGATGATTATGGGCGAACCATTCCATAATCTCCGTCGCCTGCGGGTGAAGAATGAACTCGCCTCCTTCGAGTCCGACGGTGGTTCGCGGTGTCACACACCTGCTGAGCATAATGCTCTTGATGTCTTCCAACGAAAGGTTCTTGTCCGGCTTCTTATAAATTGAGCAATGCCGGCAACGGGATTGGCATCTCGTCGTTGAATATATCATCAGTTGGCTTAGTCTTTTCCGCTTGGGAAATGCCAGATTGTGGAGGTACAGACATCCGTTGTGAAGATAGTCAATGATTGAGTACATAATGAAACCCTGCTCCTTAACAGGCTTATTGTTTGCCTGTAAATTTCGGAACAAGGTTTCTACTCTCCTACTTTAGTATCAACTTTCTTCCTCTATACATCATTGGTAATCAAATGTATAGAACTATTTTACCTACTTTCGCCGGATTCGCCGCTACCGGAGGAGACATCTTCTTTAAGATCATCCTCAGTCAGTTCAAACACCCACTTTTTCTGAGTCGTGCCATCCGATTGGAGTTCAACAGACTTAATCCAATTGCTCTCACCATAGAACCTTCCGGCTCTATGCGCGTCATCAAGCGCCCAATCCTTCAACAGCGTTCCGCCATCCGATGAATAGACGCTAATCGCATAGTTACCGGATGTACCATCCTGATGATATATGTCTGGATCTCCCACGAACAAATAATTGAACGGAACCTCTTCCCTTTCCCAATAAAAGTTATACAGCCAGTAAGAATCTCCCGGCTTGACCACTTCTGGCTCAGGATGAGCATAAGTCCAAAAACTCTTGACGACAATGGTTTCGTCCGTCATATTCTTCAGCAACCAATCCGCAGTAAATTCCGGGCCATCATCATCACAAGGGCAGGCGGTAAAACTACAGGCGACAAGAACAATCAAAATAAACTTCTTCATAATAAAAACAGTTTAAGTTTCTCAAATGTATAAACATTATGTGGAAAAAGCAACAGCTTTTTCCACATAATGTCCAAAGATTAATGCGATTTTATTTCCAGACTCGATCCACCTTCCACGAGAAACGATGGATAAATCTCGACATTTCCCACCAATTTCAACCCACCACCGTTAATGACACTTACGTTCCTGACCGTTATTTTATCCGCAGTGATAGTTGTCGCCGTTGTAATAGTCCGGTCTTCGAAAGTGACATCCGTCGGATCTTCTGTTTCTGACATTAAACCATACCTTGTAAAGCAAGCCTTTATCGAATCTACCTTGCTTGGAAACTTGTCACACATTTTCGAATACAAAGCATCGTATGTCCTTACATCCCTTGTCAAGCAGGAGAAAATGTCATTTTTATCCAAGTTCACATTCCTTAGATCCCAGAAAACCTCAGGCTTGAACCAATAGTTATTTGTATCAGGATATTTTTGTGGAATACTCTGTCCTAAACCTTCATATCTTCTTGTCACTCCAATATAGTCCCCCCACATCTCTCCAATGCCACACAACTCCGCATTATTTCCGGTTCCGTCTCCATAAGCGCCATAGGTCATTATATAGCTGACGTATTTTGCCCAGTAACCACTTCCAACCTCGCTGAAATGGCTGGCGTGAGCGAGTTCGTGATTTACGTGTTCATATATGCCTTTGTAAGACTTTCCACTTGTTCCTATCGTGATGTCCGGCGATAGAAAGGCCACGAGTTCCTGTATGGATGTTGCCAAAAGTCCATATCCTAAATTAGCAAAGAAATTCACCCATCCGGAGTTTCCATTAAGTCCAATACCGTGTTCCAACCTGCGCAGCATAGGCGCAGAAGAGGATTTGGCATTGCTCCAGCACCATATCTTCAATTTTCTCGGAGGCTTTGTAATTCCTGTCTGCTCGCACATTGAATAGTAATCATAAGCCGCATTATTGATCACAGACCAGCGCCAGGCATCCTCATCTTTTTCAATATCTTTAGAATAACCACCCTTTTTATGACTGCCCAAATTACAATTCGCTCTTGCAAAAAACGCATAGTTTCCCCAAATGTCAAAACCTTTGATGTTATTATAGACTATCGCATAGTGCAGACGGTGACGGAATTTACTTTCAAGGACGTAATTTCCGTTGACATCGGTGTAGGTAGTAGAATATTTCACAAATCTGTGACCTCGGATCTTAACCCCTTTGACAGGAACGAATGTGCTGTCTTGCTGTAAAACCCTGATTGTACCTTCCGGGTAGACACTACTCGCCCGCGTAGGCACGTCATCATCAAAGGCATAGCCGAGACTTTGATATGCCAGCTCTTCCACATCAAGCGGCAAATCACCCCTTGTCTGCACGATTCTCTCCCCTTCTTGTGGGATATAGCACTCATCAAGAATTTCATAACTTATGCCTGCGGGAAAAGCATAATCCGGCTTGACAGTTGTGTATAGCCAAGTATAATCACCGTCATTGTTTTCAGCCGTCTCGATTCCATCGTCCGAGATGTCAACGTCCAACGGATAGTCAAACAACTCAAGGTTGGACTCATACAGTAAATAATTCAGTTGCGTGCTGTCTTGCGGCAGGAATCTCACATACAAATCCGTGGGTTCAAGCACGACCGTTTCCAATGAGTTATTGTCATAGACGGCCTGCATAACGCTTAATGAATATGGATTTCCCACACCTTGACCGTCATCCGCTGAGGATCTGGTTCTCAAAGCGTTTGACTCTTCGTTTCCGTCCGGGTCAGAGGGAATCATCTCATTCTTGGCGCAAGAGGACAGTATTGTACAGACAATACATAAAATAGGGAAGATTTTTCTCATATTTTCTCCTCTGATATATTATACATATAGGATTGCCAAAAGGCTATTTGCTGGCCTTTAGTGTTTCCACTTCTTGCTGAAGGGATTTGACCGCATCGATCAGAATCGGGATTATCGCCGTGTAATCCACAAGTTTGCGGCCTTCGTCATCTGTATAGACCAGATTCGGCAGCACCTCTTCGATTTCCTGAGCCAATAATCCTATTTCAGAGTTGCTTCCTGTGTACCTGTTGTAGGAAATGCCTGACGTGAGGTTTGCTGTGTGGGCTTCATTTCCCTTGAAGTTGTAAGTGACGGGATGCAATTGTGATATGATGTCCAAGCCGTTATTAAGCGAACGGACATTGGTTTTGGCTCTTGCGTCGGAATAGTTATAGACTTTGCTGACCTGAATGCTGTTGAACGATTCCTTCTCAGAGTTGTAGAAGACGATCTGGTCATTATGGCCTGCGATTCTTGGGGCGCCGGTGGCGGCTACACTGATTTGGAGATACCTTCCGTTGGTGTTATTGAAGTATATGCCGTTTCCGGCTACTGACATAGTATAGTAATAGTAAGGTGTGCTTGTACCCATCAAGAATCTTCCTGATTGGTATCTTAACTGTGCGGTTGCATAGTTGCCTGTGAACAGAGACATGGCGACCAACGCCAATACGAATACGGCTGACTTTTTCATAAGATTGATAATTTGATTAATAGTGTGTTATGTATTGCAATTAAGTTACTTAACAAATGTTCCTTCAGAGTAGGACTTATCAGTAATGATAACAATGTGGTAAGTGCCTGACTGCTTTGGGACATCAAGCCTCTCGACAGGGGTCTCCGCCGAATCATACTCGGCATAGCCACACATCTGATTGCGGGAGTTGAAGAGATAGACGGAGACAGTCCCTTCATCAATACAACAGATCTCCAGCTCGGACGAAATGGTCATAAGAAATACTTCTACGCCGTGACTTCCATCCCTGTCATAGATGTTCTTGTTTTGAGTAGTAATGACGACATCTTTCTTTACGATGTCGTCAGACGCACGCAGAGCACTAGCTGAAGGGCATATAGCCAATAGCATAAGAGCCACTGAAATAATACAGTTCTTTGTCATTTTTCATAAAATTTGTTAGCGCAAAGTTCTGTATTAGTTTTCTACTATTGAAATATCAAACCTACTTCAGCAATTTGTATATCATTATAGATAAAGCTATTGAAGAAAATTTGTCTACTTTTGCACAAAGCATATCTACAGTATGTCAGTAACGGGTTTATGCTCATCCTCCGACGCCGCATAGAGATCGGTCAACCAATTTGATAGTTTGCCCGAATTATGTTCAAGTTTAAGTTTTGCTCTGATGCGGCTACTGATGTTATATGTGTTTGATTTATTGACGACCATACTTAACTCGGATGTTTTTAGTCCGAGTACCAATAGGCAGCAAAAACCCACTTCCGACGCTGTCAATCCATATTCTTCCAATTTTAGAACGAAGTTGGGATGGTACATAGCGTACAGCATTCCAATACTATCTGTTACAGTGTTCTTGTCAGCCGTCAAATCTTCAAGTTTATCAGCAACTTTAGACAGAGAGTCAGGTGTGTCTTTAGAGAGGAAATGTCCCAAAGCCTTGATTCTCCGCTCAAGTATCCTATGAGCCTCTTCGTCAGCCTCTGGCAGAATACGTTCCTGCGCCTTCTTCAAGAACTCATATTCGTCCTTAAGGTCGTTATATTTCCGCCTCAATCTTTCTTCTGAGGATTTTTTCTTACGCACATAAATGATAAATATGGTCATGGAGAAAATTAAAATCAATGCAGCCACACATATTGTCAGACGTTGCCTCCTGATCAGCAAATTTTTCTCATATTTTTCCTCTACAGATTTGACCTCCTGGGACATTTTCACCATATCAAGCGAGTCACTAATCTCAGAATATTTGTGCAGAGCGCCGTATGCGAGAGCATAATCACCTAATTTTAAGCGTGTTTTGGACAAAAGGTAGTAGGCCTCGTCCTCGGAAACATCATTAAACAATGATTGCGCATGAAGAGCTTTGAGTGCCTGCATGCTCTCTCCAGACTTCATATACGCTTCGGCAACATATTCCCAATTAATCTCAGTCGAGTCTTCGGCAATGTCAAGATACTTTTGCGTGATTGCAGAAATACTGTCAACAGGTTGTTTGGATTTGACCGACAGCCAAAGGAGGGTTTTATTATAGCCTAACATACTTCTTCTCGACAAGGTATCCAGATCACGGATGACATCCAAACATAGAGAAGCCTCTTCGAATTTGTCTCTAATAATGTAAGTTTCAGCCTGATCCAACAGAGATGACACATAATTGTCAGCATTGCCTGCCTCCTTGGAGTATAGTTCTACATTTTTTAGTTCAGCCAGCAATTCATCTGAATAATCATAGCGTTCTATAAGGATGCGTGATTTGGCAATATGCAGACGCGCAAGATCCGATGCCTCAATGTGTTTCTTCTCTACATGTTCCGCACGCACGAGACTAGCCATGGCTTTATCCAATTGGTCAGCGTTCTGGTAGATGCGGGCCTGATAGTAGTAGGACTTGAACTTGTAGGCTGGGTTGCAGCGATGGCGGTAGTAGTTGACCGCTACGTTGACGAGCGAGTCGTCAGTCCGGTCTATGTAGTTCTTGTCGAGAGCCATCGACTTCAGGAGGGCATAGCGGGCGTTCTGCCGCCTTGAATTGAAATGCGTGGAGTCCATCGCCTCAAGGATCGCGAGGGCTGAGTCCGGACGGTCTGACATACAAGACTCGGCACGGTCAAGGCTTTCGGTGATGACATCCTGCCGTCCGCAAAAGGTAAGGACGCAGATTAGAAAAGGTAGAATGGTCAGTGAATATTTCATTGTCAAGTGTGTAAAAGTCTCCCAAAGATAGAACAAAAAATCTCATCCGCAAAGGCGCTACGGACAAAAGTAAGACGATTTGTGCCAAATGTTGATTGTTTTCCACAAGGGTGTTGATGGTCAAAATGTTGCGTTGTCAGAAAGTAGGTTCCGAGAAAGAATAAAAGCACCGGAAGTTCCGTTTGCGATACCGTTTGATTCGTTACCTACGAACCTTGGGTTCATAAAACCACGCTGCAAATCCAAGGTTTGCGTTTACCTCGCCAAAAGACATCGTTTCTCAACTTTTCCTCCCGCACCCGCACAGTTGACGGCTGGATTCAAAAGTGAGATTTGGCTGAATATTCCTTTAGCTTATTCATTGGTTGGCTGCGTAAGGGTGATGCTCCACTCATAGACCGGCATAATCCTGATTTCGAGGTCGCCATCTTTGTGAGTGCCTCTGTCGTGGTCTGTCAGTAGAAGCAGGTCCTTGCAACCGGTGATTCGTGACGCGGTTTTGAGTCCGTTTATCTCACGGCGGAATGTCTTCTCGTTGGAAATGTCGTAGGACACCTGTATGGCGTGGACAGTGGCGTTTCCCTTGCAGACGATGAAGTCGCATTTGCTGGAACGCTCGCTAAGGTAGTAGATGTCAAGCCCTTCGATTTTGCTTTTGCGAAGAAGATGAGAGAACACGATGGTCTCTAATCTCCAACCAAGATTGTCACCGGCGAAGGCGTTCTCACGTTTATCCATCATTGCCACATCAACCGCATAGACCTTCTCTTTGGTCGCTCTGACCCTGCTCTTGCGAGAGTACTTTCTTAATCCTGTCAGTACAAAGGCTTGCTTGAGGTAGTCAACGTACTTCTTGGCCGTGTGCTCGGATTTGAAATGGAACAGATATTTAAGGTCAGTCGCCACCACGGAGGTCGGGGAGATGTTGAGAAGGTGTTGCGCCATCTCCTCGAACTCGGATTTGTAGCTGATTTGGTAGCGTTGCTCAATGTCTCTTGTGAGGATGTTCTTCACAAGTCCTGAGACATAGGACCTTTTGTCCTGCAGGTGAAGTAGTTCGGGGAATCCGCCTTGCCTTGAGTAGTCGTCAAACGCCTTTCTGCGGAATGCCTCCGCCTTGGTGGTTAATTTGGAGATGTCAACATCGAAGGCCTCACAATATTCCGGGAAAGAGAACGGATAGAGGTGGATCTCCTTGCTTCTGCCGGAAAGGTGTGTGGCTAGCTCATCACGGCCTTTGTGCTGATGTGCTTCTACCTCATGTTCCGCAAAGCCGTG
>ERZ1034992.1288-NODE-1288-length-11487-cov-4.751837_pt1 | contig 11487 bp, 12 predicted proteins | sample MGYA00520695_ERZ1034992 | MGnify/ENA primary metagenome ERZ1034992 (study PRJEB33766, sample SAMN09781778) | gut metagenome | biome: gut microbiome | host: Homo sapiens | place: Madagascar | study: EMG produced TPA metagenomics assembly of the PRJNA485056 data...
GTCTAATGTGAAAATATAACATTTAAATCAACGAAAGGAAAAAGTATGACAGAAGATTTCTGGAAAAGCAAACTCAAAGCATTTCTCCATGACCCGCCGAATAAATGTTTTGATATTGCAGGACATGAAAAAACGGCTGCTGCCGGCATGATGGCTGCCGGGTTTCTGGAAGAAGAAATAAAAGGCGACAAGACCACCGAACATATTCCGGGTTCACCGGATTACCGTAAATCGTGCGAGGATGATAAATTCTGCGACCGGGCGGCTTCCGCGGCGGATCGTTTTCTGTTTCCCAATTCCCGGAAAATGAATGCGTGTTTCACAGGAGGCAAAGACGCCCCGTTCCTGCATCCTTTCTGTCCCGGTCGTTTTTATACGGAACAGCCGGTTCCCGGATCGGCTTTCGCGGAAGAGAAATTTCAGAGTGCCATCGGGGTTGTAGATTCGGCTTTGAGCTGGAAAGACAAATTTCTGCTGTACTGGCGGCGCTGGCCGGAAGAATCGGCAAAACTGGACAGACGTCTGGCATTTCTTCCGGCGGATACCCGTATTCCGGATCATTCGATCTGGCATCATCTGAGCTTGACTTCGGCAATGCGCGCCTGCATGAAGGATGGTCATGCAGAATTTGCATTCCTGCTGTTTCAGATCGGACCAGTTCAGGATTTCATTGAATGCGCCCGCTCAACGCGCGACTGCTGGAGCGGGAGTTATATTCTTTCCTGGCTGATGTCGAAAGCCCTGCTGGCAGCCTCCATGGAAATCGGCCCGGACAACGTGATTTTCCCCGCATTGCGCGGACAGCCGTTCTTTGATCTGGCAATGAAGGATGTTTATTCCGGCATACGTCTGGATTCCGGAAAGAATCTCTGGACCTATGTTTCCAGTTCCATTTGCGGAAAGGGCAGCAAACTGCGCATTCCGAATCTGCCGAACCGTTTCCTGATGCTTGTGCCGCAGAATCAGGCGGAAAAACTGGCTGTGCTGGCGGAAAACGCCATTTGTTCCGAATGGCGGAATATTGCAGATTACGCCTGGAAAAAGTTCACGGAAATCAGCGATATGGATCTGCAGCTGTGGAAAAAACGCTGGGATGATCAGATTGACAAATTCCTTCACATTCATTGGCAGACAATGGACTGGGACGCCGCTTTGAAAAACGAGGAGCTGACCAGAATTGCTGTTCAGGTCCCGGAACAGGAACGGGATCTCCGTTATTTTTCCAGCAGTGTCGGCAATCCTGCCTTGAGCAGCATCGGCAATACCTGGAATCCTCAGTATTCACGGGTCGCCAAAGCCTTTGCCGCCCGGCATATTCTGCGGGACTTTGCGCAGGTTGACCGTGAAAAAGATTCCCGGCTTGCCGGCGCCCCGAAAGATGCTTTGTCCGGAGTGGAAAGTGTTATCGGTCCGGAGGAGCTGTGGGAAAAACTGAAAAAAGGTTCTGGCACCAGCCTGTTCAAGTCCAATGAAGGACCCTACGGAGCAATTACGATTGTGAAAAGGCTGTTTCCCGAATACCTGAAAACAGTGTCTCCTGAATTGAACTTTGACAGTGCCATCCGGTCGACCAAAGAGATTGCCGGGGAGCGGAAATACTTTGCCATTCTGGCTATGGACGGCGATGAAATCGGCAAACGTCTTTCCGGGAAAAAAGCCAAGCGGTTCAAAGATTCTCTTGCCAGGGAAGCCAGAGAGTATTTCGACCATCTGAAAGGAACTGATTTCGATACATTCCTGCGGCCGATGTCGCCTTCCGCTCACGCCCAGTTCAGCGAATGTCTTTCCAACTTCGCCCTGCATCTGGTTGAACCGGTGATCCGTTCTTTTGACGGACAGCTGATTTATGCCGGCGGGGATGATGTGCTGGCAATGCTGCCGGCGGGCAACGCTTTGGCAGCGGCGTACACTCTGCGCTGCATGTTCCGGGGTGAGAAGCCGGAACTGCTGAACCATATTAAAGGACTGGATTCTCAGACAGCCGCTTTTCAGGCAACCGGTATTCGCGTTGAGCATGAAGGCTGGGTGACTATCCCGTCCGGAAAAGAATCTTTGCCGCTGATGGTTCCCGGAACGGAATCCGATGTATCCTGCGGAATCGCGATTGCGCATCATTCCTTCCCGCTGCAGCGGGCGATTCATGAGGCTCGCGCGGCAGAAAAGCGGGCGAAAACCGGGTATGGCAGAGCTGCATTTGCCATGTCGCTGCTGAAACGAAGCGGTGAAATTGTGCAGTGGGGTTCCAAATGGAAATCCAGTGCGCTTGAACTTTTCTACAGCTATAAGGAAATCCGTGATCAGGATGAAGCGGTCCGCTTCCCGTATTCCTTCGCACAGCAGCTGCTGCCGTATGATTTGGATCATGAGCAGAAAACTTTGGATGCGGATGAGCTGAGAAAAATTATTCTGGCGGATTTCCGGGAAGTCTGCTCCAGACAATGGAGCGATGCTCCAATGGAACTGGCAGCGCGTTACCTGTCGGAACTGGAAAAAGAGTATAAACTTGATGGATTTGGAAATTTTGTGAAACTTTTTCTTGCCGTGGCATTTATTTACCGAAAATCCGATAATGGAAACAACGATGAAAGCGAGGAATAAGCATGTATCATAAACTGATTTTTGAACCGCGGGATCTGTTGTTTTTCCGGGATGGCCGTCCGGTCAACAACGGGCAGGGAGCGAACTGGCCGCTGCCGCAGACTGCTTATGCCGCTCTTTCAATGGCTTTCCGGCGTTACTGGCCGGAACCGCAGTCCTGGGAATCGGTATGTCCTTCTGGATCAAAGAGCTGGAGCGGCAAGCGCTTCCCTTCCTTGAAAACATTTGGTCCGCTGCCGGTTAAGGATAATGAAATTTATGTGCCGACTCCGGCGGATCTGAAGCCCGGCGCGATTATGGCTCCGCTGCTCCACGTCCCCGGCAAATCCAATCTGCCGGCGGCGGTGCTCTATCCTGCCGGAGCGGACCTCGAGGCATCCAAAGATGTCTGCGATCCATGGATTTCCCTGGCTGAACTCAGCAAGTATCTGAACGGCAATCCGGATGTCAGAACCGTTCCCAATTCAGAATTATTTGAAATTGAAGAACGTCCGGGAATTGAAGTGGACCCGGAACTGCATTCCGCAGTGGACGGCAAACTGTTTTTCGGTTCTTATCTGCGCCTCCATGAAAATGTCCGTATGTGTCTGTTTGCGGAATGCATGTCGATGCAGACGGATGTCATAGAGGAATTTTACTCCGGACGGAAGGAGCAGAGTTTTACTTTCGGCGGTCAACGCGGCGTGGTGATTTCACGAATGGAAAAATTTGATCCGGAAAACATCCCTCTGCTGTTCAACTGCGGATTGCCGACCCCGGCTTCTAATCTCCACTGGCGGATACCCGATTGGACTCTGCCGTTCAACTGCGGATTGCCGACCCGTTCCAGATATATCAAATGGGTGCTGCTGTCGCCTGCGGCATACAGCCGGGGCTGGCTGCCGTCTTTCCTGAACGACGATGGAAAAGTAATGCTGCCCCGTCTTTCCGGTGAACTGCCGGTGCGCTCGGATTTTTCCACCCGGAAAGCCTATCGGGAAGCCTGTCAGAAAGCGTCTGTTCCGGTGAAGGCGCGTCTGGTTTCGGCGGTCATTCCTAAAAACCGGAGCTGTTCCGGCTGGAATCAGGAGCGAGGATGTCCGGAAGATACCCTGAATCTCGTTTCGTCCGGAACCGTCTATTACTTCGAAGCGGAAACCGAAGAAGACGGCATGGCTCTTGCCTCGTTGCTGACGCAAGGACGGAACAGCGAATTTTTTGGAAGTCAGGGGCTGGGTATGGGCGTCTGCACTTCCTTCAACTATCTTGATTTCAACGATCTCAAAAAATAACCATCAAAGGAAAGGATTTTTTTATGAACAAACATTTCATCACTCTCTTCGCTCAGTCTCCGGTTCATGTAGGCGCGGGGAATTCCGTCGGTGCGGTGGATTCTCCGGTCATGCGGGAACGTCACACCCGGATTCCGGTGATTCCCGGCTCTGCTCTGAAAGGTGTGATTTCCGATTTCTGGAAGGGTGCGCGCGTTAACGATCCCGACGCTTTACTTCTTTTCGGTTCGGAAGATGCCAGAAAAGCTTCTGCCGGACAGTTGTTGATCGGGGAAGCGCGGGTCCTGGCTTTCCCGCTTCGTTCCGCCAAAAAATCTTTCGCCTGGATCACCTGTCCGCTGGCGCTGGAACGCTTCCGCCGGGATTCTGGACTGGATTTTGAAATTCCGGCTCTGTCCAATGAAGAACACTGCTGGGCTCCGGATGACTTGAAACTGAAAGAACAGATTGTTCTGGAAGAATACACCTTCACGGTGAAGAACAATACGGCAAAACTCGCCGCCGCGTTGAAAGACATTACGGATGACAAACTCTGGAAAACGCTGGCGGAACGTCTGGTGTTGGTAACCGATGAAATTTTCAGTTTCTTCGTGGAAAACGCCTGTGAAATCGTGGCACGCATCGGCATTGATGATGAAAAAGGAACGGTGAAAGCGGGTGCTTTGTTCAACCAGGAGCAGGTGCCGTCCGAGACCCTGTTCTATTTCCCCGTTGCGGCGGAAAACAAAAAGGATATGGATGCGGAAACCGCGCTGTCCCGACTGAAAGAAAAACTGGCGGAAAACGGCAATATGATTCAGGTCGGCGGCGATGAGACAATCGGGCTTGGTTTCTGCGAAGTGAAATACATTTGAGAAAGGAGTATGCGGTTATGAACAATCTGGATCTGATTCGTGCGAAAAATGCTTTGGAAGCCTGCAGTTCCATCGGAAACGGAGCCAATGGCGGAGAAGCTGTCAAAAAGGTTCCGTCCTATATCATCAACAACGGACTTCTGGCGGCGGCTGCCTTTGCCAATGAAAACGGTGTAGGCTACGAAAGCGTCTTCAAGGCCATAGTAAAGCATCTGGTCAGCATTAAGCGGATTGACTCCATTCCGGAATCATCCGAATGGCTGATTAAATATCTGGTCAGGCAGGATTCCGCAAAGCTGCGTGATGTTACCGCGGAAACGATGGCATATCTGAACTATCTGCGGCGTTTTGCTTCCAAAAAGAAAGAAGACTGAGCCATGGCGTATAGCAATTATAATAAACACAACGGATCGCCGCGCCGGGATTCGGGAAATTTTTCTTCCCGTTCTTCCGGCAATGGCGGAGACCGACCTGCGTCCGCACCTGTTTACTCCGTTCAGAATACCTTGAAGGAGTTGCTGGGAAATGATTTTGCCAACCTGGAATCCGGGTCTTTGCGTCTGAACAAGATGCTGAGATTTTATTCAGACCGGGAAAAGAAAAAAACAAAGGGAGATCCTGAACTGGAAAGTATCTGCAAACGTATCAATGATTGCGGCAAAAAAGTACAGCCTTCTCCGATTGATGTTCCCGGTCTGAAACAGTTCAGAATGAAACTCGCCGGACGGATGATGATTAACCAGTCCGGCAGTGTTCTGAATCTGGGAATCCTGCTGCACCGGAATTTTTCCTGTCCGTTCATTCCCGGCTCCGCGCTGAAAGGCGTAGCCCGGCATTATGTAAAACAGAATTTCGGCGATAACGGAGATTTTCTGCGTATTTTCGGTCAAGGCGAAGTTGCGGGATCAGTCGCTTTCCTGAATGCCTTCCCGTCACCAGAGTCCAATTGGAAAATGGTGGTGGATGTGCTGACAAAACATAACGATTTGGATGAACCGGTTCTGGATACCAAGAATCCGGTTCCGATATTCTTTCCCGCCGTGGAGAAAGGAGCGGTTTTCACCTTCGCGGTGGCTCCGGCAAAAACGGGCAGCCGGACAGCGGACGCCGATGTGGAGATGGCGATGAAATGGCTGAAAGCCGCATTGAAAGAGTGGGGCGTCGGAGCCAAAACATCCGCCGGTTACGGCTGGTTCAAGGAGGCATGACATGAAGAGAGCAGAAGTTACGTTCAAATTCCTGACTCCGGCTCTGCTTGCCGGAGCGGATCAGAAAAGTGCGGAAATGCGGGCGTCTTCCATTCGGGGCGCTTTGCGCTGGTGGATGAACGCCCTGGGGTATGACAAGGACTGTATCAACGATTTGTTCGGCACTGCCGCCGGCGAAACCGGCAGACGCAGCCGGGTCATCGTCCGGGATACTACTCCGAATAATCTTCCGGTAAAACTTCAGTCGGCAAAAGATATCATTGGCACACCCTATGATTATTTTCTCTGGCCGCTTGGCAAACCGGAAAATGCCCGCGGGGTTATTCAAGCCGGTTCGACGGCATCATTTTCGGTTTTCCTGCGTTCCGGAGAGTCGGAGGATTTGGAAAAAGGGTTGAAAGCATTCCTGCTTCTTGGTTCGCTCGGTTCCCGTTCCAGACGCTGTTACGGCTCCATCTGGCCGGTCAGTGTTACGATTGATAACAAGCCTTGGCGAATTCCGAAAAGCACTGCGGAAATGAAACAGGTTCTTGAATCGGTTTTTGACCAGTATGCCAACATGGAAATAGACTCAATCGGTGATCGTTCTCTTCGAGACTGGAAATTTGCGGTAGAAACCTGTTCCAATTTTTTGAAGTCTTATCGCTGCGGCAGTCCAAAATCGGGCGAGCCCAGTGCTTGGGGAGAAAATGACCATGATGCACCGTTCGGCAAAACGGATTGCGTCTATCGTCCGATACTCGGTTTGCCGTTGACTCAAACATACTCTTCTTCAGGGAGGACTGTTACTTCTCAAATCGAGGGGTATGACAGGTTGGCATCTCCGGTTCATTTCAAGGTTGTTTCTTTGGATGGCGGCTTTTTCCCCGTTGTTTTTTTCTGTTACAGTATGATTCCAGATGATGACACTGTTGTCAGCTTAGTAGAGAAAAACAGAACGATTTACAAGCGGCCGCTGGATACGGAACTTTTCTATGAAATGAGTGACAATTCGAGACTGAACAGCCTTGGCGATTTTCGATATAACGGAGATTGAAAGTGCAGACAGCATTAATCGGCAATTCGTTTCCGTGGTCATTGGTCCGCCGTGAAATTACGGCGATGCCTTTGAGCTTTGCGGAATTTCGTCAGGAGATTGCGGAAATTCAGCTGGTCTCCTTCTGGGGACATCCGGAAACATTGGCAGATGTGTCCAAAATATGCGGCTGCGATTTGACCCCGCAGCAGGAACGTCTCGCGCTGAGTCTTTCTCCGGAAAAACTGCCGGAACTGAATGGCACGGCGTTTCGGATCTGCTATCTGGTTTCACCGGATTATCGCGTTTCGTTCCGGCCGCCTTTGAATCCGGCATGTCCGGAAACTCCGGAGATAGACGGCTGGTCCATCCTGAAAATTATCTGGAAATAACCAATCAAAAGAAAGAAGGTTTTATGGAAAAACGGAAAATTCAAGTCATCATGGTTTCTGGTCAGATGATTCCGAATGTGCTGCCGGCTGTCGACCGTCAGTATAAGCCGGAAAAAATCATTCTCTGCACCAGTTCGGAGATGACGCACCATGCAGAAATACTGGAAAAGTATTTTTCCGCCCATCAGATCAAAACCGAACGGTTCGACGTCGGCGACGCGTTGGATTATCACAATCTGCTGGAACGGTTTTTTGACCTGCGGATGAATCTGGACGATGTGATTCAGAATGTCAGCGTCAATATGACCGGCGGGACCAAACTGATGACTCTGGCGGCAATGGATTCGTTCAACAGCAAGGAAAAGGAAGCGCAGCTGTTTTATGTGCAGCCGAAACGCAACACCATAATATCGCTCCGCCAGGATGATCGGAAAGCGTACGAATTGAATTCCACGCTGAAAATCGAGGATTTTTTCCGGATTCACGGCTATAAAGTCACTTCCATTGACCGGTCTCCGGTGGCAGAACCGAAGATCGGTTTTGCCAGAGAACTTTTCGCCGGATATGACCGTTTTCGCGATGCACTCAGCACTCTGAATTACTTCGCGTCCGAAGCAGAAGGAAAGCGCACTCTGGACTATCTGATCGCAGGGCAGGGGATTCCTCTTGATAACAATAATGCACTTGATCTGCTTGCTCTTTGCTCAAAATATGGATTGATTTCCTATTATGACGACCGGAAGATTTCCTTTGCCGATCCGGAATCCCGCAGAATGTGTCAGGGAATCTGGCTGGAATATTTTGTGCATTCCCAGCTTCAGCAGATGAAACTGCAGGATCGTGCCATGTCCATTCAGCTGGAAAGCCCGAACGGGACGAAAAATGAACTGGATGGCGCGTTTCTGTATCAGAACATGCTGTATATTCTGGAATGCAAGACGTCCAAAGTGGAACGCAGCGGGGAAGGAACACGTATCATTTATAAACTGGATTCCCTGAAAGGCATTCCGGGAAACTTCACCAGATCATTGATTATTTCTTTTCTGCCGTTTGAGCAGTATGAAAAACTCCGTGCCGATGAACTCCGGATCACCTGCATCGTCGGCAAGGCGATTCCGAATCTGGAAAAGAATCTGACCAAACTGCTGAACGAATCTGCGAAAGGAGAATGATTCCCCATGCCGACTCTCGCTGTTACTCGTGATACCGTGTCCGTGCGTCTGGAACAGAACCATCTTGAACTGATAAAACAGTCTCCGGATCCGTCTGTTCACGACATGATCCGTCTTCATGTTCCGTTTTATGACATTGAGCGGGTCGTACTGACAGGGTGTCCGAGTGTCAGCGTGCAGGTGCTGCATAAATTGATGCGTCTGGGGATTCCCGTGGCGTTTGTTTCGTCGCATCATCAGTGGCTGGGCTCATTGTCGTCGGACAATGCCATGAATGCGGAACGCCGCATTGCGCAGTACCGGACTTCATCCGACCAGCAGTTCCGGCTTTTGCTGGCGACAGAGTTGATTCTCTGCAAAATCCGTAATTCCCGAAGAGTTCTTCAAAGGCTTTCCGCCGCCCGGAAAGAAAGTGCTTCCTCTGTGCAGGTGGCGGCATCGCAGGAACTTGCGGAAATTTACCGGAAAGTGGAAAACATTCCGGAATCCATGGATGCGCTCCGCGGCTATGAAGGGCTGGCGGCAGCCGTGTACTTCGCCCGGCTGAATGATTTTTTCCCGCCGGATCTGCCGTTCACCGAGCGGTCCAGACGTCCGCCTCTGAATGAAGCAAATTCCCTGATGTCATGGACTTATTCCATAGTGGAAAGCGAAATTCATGCGGCAATCCGGGTTCACGGTCTGGATCCGTATCTGGGATTTCTGCATGAAACCTCTTACAATATGCCATCCCTGGTGCTGGATCTGATAGAACCGCTGCGGGCGCCGCTTTGTGATATGCTGGTCATGCACCTGCTGAATCATAAAATTATACGGAAAGAACATTTTGAATTTCATTCCGAAGATGGCGGAACTTATTTGAAGCCGGACGCGCGAAAAGATTTTTTTCCGTCTTATGAAGCCGCCATGCAGCGGAATTTCACCTTGACTCCGGGAGAACCCCATGTCACATTCCGAAAAATCATCGAAGATCAGGTCCTTGCAGTCATCAAGGCGTTGGAAGGTCAATCCGCTTACCGTTTCTTCTGTATGCCCTGAGGATCCGTATTTCATTTCTGCGGATTCCGACTGCTATGACCCGAAGGAGGTAAAGTATAAGAATATGCTCCGTCTGATAGCGTACGATATTGCCGATTCCAAACGCCTGCGCAGGGTCGCTTTGCTGTGTCTTGACTTTGGGTTTCGGGTGGAATACAGTGTTTTCGAGTGTGATTTGTCGGAAGAGCTTTTTCAGTTGTTCTGGACACGTCTGCATACCATCATAAATCCGGAGGAAGACAAAATTATTGTTTATTGCATTTGCGCCTCTTGTGTTTCCCGGATTATGAGCAGCGGGACGGTTGCGCGCCCGGACGGCAAATCGCTGGTTTATGTTATTTAGCGGTTCGGCATGGCGCAGCGACCGGGAAAAATGCGTCTGTCATGCCGAAAAAAGTAAGCTCAAAAAATCTTGACGCCATGATTTTTTTTGAAAATAGCAATAAAAATCGTCTGTCATGCCGAACTGCACTTGTAAAGTGTTGATAATGAAGCTATATTATATGCCATAGGCAGAAATGCCAATGAAGCCGAAAGGCTTTTGTGACTGTTACCATGGACGACTCTAATTGTTTTTCCAAGGTGATGGCAGAAATGCCAATGAAGCCGAAAGGCTTTTGTGACTGTGGGCGTTCAGCTCCCGGAGCCACGCGACGATTTCCGCCGGCAGAAATGCCAATGAAGCCGAAAGGCTTTTGTGACTGTTTTCCCAAGTTATTCATTTCCATCTCCTTATCAATGGCAGAAATGCCAATGAAGCCGAAAGGCTTTTGTGACTTACTTTTCCAGCGGAATATAATTAATATAGACAGTATGGCAGAAATGCCAATGAAGCCGAAAGGCTTTTGTGACGATAAAACAGACTCGGACATTTTTCCTCCTTAAGTAAAGGGCAGAAATGCCAATGAAGCCGAAAGGCTTTTGTGACAACGGGAAAATGGGGGACATTCCCTCGTTTTCCCTTCCGGCGGGGCAGAAATGCCAATGAAGCCGAAAGGCTTTTGTGACTATTCCCGTGGACGACTCTAATTGTTTTTCCGAGGTGATTGGCAGAAATGCCAATGAAGCCGAAAGGCTTTTGTGACAATATCCCCCATTTTCAAGTTGTGTAGGGAGATGGATACGGCAGAAATGCCAATGAAGCCGAAAGGCTTTTGTGACGAGATGGTGATGCCCATCTCCTTCTCCGAGGGGGCGGGGCAGAAATGCCAATGAAGCCGAAAGGCTTTTGTGACGCGTGTAACTCGTACTCAATCTGCGCTGTGTATTCCCTGGGCAGAAATGCCAATGAAGCCGAAAGGCTTTTGTGACTTTCCATCTCCTTGCTTATCCATCAATGCTCATCAAACGGCAGAAATGCCAATGAAGCCGAAAGGCTTTTGTGACAGTATCTATACTCCAGTCAATCGGGTAAAACTGCATATAAGGCAGAAATGCCAATGAAGCCGAAAGGCTTTTGTGACTAAGTTCTCCTTAGTTACTATTTTGAGCAACTCTGGGCAAAAGGCAGAAATGCCAATGAAGCCGAAAGGCTTTTGTGACAATAGCATGGCAAATGCCGATTGCAAGCCCCGGAACGGAAAGGCAGAAATGCCAATGAAGCCGAAAGGCTTTTGTGACGAAAGCATGTTCCGCGTGGATAAGCTCATGGTATTTGCGGCAGAAATGCCAATGAAGCCGAAAGGCTTTTGTGACTCATGCAAGACCTTTTCGGGAAAGAGGTGGTGTATTATGATGGCAGAAATGCCAATGAAGCCGAAAGGCTTTTGTGACCTCGGCTTCTGAACAGTCATTTTTCAGAATGTACGCCGGGCAGAAATGCCAATGAAGCCGAAAGGCTTTTGTGACTACCATTTCTCACAGCGTATTCCACGGCTTCCTTGAGGCAGAAATGCCAATGAAGCCGAAAGGCTTTTGTGACTTTCCATCTCCTTGCTTA
>ERZ1034992.1291-NODE-1291-length-11478-cov-3.831918_pt1 | contig 11478 bp, 15 predicted proteins | sample MGYA00520695_ERZ1034992 | MGnify/ENA primary metagenome ERZ1034992 (study PRJEB33766, sample SAMN09781778) | gut metagenome | biome: gut microbiome | host: Homo sapiens | place: Madagascar | study: EMG produced TPA metagenomics assembly of the PRJNA485056 data...
TTTTTATAGTATATCCTATTTAATATAACTTATAAGGATATAATTCAAGTATGGAACAGTTTAAAAAATCCTTAGAGGAACTCTATGATTACTATGGGAATAAAACCATAGTAGACCGAGAGATAAACTTAGAGTTAGAATCTAAGACTATTGCCTATAATAGGTTTATGTCTAACCTTAATAAGGCTAAGTCTGAAGGTAATATCATGGGGTCAGGTTATCATCTTATGAGTGAAGCCATGTCCCCTATGGTTAAAAAGATACATGAATTTAGAGAAGACGCTATTTCAGGGAAAGCAGGTAGGAAAAACTCTACTGTTGTCTTTATGGAAGGGCTATCTGATGAGGAGTTGTCTTTAATTACTCTTAGGGCTATTTTGGCGGCATCCTTTAAGAACATGACTGGATTAACTCTTGTCAGTATCTCTAAAGGTATAGGCCAAAAGGTAAGAGAGGAAGTCCGTGTAAAGAAAATATTAGAGGTTGCCCCTAAATATACTCAGGGAGCCGCTGATAAACGTATAGGAGAAGCCTATAAGAAGGCATTTTATAATGCAGTAGCAAATAAACTTATTGAGGATAATCTTTTAGCCCCTGAAGAAAAACTACAGGATTCTGATTTAGTACGTCTCGGATTAAAACTTGTTGAGTTATTTATTGAGGCTACTGGATTAGCTAGATTAGTAAAGGTGGCTAATAAGAAAGGATTTACGTATATGTTACACGTAGATTCTTATATTATGGAATATCTCGAAAAGACAGATGAGGAATTGGCTTCATTCATGTACTTTAAGAGGCCTATGTTGATTAAACCCCTTGATTGGACTACTCCTGTAGACGGAGGGTATCTCTTGAAGTTACAGAAAGATGATTCCTTCATTAAGGTTAATAAGCATTCATTAGAGTTTTATATGGATGTTGATATGCCTTTGGTCTACAATGCTGTGAATGCCATTCAGTCTACAGCTTGGAGGATCAACAAGAAAGTTTATAGGGTAGCTGAAGAGGTAGCAGGGTGGACTAACATACCTGATGCCTTAGGTATGCCCACTAAAGAAGCCCCTGAGAAGCCTATCAGACCCCATGAAGCTGATGATAACCCCGAAGTACAAAAGAAGTGGCGCAAGGATATGATGCGTTACTATCAGCTTGACAACACCCGTAAGGGTAAGCGTCTCCTGGTTGATATGGTTATGGAACAGGCTAAAACCTACCTCCAAGAAGATCAGATATATTTCCCGCATAGTATTGATTTCCGTGGACGTGTCTATCCTATGACACTCTTGAGTCCTCAGGGTAATGACTTTACTAAGGGTCTTTTGGAGTTTGCTGAAGGTATTGAACTTGGAGAAGAGGGGTCTAAGTGGTTAGCATTTCATGGGGCTAACTGTTGGGGTCTTGATAAGAAGCCCCTGGAAGAACGTCTCTCATGGGTCTATGAGAATCCTGAGTTGATCTCAAGAGTAGCTGATGATCCTTTGAGTAATCTTGATTGGACTACTGCGGATTCTCCGTGGGAATTTTTGGGTTTCTGCTTTGAGTGGGCTGAGTATCTTAAACAAGGGGATACCTATAAGTCTCATATTGCTGTAGCTTTTGATGGATCATGCTCAGGCCTTCAGCATTACTCAGCCATGCTCAGGGATGAGGTAGGGGCAACTGCTGTAAATCTTGTGCCTGATACTAAGGTGCATGATATTTATGGCATTGTCTCTGATAAGGTAAATGAAATCCTTGAGAAAGACGCTAATAGTGGCACTGAAGACGCCTATGTGGTAGACCCTAAGACTAAAGAAGAGTATCTCAAAAAGGGTACTCAGTCTTTAGCTACTGAATGGCTAAAACACGGTGTAAACCGTAAGGTCACTAAGCGTTCAGTCATGACTTTGTGCTATGGTTCTAAACAGTATGGATTCTCTGAGCAAGTTTATGAGGATACCATTATGCCTGCTATCTTGGAGAATCCTTTGGCATTCTCTAAGCCTAAGCAAGCGGCTACCTATATGGCTAAACTCATTTGGGATTCGGTTCAGAAAGTTGTCGTAAAAGCTGTAGAAGCTATGGCATGGTTACAAGATGCCTCAGGGTTATTAGCCTCTCAGACTGACACTATGGGAAACGCTTTGCCTACCTATTGGATTACTCCCGCAGGATTCCCTGTCAAACAAGAGTATCACAAAACAGAGATGAAGCGGGTTAAGTTAGCTATGGGAACTTCTGTCATGTTTAACTGTGAGGATACTACAGGAGATACTAGAGAGAAGACTACTAAAATCTTTGCACCCCTCATTGGGAAAGATGTGCCTGGAACCATTGATAAGAGAAAACAACGACAGGGTATTGCACCTAACTTTGTCCACTCTATGGATGCTTCTCACTTGATGCTCACGGTGAATGCCTGTGTGTCTAAGGGTATTCATTCGTTTGCTATGATTCATGACTCTTATGGTACTCATGCAGGTAACGCAGGGGTTCTCTTTAAGACTGTCCGTGAGGTCTTTGTGGATACCTATAAAAACCATGATGTTCTTCAGGATATTCACGATCATGTACTTAATATGTTACCTGATGAGTCAGCTAAGGAGTTACCTGAAGTACCCTCTAAGGGAACCCTAAATCTTGATCTTGTTAAGGAATCTGCCTATGCTTTTGCATGACGCTAGTTGTGCCTAGCATGACGATTAATTAGGTTACACATTTCGGAGAGAAGACACCTCAAGTTTCTTTTTCCTTTTCAGTGTCTTGAGGTTCTTCTCTATCTTTTATCTAGGCTAGTGAATAGCTTGCTATTGGAGTTAAACTATGAGTATTTTTACTGAGCGTGATTTCAACATGCTTGCTCAAGGGTATCTGCTTAAAGATATTCTCAAGGATCATATTGAAAACTATGAGGAAGTCTACAAGTTTTATACTGCCTTTATTAAGGACTGGAATAATTCTGTAGATGACCGTATGTCTTTTTTGAGATATATGAATTCCTGCCATATAGCTCAGGGAGAACATAATATCTTTAAGGTCTCTACGTGTCATGCAAGTCTTGAGGTAATCGTTAAGAAGTCCGTTTATAATTTGCCTACGATTCCCTTGATTAAAGACACTACACCAAGGGAAGATTTCACGAATACTTACCCTGACTGCAAAGATGAGTTAATCAGTGCAATCGTAAGATATTTTGTCAGCTGTGCGTGCAATTGGGATTTATTTATTGATAAATGGAATACCTCAATCCTGAGTAGTACCGACAGAATGTACATTGAGTTTCCTTTAATCAATATCCCCGGTTCTAATCTCACCTTGTCTTTCCCCAAAAAGTTCCTCCTTGGAGACTATGATGATTAAGAAACTTAGTAATGCTCTGCCCTTGCATAACCACACTGTCTATGAAGCTTTTAAGGCAGTATTCGCTAACCCTGAAGACGTAACTGACTTCTACTATGGTTGCCGAGACTTTACCTCCTTTGGTAGCTTCTTGGAGTTACTGGATAAAAGATATGAGCAACTCAAGATGATTAACAATCTCCCGGGGCCTGAATTGGGATCGTTCATGCTTCAGAGTTCTTCGGGACACCTCACGGTAGTCTGTCTGTTGAAACCTGAGTTCATCCCTCGCCATGAGTTACCCACGATTACTCCCTTGTTGGGGCACGTGTCCATTGAGAACCTTAAGCACCTCTATCCGAATGCCAATGTGGAAACCTTGATTGCCCTTAAGGATTTCATTTGGGATAACTCTAACTGTGCAGGGGGTGCTGAGATCGCTACTGAAATCATCAAGTCTTGGAACCGTCAGTTAAATGATGGTGACGACTACATCGTCCTTCGAGCTAAAGACGTTCGTTGTCCCTTTATCACTCACAAATTCTGCATTAACAAAAAAGATTTATATTAACTAACTGGAATTAAAATAATGGCTACTAAAATTGTTCGATATGTTTCTCCCAAGGGTATTGCTATGTATCCGTGGGTTCTTACTGCTGATACCGCCTTTGTTAAAGAAGGCGTGTATCATATTCAGCTTGAGTGCCCTCAGGATGATCCTAAGACTACGGAATTGGTGGAGAAGCTCACGGTAATCCTTGACAAGGAACATGATGCTCTCTCCAAGGAAAAGAAGAAGAAGCTCAATAAGATTCCTTTCTTTGAAGAATCTGAAGACGGAAAGCATCTTGTATTTAAGTTCAAACAGAACAAGATCATTAAACGTAAAGATGGTACTACTTCTGAAGTGAAGATTCCCCTGTTTGATGCTAAGGGAAAGCCTATTACTGAAGCTATCAAGTTGGGTAATGGTAGTGTCTGTCGTATTTCCTTTACGGTAGCACCCTACTACAATGCTACGAATAAGGGTGTTGGCCTCAGTCTTCGCCTTGTTGCAGTTCAGGTGATTGAACTTGTGGAATACTCTGCGGGTAACGCTGAATCCTACGGTTTCGATGAAGAAGAAGGTTATGAAGCCAAGGATGCAGATGATGATCCTCCCTTTGAGGATTCTGATGATTCTGAAGATGAAAACAATGGAGATTACTAACTAATAATACTAGGAGTTATTGACATGGAAAAGACGGATTATGAACGCATGACTACTCCTGAGAAAGTTCAGTATCTCTATGAGAAGCTGAATAATCTTAAGCCTGAATGCTTTAAGGAAGAACCTAATCAGCCTTTGGGTGACTTTTGGGTGAACCTTAAGGATGCCAAAAAGTACGATTGGGAAGAATACGCATTTGGTGACTTCATGATTGCTCTTTGGTGTACCGATCCTAATAAGGCTACCCGTAGTTGCAACACGGATAACCTTTCTTTGGGTTATCCTGACACGGATGCCAATGAGGATTTTTCTAAGGTGGAATCTTGGAAATTTGGGTCTACTCGAAAAGCCCCTGATTGGTTCACTCAGACGAAACTGGATTCAGGTTACATTTGGGTGAAGCCTGTCGTTGCCCTTAAGAAGAAAGACACTTAATAGGAGATACCTATGCCTAATGTAGACTTTGAAGGTCTGTCTATTGGTGAAAAGTTTGAAGTCATTCAGAATCAGTTTGATACTCTTCAGAAACTTGTGAACAGAATCAAACCTGAATGTTTCGAGGAGGAGGAAGAAGAACCTGTCTTTGTGCGTCAGCCTGTCGGTGACTATTGGATAAACCTCAAGGATGCCGATGACTACTATTGGAGTGAGTATTCCTATGAAGACTTTGTTGTAGGTCTCTTTGGATGTGATGCCAACAAGGTTCGTCATAGTGGAGCCGCTAGTAGTCGCAATGTGGCCTTCCCCAAGGAATTCTATGAGGCTTCTCCCGCTAAGGTCTGCCATTGGGACTTTGGTGGTGGCAAACCGATCCCTGAATGGTTCAACCAAGAAAACATCAACAACGGTAAGATTTGGGTTAAACCTATCTGCGTTCATGACGTTGAACCCGAAGATTCTCCTAACGAACACAACTAATTTAAGGAATTTTAAAATGAAATCTGATATTGAATTTGAAGCCCTGTCCTGCGAAGACAAGTTTAAGTACCTCCACGAAATGCTCAAGTGCATCAAGCCTGAATGCCTGGAACGTGTGGATGGGAAACCCATGAAGGCTCCCAAGAAGGTTCGTAAGCCCTTGGGTGACTTTTGGGTCAACCTGAAGGACGCTGAGGACTACAACTGGTACACGTACTCCTATGAAGACTTTGTTGTGGGTCTTTGGTACTGTGATCCCAACCACTCTCATTACAGTGGCAGTGTTTGTGACCGTGGTGTTGCCTTCCCTGCGATTGACAAGGATGTCATTCCGGGTGATGCCTCTCAGTGGACTTTCGGTGAGCGTGATGTAAAGCCGGAATGGTTTACGGATGAGAACATTCAGGAAGGTAACATTTGGGTTAAGCTCCTCTGTGTCCATGCTGATCCTGAAGACAATGAGGACGATGACTAAATGACTACTCGCAGTGCCGCTTATAGTAAATTTAAGAGACACTGCAAGGGAACATATCGGAGCGGTCTTGAAGAAAAGCTAAACACTCAACTTCGAGACCGCAATATTGATGGACTTTATGAACTTCACTATTTGAAGTATACCGTACCTGCTTCTGAGCATAAGTACACTCCTGATTTTATTTTACCTAATGGTATCATTATTGAATCTAAGGGTGTATGGGATGCAGAAGACAGGAAGAAACATTTACTTATTAAGTCTCAACATCCTGATCTTGATATTAGGTTTGTGTTCTCCCGCAGTAAGTCACCTATATACAAAGGTTCTAAGACTACTTATGCTTCTTTCTGTGAAGCTCATGGAATCAAATATGCTGACAAATGGATTCCTGAAGAGTGGTTTAAAGAACCCAAGAAGAGAATCCCTAAGGGGATACTCATGAAGCGCTAGCTGATACTAGCTGAGAAATAATAAGTAAGTGTTTATATGGAAAAACCTAAGATTAAATCTAATAAGCTCTTTGTGTCTATTAAGAAGAGACCGAAGACTAAATACTTGGTAGTTCATTGTAGTGCTACAATTAACAACCCTGATTTTGACTGGAAGACTATTGATAGAATGCACAGACAGAAAGGGTGGATTTGCATTGGTTATCACTTTGTGATTCGCACTGATGGAACTATTGAAGAAGGTAGACCTCTGGATACCATTGGAGCCCATGTAAAGGGGCACAATGAGGAATCTGTGGGTATCTGCCTTATTGGTGGGACTGACATTAAGGGGAATCCTGTGGATAACTTCACGAAAGCTCAGAAGGATAGTCTTTTGAAGCTTCTTGAGTGGCTTCAGAAGGATGTTTATGCTGATGAAGAACCCACTGTGTTAGGCCATAGGGATTTTGGTGTCCCCAAGGCTTGTCCTTGTTTTGATGTTATTCCTTGGTATGCTCGGAATACTTGATTAAGTTACATATTTCGGAGATAACTATCGGAGGTAATATGTTGAACCCTAAGGCTATTATGGTTGGCCTTAGTTCTTTAATTGTCTTGGGAGCCTATTTGTGGGGTCATAGTAGTGGCTATGATAAGGCAGTTAAAGAATACCAAGAGACTGTCATTGTCAATCTTAAGAAGCAGGCTGAAGAAAATGCAAGTAAAAAGGATGCAACAATTAACTTATTGCTTAATGAAGGGGATAGCATCAAGTCTGATCTTGACAAGTCTCTTGGTAGGTTGTGGCAGTTGTCCAAAGACAACAAACGACTTAGAGCAAACAATTCCTCAGACTCTTCAAGAATCTCACTCGAAAGATGTAGAGAGTTTAACCTTGAAGGTTCAGAATTACTTAAACAGACTCTTGAAGGATATCGAAGAGAATCCTTAAGGGTTGATTCTTTAAATACTCTTATTAAGGAGAATAAGCATGGGTACTCCCATTGATTGTGTTAAGATTGCAGATGAGATCATTGGATGCATTAAAGCAGACGTTGATGATCTCCCTGATGATGCTCCTATTCCTTGTCTGGCTATTATTACTGTAGGGAATGATGAAGCTAGTCGAATCTATGTAAACAATAAACTCAAGGTAGCCTCTAATATTGGCTTTAGTGTTAAATACTATCACTTCTCTGAGAAGGCTTATGCTGCTGATGTAGTCAATCGTATTAGGGGTCTTAATATTGATCCTACTGTTCATGGTATTATGGTTCAGTTGCCCCTTCCTGTAGGCTTTGGGGGTGTTGAACGTAATATTGCCCCTGATAAAGATGTAGATGGTCTCATTGAGAAATCCCCTTGGATGCCTTGTACTGTAAAGGCTATCCTTCATGTATTGGATAGCTTGGAGACCCCTGAAGGAGAGCATTACAGTCTTGTAGGAAAGCATGTTGTTGTTGCGAATCGTAGTAACCTCATTGGTCGTCCTCTTGTTAATCACTTACTTGACAGAGATATGACTGTCTCAGTGATGCACTCTCGTACTCGCAATCCTTATTCTATCATGATGGAAGCAGACATTATTATCTCTGCTACAGGTAAGCCTCATCAGTGGCTTGGTTCTATGTTGAACCCTTCTCGACCTCCTATCTTGATTGATGTGGGTTGCTTTAGGGATGCTACTCGGGGTGGGTATGTGGGCGACTTTGCTGATGATGCTCAGGACTTGTCTTATATGTATACCCCTGTGCCTAATGGTATCGGTAAGGTAACTGTGGCTTGCCTTATGGATAACCTCATGATGTGCTATAACAGCATGCAGTAAAGATTTACCTCTCGGTAGCTCAATCGGAAGAGCATAGGTCTTCTAAACCTAGGGTTACAGGTTCGATCCCTGTCCGAGAGGCCACTACTTTTTATTTTAACTAGGAGTAAATTATGTCTAACATCCATGTTCCTATTTATAAGCTTGAACCTGATGATCTGATTGAAAAGAAGCCTGCCAATGATGATGACTTCATTGATCATTATGAAGAAGACAAAGAAGATGCTCAGGATGCTCAGTGGGAAAAGGAATACGAGGAGTATCTTGAAAGTTTGTATGATAATGGAGAAGAAAACTAAATGACTGTGTTGGCTGATTTTCAGATTTACGAAGCAGGGATTGTTAAACCTCATGTGATTAAGAGCCATGCCTTTGGTATGTCTTATGGGGAATCTAGTTTTGGACAAGACCTTCGCATGGACAATGTTGTGAAGGTAATGTCTCAGAAGAACAAGAAGACTGTCCCTACGATTAACACTATGATGGAAGACTTGGCTACTCTTTATAGTACCTATACGATTCCTGAAGATGGGGTCTTCTTGCTGAAGCCTCTTAGTCGTTGCTTGGTGAGTACCTTAGAACTCATTACGATGCCTACGGATGTGGTTGGCATTACGAAACCTAAGAGTACCCTCTCTCGGTTGGGTCTTGAAGTAGCCTCTGTGGTGATTGAACCTAACTGGACTGGAAATATCACCCTTGAGCTGTTCAATAAGACTGATCGTAACATTGCTCTTTATCCTGGGATGCCTATTTGTCAATTGATGTTTTGGCGAGGAGAAGAACCTATGGCTGTCTATGATGGTAAATATCAGGGAGACAAGGGTGTTGCTGTAGGTAAGGTTGGTTATGATCCTTTGTATTGATAGGATTGATAATGAATGAACTTAAGCTGAACCATACGGTTAATGAAAGTACTACTCAGGTAGGCAACTGTAGTGCAACTGTGATTGCCTGTACTAAAAACCCTATGAATAGTAGGGTTATTACGACCCTTGAACTCGTATATCCTCGGTTTATTCATAGTGAGTTTATGACGCACCGCATGTTTAGCCGTAATGCTAGTTCCTCTCGGGCTATCCCCATTAAGCGACTCATTGAAGAAGCTACGGTGACGCCTACTCATTGGATGCCTAATGGCAAGGGTATGGTGAACAACTCAGAGATCACTGATGCTACTGAGATTGAGACGTATGAGACTGCTTGGGAGTTAGCTCGTACTGGGGCTATTCGTAATGCTAAGAACCTTGAATCTTTAGGTCTCCATAAGCAGATTGTGAATCGTCTCTTGGAACCTTTTAGTTTCATTAAGGTAGTTGTTACGGCTACTGAATGGGACAATTTCTTTAAGCTCCGATTGGCTGATGATGCAGAGCCTCACATGAGAGACCTTGCTAAGGCCATGAAGGAGGCTATGGGTAAGGTTGATCCTATGATTGGCTTTATTCATGCTCCTTACTGTGATGATGGTTTTAGGATACCTTCTTTTAGTGCCGCTAGGTGTGCTAGAGTGAGCTATAATAAACATGATGGCTCTAAACCTTCACGTGAGGATGATCTTAAACTTTCAGATATGCTTATCAAGGGTGGACACATGACTCCCTTTGAGCATTTTTGTTATGCCGCCCAAGAAGATAAATTTTATGCTAACCTTTGTGGGTGGTTCTCTAAACGTTATGAACTTGAACATGGAGTTAAAAATGGGTCTTGATCTCTACATTTATTCCACTAAGCATCATGATAGCAATCCTTCTTATGTGTCTTGCAATGAAGTAGACGCTAAGGGGACTCCTAAGAGTTATCCTTTCTTGCGTTGGATGCCTGAGTGTGAGTGCTACTCTAGTCAGGAATCTGAAGATGGACTCTGTGAAGAGGCTTATTGGCGTAAGAATTGGTTCATTTGTGACTTCTTTAATGCTCGATACCATGAGGCGGTACTTGCAGACAAGGGTGATGAGTATAAGGTTGAAGAAGTAGACTTTAATTGCTCTTACTTGAAGCTCACTCCTGAGATGGTTAAAGATTGTATGGATGCCATTAAGGATTGTGACATGGAGCAGTGGCTTGAAGAAAGTCATGGGTATAGCAAGTATGATTGTCTGAAGATGCTCTCTGATATTCATCTTAAGATGGTCTATGGGGAATGCCCCCTGGACTTCTATGTGATGCCTTGGTGGTAATTTATGGATAGCTCTAGGTTCCTTTTTCATTGTCCGTGTCCTAATTGTGGCTCCTCAGATGCCTGTGGAGTCTACGATGATGGGCACGGTTTTTGTTTTTCTTGTAACAAATATTTCAAACCTGATGGGGAAATCTCAGATACTAGGAGTACTAAAAAGATGAGCAAAGAATGTATCCCTATGGAAGAACTTGAAGGGGAATTTAGGGCTATCAATGCACGTGGCCTCAATGAAGATACTTGTCGTAAGTATAAGTATTACATTGGGAAATACAATGGCAAGGCTGTACAGGTAGCCTGTTATTGTGATGATGCAGGCAATGTAGTAGGACAGAAGTTTAGATACGCAGACAAGACTTTTACTATCTTTGGTAAAGTCTCAGGCCACCTCTTTGGTTCTCAGTTGTGGGGGTCAGGGGGTAAGATGATTGTAGTCACTGAGGGTGAGATTGATTGTCTCACTGTCAGTCAACTTCAGAATAACCAATGGCCTGTTGTTAGTATCCCTAATGGGGCTCAAGGTGCTAAAAAGGCATTTGAGGAAAACCTAGAGTATCTCTCTAGCTTTGAAAAAGTCATCATCATGTTTGATATGGATGATGCAGGAAGAAAGGGAGCTGAAGAGGCCGCTAAGGTGTTGCCTGTAGGGAAGGCTTATATTGCAACGTTACCCTTTAAAGACCCCAATGAGTGTCTCAAAGAGGGTAAATCTTCAGAAGTTATTAAGGCTATTTGGAATGCTAAAATCTATCGTCCTGATGGCATTGTTTGTGGTGGCGATCTATTTGATGATTGCGTTCTTCATATATCTGAATTCTCAAATAGAGAAGCATATCCTTGGGACGCTTTAAATGCAAAAACACGTGGAGTTGGTTATGGAGAACTCATTACTCTCACAAGTGGAAGTGGTATGGGGAAAAGCACTCTCCTCAGGGAACTGGAATATTACTTTGGAGTTTCCAAGGGAGAAGTATGCGGAGTTGTTGCTCTCGAAGAAAGCACTAGAAAAACTGGGCTTGAACTCATGTCAATTGACCTCAACAAGCGTCTCATCTTGGGTTCTGAAGGTTTCAGTCAAGAAGAGCTTAAAGGAGCGTTTGATCGTACTGTTGGGAATGG
>ERZ1034992.1293-NODE-1293-length-11467-cov-3.962233_pt1 | contig 11467 bp, 18 predicted proteins | sample MGYA00520695_ERZ1034992 | MGnify/ENA primary metagenome ERZ1034992 (study PRJEB33766, sample SAMN09781778) | gut metagenome | biome: gut microbiome | host: Homo sapiens | place: Madagascar | study: EMG produced TPA metagenomics assembly of the PRJNA485056 data...
TCTTGGTGTTTTTCATGACATCTCCTTTCGCCACTAGGACGATTCTGTTAAGGGCGGTGCGAGACCGTCCGGTGGTTATCGCCGCGAAAAGCGGTTATTCATAGTTCGGGTATCTATCCCACGGTACCCGAGTTGTGAAAGAGTTGCCGGTAAAATGCTGTAAACCGGATAGTGCAACGCATGGCACGATAAACATTATTGCTAACCGTCGGATGACGGTTCTGGCTTGTTAGCTGAGACGGATTAGCGACAGACTGAAAATCTGTAGAGGGTGGTTCGATACCGCCACAAGCCACTTAAACAATCGGAGTAAGCAAGGTAGCAGAATGGTGGTTCAAATCCACCTGCGGACATAACTCCAGCAAATAAGGCATCCGCCGTTTCTTTCCCAATGTTCTTGACGATACAAGAAAATTCGGCAGTGTTCCCATAATGGAATTGGAGCCGGTTGCTATCCGGTCGGGCGTTTATTTGCCTTGCAGGTTCGAATCCTGCACGCTGCGTTTGCCCGAACAAAATAGGGTGTTGATGTGTGGCGAAGTAGGTATCCGCTAGGAAATGTCTATCATAGAAATATGATACCAAGAAAGCATTCCTCAAAGACATTCAGAGGATATGAGACTTTCATACGTGGTGCAAATCCACGCCACATCAATTCCTTGTCCCCACTTAGTCGGGCACTACTGCAATAGTTCCGGTCGATGGGAGATGTATGGATAGTAGTTGCTCTTTATCGGTTAACGAAAAACACTTCTGTGAGTAGAATTTACAGATTCAAAAACAGTCGAGTCTTGTTTGGGTCTGGTGGGTTCAACTCCCACGGCAACTATTTGAACATTGAAAATTGAATATTGGCGGTTGAAGTGGTATAATTTCCCTATCACAAAAGATTGGGGGGAATTACAATGGACTACATTGAAAAACTTTTTAAGCAATACCCATTTATTTATTTTATTGGTGGAAAGTATTATGCATTTGGCTCATATATTTGTTCTGAATGCGATATGCGTAGCGTGACTTTAGAGAGTAGGTACAAAGAATTTGAGGACAGCATAAAAGAGGAACTCACGCAAAATGAAGCATGGAAAATATTCCACAAGCTGATTTTTAAAGCAGAGTGTGTAAGGGATGAACACGGATTTTGCTCCGAACCACAAAAAGAGCTATTGAAATTTCACTTCGATGATTCAGAAATGAATGAATTAAAAGCCCAAGTTAATAGATATGTGGAATATTGGAAAAAATATTCATTTGCCGATTTTTGCTAGCTGAATTTCATAAATAGCATACCTACCAACCGTCAATATTCGATGGTTGGTATTTTTTTACGCAAAAATGAGGTGTTAATATGCATATTGTTTTTCAGATACTGGATTTAATATCCATTATTACAAAACTTGTATTGATGATTTACTCTGGATGGAAATTTTTAAGCGGAGATATAAAAAACAACGCAACGTTATGGTATGGAATTTTGTTCGTAGCAACGTTAGTGTGAGGTGTGAGTATGGATTGTCAGAATAAGAACTGCAAATATTACAAGAAAAAGGAAAAAGCAAGCTATTTCATGGGCGTAGATATGTCTATTGGTGACTATTGCACCAAAGGATATTGCGAAAAGCAGTTTCGGAAGAATAGAAAGTAGGTGTATGCATGGACGGATATAATTTGAATCTGCAAAGTTATTGTTCATATTGTAAAGATTTTTCTCCTGTGTTGGAGCAAATGGACGTTACCTGTTATTCGGATAACAGAAAGAAATATATGAATGATATTTCTTGTGAAAATAAGGATAGATGTGAACAGATGATGGAAACATTGAAAGATAGGTGTTGAGCATGATTCTGAATGTGACAAATGAACAGAAGAACGTGATTGAATCGCAAGGATATATGGTTGTTGAGTTCAAATTGTGGTATCGGAAATCAGGCAAGATGATTCTTGAGTATGCTGAAAAAGTAATTGATACTTGGCGAGCAATAGTTTTGTTTATACAAGAGTATGCAATTAAGGCATTCAAGCATATCAAGGATTTTATGGAACAGATTTCAAACGAATTGGAGCCATATATGGACTCCTTGGATTACATGAATTGTGAGAAAAAGAAATATCTGTTTGTTCGGTCACTTGGAAGAGCATACGAAGCGAATGTAAGAAGAAAAGTTTTTTATCACAGATGCAGGGATAGGTGTTAAAAATGTGTGATTTTTGTAAGAACTATAGTGATAACAGAATATTCGGTGCTGATATTCCTATCAAAAAGTGCGCCAATGAAACGGATTTAACAGATGCGCAGATTATGAAGAATACCGGCGATAAAGTGCCAGGTATCATAATTTATAAAGGATGTAAGGCAGCAGGTTACTTTGATATTGTATTTTGTCCGATGTGCGGCAGAAAGTTGGTGGAAGAATGACGTGTTATGATTGTGCTTACCTTGGATTTGATAGAAACGAAGTTGTAGGGATGGCTGAAATGTGCAACCATCCGGGAAAATGGATTCCTGGTGCTGGATTTGCAGACAGTGAACATGAATGTGAATTTTTCAAAAAGAAATCTGGAGTTTCTAAATGGGATTCATATTCCGAAGATGAAAAAGAAAAGGCCCGGGAATATTTCCAAGAATACTATGTTCAAAATCCTGTTGGCGATTTAACATGCGAACAGGCTTGGGCACAGTTCGTTGAATATTTAAAAACTACTGATTCAAATGCATGATTTGATAGGAGTATTGAAGAATGAGCATGGCAGAAGTAATTGAATCAATAGAGCGTGAAGCATTTGCGCAGGTAGCTCCTATAAGTGTTGGTAGCAATGAGAAAATCGAATGTTCGCAGTTAGAAGATGAACCTGTGATTATGGCAGATTCAAAGAAAACTGCTGATATTTTGAAAAGTTGCTTTACTGATAAAGCACACGAAATGTCGTTCGTTGAGTTTGCAGAAAGAATTGCACCATTTCCGCTTTCTGATTTGCAAAAAGAACTGCTTCGGAAATATGAGGAAGACTGTACTAAGGGCAATGATGTTGTTCTTGTACAGGCATCAAGAAGTTGTGGAAAGCGATTTATTATGCAGGTGGTTGATGAATGGAAAAAATTACATCAATTATCTGAACATCGTTGTGTCAAGTGTAACCGCCTGTTAGGAAAATTCAACGGACAGGCTGAAATCAAATGCCCGAAATGCGGGAAAATCAATAGAATCGGGGTGAAATGAGCTATGAAGATTATAGAGCGACACGAACCAATAATACCAACCAAAAGAAAAACTTGCGATAAATGCGGTTCGATATTTGAATTCGAGAAAAGCGAATGTGATGTAACAGATCAACTAGGTGTAATACATGATGGTCTTGGCAGTTACAGTATTAAATGCCCTGTATGTGGTGTAAGGGCATATTTTAATTGGAAGTAGTAGAAAACTAAATATTTAAGAGCACCAGCCGTAGAGTGCCTACGCAGAGAGCCGAATTTCTAAAATTACGAGGAAAGGAGGCTCTTTTTTGGCTTCAGAACAAACGCGGCAGACTGCCAATGACATTAAAAATTACATAAAGCAGCAAGGAATCGAATATCAAGCACTGTTTGATTTATTGGATGTGGCGAAAACCGCATTTGAAAAGGAAAATGATACAGAATGGGCGTTGAAAGTCACTTCATACATCAAAGAATGTTGCACTTGGGCGATTCAGAACAGCATTGAAGTCTTACAGATGGACGATTTGTACTGGAAAACATTGAAAGCGGAAGCACCGTACCATTTTGAATCATTCCTTTTCTACATGGAAAAGAATCGTAGACCGGAAAAGCGATTCTATGAGCCGAGAAAGAAAACTCTTGGAATTGTAGTTCAAGACTTGCAGGATTTGGAAGATGGATTGCTTGAATTTTTGGGTATTTCACTTCCACCGCGAGTCGGCAAGTCCACTCTTTGTATTTTCTTCCTTGCTTGGGTTATAGGTCGGCATCCAGAGAGTCACAATGCCATGTCAGGACATTCCGGAATACTTGCTGATAGATTTTATAGGGATGTATTCAAACTTACGGAAAACGAGGAATACACGTTCAAAGAGATATTCCCGGAAATCAACCTTGCAAACAAGTCGTCTGAAAAGAATGAGTTATTTTATTCTGCTACAGAAGCATTTGCAACGCTAACTTGCCGAGGTATTGATGGTACATGGACCGGTGCGGTCGATATTAGTTCAGATGGATATTTGTACGTTGATGATATGGTTCGCGACAGAACCGAATCATTAAGTCCTATTCGATTGGAAAACCGATACCAAGATTACTTGAATGTATTGGTTGACCGTAAAAATGACGGCTCCAAAGAGCTGATGGTCGGTACCCGGTGGAATGTCCTTGACCCATTGGGACGTGTTGAAGCGGAAAATAAGAATAATCCAAAGTACAGATTCCGAAAGATTCCGGCATTAAACGAAAAGGATGAATCCAATTTCCAATACGATTATGGCGTTGGATTCTCAACAGAATACTACCGCAAGATGCGTGATAGATTAGACCGCAATGAATGGATGGCTAAATATCAGCAGATGCCATTTATTCGAGAAGGGTTATTATTCCCATTGGACGAGCTTAATTATTACAATGACGTCCTACCAGATGGAGATTGCGTTACAGCAGCGGCGTGTGATGTGGCATGGGGTGGCGGAGATAGCTTATCAATGCCATTCGGTAAATTGCTTGGAAGTACCAGTGATGGACTTATATATATTCCGGATTGGATTTTTAATAAGGGAGATAAGTATGTTACGAAACCTCTTGTAGTAGCAAAAACGCTACAGCATAAGCCAAATATGGAGAAATTTGAAGCGAATAACGGCGGTGATGAGTATGCAGAATCTATTGACACCATGTTACGAGAACAGGGATTTAAAACCAATATCACATGGGCGAAAGCAAGTAATCAGATTGGTAAAATGGCAAAAATTATTCAGTATGCCCCGGATATAAAGCGAAGATTTGTGTTCTTAAAGCCGGAATTGCAGCCGCCGGAATACAAAGATGCTATGGAAGAATTAGGAATGTTTACACAGCTTGGAAAAAATGAACACGATGATGCCCCGGATGGATTGACGCAATTATTGCAATTACTTGATGGCGGCATGACAAAGACGGAAATTATAGACAGTCCAACAGGTTAAAGGAGTGATATTTTGAATAAAAGAAATTTGAATCTTGAAAAATATGGAATTTCCGGTAAGCGGTACAAAGAACTGTGCGGATTCTGTGAGCAGTACCCGGAATGGAAAAATCAGCTAAAATACAGCAATGATACAGTAAAAAGTATTGAAATCACGGATATGCCGATTACTCACAACAATTCTGATGCTACTGGAAATCTTGCAATGAAACGATATGAACTGGAAAAGAAGTGTGCATTGATTGAGGACACTGCAAGACAGATCGGCGAGGATTTGAGCCAATACATAATCAAATCCGTATGCTATGAAGTTCCGGTAACGTATTTGATTGCTTGCGAGGAAATGCCGATTAGCAAATCTGCATTTTATGAAATGCGAAGATATTTCTTTTACCTGCTCGATCAAAATAAGAAAATGTGAAATGCGGAAAAAAAGGACATACTTTCGTGATATGATTATATCATCGGAAAATGAGAAATGAGCCATTGGTGTAAAAGCCAGTGGCTTTTTCTATGCAACGAATTGAGGTGAGACTGTGAGCGAAAAGGAACGCAACATTGAATTTCGAGGAAGAATCAAAATTTATACAGATGTAAAGAAAATCACAGCGGACAATGTTATTGATGTTCTTTCACGTGCTATGACGAAGCATGAGATGAACCGCACGCAGATCAGATACCTCATCAATTTTGAAAAAGGCGATCAGCCGCTTATGCGTGAGAAGAAAGTAAGAAAAGACATTGATATTAAATCAATTTCCAACCTTGCGCACCAGATCACAGAATTTTGGCTTGGTTATTTTTGGGGAAATCACATGGCTTTTGTTCAGAAGTCGGATAAGCACCCAAAAGGTAGCAACCCGACAGATAATGATTCGGCAATCACGCTTTTGAATGAAATGTACGATGCCGAGGACATGGAAAGCAAAGACCAGTTACTTGCTTATTATCTGGAAGTATGCGGCACTTGTTGCCAACTTATCGACATAAAGAGAAAACAGGATGATGAAGATGCGGTATTTGACCTTGTGACGCTGAATCCGCTGTATTCATTTGTTGTCTATTCGTCAGATGCTTATGAGCGACCGATGATGGGAGTTTCGTATTCAGAGGACGAGGATGGTTCAAGAATCTTTACCTGCGTGGCTGATGATGCAATTTATGAAATCCGTGACATGGTGGAAATCGTCAATGGTGCCAAGAAAAAAGACGGGATGAAACTGAATGAATTGGAAATTCCAGTCAATCCATTTGGTCGTGTGAACATCGTTGAATTTGAGCGTGCTACAGACCGCACAGGCGTATTTGAACGACAGCTTGATGAATTAAACGCCTTGAATATTTTAGAGTCTGATTTGTGCAATGACGTGGCACAGACCACACAGGCAAATTGGTGGGGCAATGACATTGAACTTGATAAAGACGATGACGGAAAAGTAAAAGGACCACAGGGTGGTCAATGGATTTTAACCAAAACAAACGGACAGGGTAAACAGCCAAATATCAAGGGACTTGTCCTTGACTATAACTATGATGGTGTACTTGCTAATATCCAAGCGAAACATGATGGAATCCTTGAAAGAACGTTCACACCAAAGCAGACCGAGCAAAGCGGTGGTTCTACGACCGGAGCAACGAGTCTTTCTTCTGGCTGGACGGCGACCGAAGCCGTTGCGTGCAAGCAGGCTGCAATCATTAAGCGCGGGTTTAAGGAAAGAAACCGACTTGCATTGATCGCTATTAAGAAATCTCCAAGCACGGAGCCGGACAGCCCATTGTTGGATTTGAAAAATAGTGATATTGAGATTCGACCAATCCGGCAAAAAACTTTCGATATGTCGACAAAAGTGAACTCGTTGGCAACAATGATTCAGAATCAGATACACCCAAGAATCGCAATGGAAACCGTTGATTTGTTCAGTAACCTTGCAGAAGCAGTCGAGGATTCCGTACCGCAAATTCTTGAATATCAGAAGAAAATGAGAGAAAGCGGAACGTCCAAAGGAAATACACAACAATCACCGGACGATGAACTGAAAGCAAATATCAACCCGGATTCAAAGCGGATTATGCAGGATTCTTCAGATCAGACAAGTAACAGTCCATTGAAAGATTTATAACAGTTAATCAGTACTCATAGAAATGTGGGTGCTTTTTATATGTGCTAGGGAAAGCGCGGTACAAATTTCGCAGCAGTAAAAACGTTAGGGAAAACGGAAAAATCGCAAAGTAAACGCTCGTAGGGAAACGAGGATAATCAATCGCAGAAAGTTGAGGTAACAAAGATGGAAAAGAAAGAACTTTTAAAAATGAATTTGCAGCATTTCGCAGAACCGACACAGGAGTCGCCAAAAGACGAACCGAAGCCACCAGCACAGGAACCGCCAAAAGATCAGCCGAGCGACAATCCGGGAAGCGGCAGTGATGAGCCACAGCCAAGTCTTGAGGAACAGATGCAGCAGTTGCGTATTGAAAATGCAAAGCTGAAAAAGGCACAGGAAGATGCAGCTACGGACGCTTCTAACTGGAAAAAGAAGTACAACGCAACCTTGAGCGATGCTGAAAAACTGGCACAGGAAAAGGCAGATAAGGAAGCGGAAAAAGATGCTGAACTTGCAAGGCTTCGTAAAGAGAGTGCTGTTTCAAAGTATGAAAAGAACTTTTTGACACTTGGTTACTCACAGGAATTAGCCAAGAAAGCCGCCGAAGCGCAGTTTGATGGCGATACAGACACACTGTTTCTTGTGCAGTCGCAGGCTCAGGATGCAATTTTAAAAGCAAAGGAAGCAGAGTGGTACAAAAACAGACCGGAGATCAATACCGGCGCAGACACAGGAGCAGATGAAGATCCGTTTTTAAAGGGATTCAATTCTGTAGGCAATTATAAAAAATAATTTTTATGGAGGAAAATAAACTATGGCAATTAATTTAGCTGAAAAATATGCTCCGGTTGTTGATGAAAGATTCAGACTTGGATCGTTAACAACGGGAATCGTAAATAACAACTTTGACTGGATTGGTGTTGAAACCGTAAAAGTTTTTAGCCGTGATCTGGCAACATTAAATGATTATGTAAAGAGCGGAAGCAATCGTTATGGAACACCAGATGAACTTGGGAACAAGGTACAGGAAATGACGATTTCACAGGACAAGGCATTTACTTACACCATTGATGCCGCTACAGAGCAGGATGCAAATGGAACAATGGAAGCCGCCGCTACATTAGCAGAAAACATCGATAATCTTGTTATTCCGGCTATGGATACATACAGATTATCCAAGATCGTTGCAGGTGCACCAACATCTGGAACATATACCAGCAAAAGCCATATCGCAGAGCTGGATGTGACGAAAGAAAATGCATATGAGGAGTTCCTTAAGGCACAGGAAATTCTGAACGACGATAAGGCACCAATCGGTGGAAGAATCGTTGTTGCAAGCTCGAACTACTTTAATAAGATCAAACTTGATCCAAACTTTACAAAATCTGGTGACATGGCAACGCAGATTGCAATTAACGGATTTGTCGGCATGATTGATGGCGTACCGACCATCATGGTTCCATCATCTTATTTACCGACAAAGGTTGATTTCATCATCACAAACCCAATCGCTTGCCCATCGCCGGTCAAATTACAGGAGTTCAAGATCAATGACAATGCGCCTGGTATTTCCGGTGCGCTTGTTGAAGCGAGAGTACGTTACGATGCATTTGTCCTGGATAAGAAAGCAGATGCAATCTTTGTTCATAAGGCAACAGCGTAATGGAGGGATTACCCATGAGAGTCAGAAAAGGAAATGTGGTTTTTGATCTGAAAGATAAGAACCAGATCGATGCTTTTCGGAATAGCGAAGGTTGGAAAATTGAAGGTGAGGGTGCTGAAAACAGTGCACCATCTAACCCGACTTGTGAGCCGGAACAGCAGGAGAATAAAACGCAGTATTCCAGATCGGAGATTGCCAGAATGAGTACAGCAGATCTTAAAGAAGTTGCAATTTCTTTAGGATTGGAAGTAACAGAGGAATCCACTGGCAAGGTGCTGAAAGAACAGATTCTTGAAAAATTAGGTCTGTAAAATGAAATGAGGTGGCAGGATGGCTGATATTGAAGAAAAACCAAAGGATGATGAGGTAACACTCACTCCCATGGAACAATTCAGAGAAGATATTAAGTCGATGATAACTGAATATGACACAGAAATCAGTGTTTCCGGTCTGACAGTAAGCCTTGCCATCGAATCGTTTGAAACGCTTAGAAATTATCCGGGTTCATGGGATGAAGATAAGATTCTTGCGGACTTGGAGAAAAACAAAGCCAAGATTGCAATGGCGGCGATTGAGATTGATTCGAAGAACGGTGCAGAAAATCAGTTGAGCCATTCAGAGAATGGAATTTCAAGAACTTTTAGCGATTGCTTGATGGCTTATAAAGGAGTGATAGGATTTGCAAACTGTGTTTAAAAAGAAAGGATAAGGTGATCCATTTTATCTCCCAACCGCAGGGTCAGGGTTAAGCGGTAAATATCGCCTATAGGGCATAAAAAGAAGATTGTGCGTGAACTGGTAAGTAATACTTACAAGTTCGCAGGCGGCGCACGTTGAGTGGTGGTGGGCGGTGTGCCATATTTATGTTTTGGAGGGAAAGAGATTATGTCGAACGATAGGTTTTTAGATTTATGCAGGCAGATTGTTGTTGATTATTTCAACACTCATGCTGATAAGACCGATAAAAAGCAGATTTCCAAGGATGATGTATTTGTCGTATGGATTTGCAAGACTTTGCAGAACAACAAGGCACTGGTCAGTACAACCGTTTCAGACGGCATGTATTACGAGATTACCCACAACGGCGATAAGAATGAGACTTATGTGGATGCCTATAAGAAGTGGGAGAATTTCGTTGTAAAGGGAAGTGAGGAATAATCATGGATTTTAAGAAAGCATATGAAGCACTCAAACAGGGTGCTATGATTAAATGCCCGGAATGGGCGGGATATTGGAAATGGGAAGATAATTCCATTAAGATGCACTGTAAAAATGACAGAATCCTTGATATTCGCGAGACAGAGAACGTTGATTACACTCTCAATTTCATTCTTCGTGATGATTGGGAGATTGTCGGGGAAGCTGATGTAAAGGATTTGGATATTCAGACATTCACATTCGGCGAAGCAATCCGCAGAATGAAAGCCGGACAGAAGGTTGCCCGCAAGGGTTGGAATGGCAAGAAACAGTACATTCAGCTTGCAACAGGTATTTCCTATGTATCAGCAGATGGTGAACTTGTGAATTGTGAACATGATGCCATTGGCAATAAGGCAATCGCTTTTGTTGGAACATCTGGGGTTCAAATGGGATGGCTTGCATCACAGGCTGATATGCTTGCAGAGGATTGGATTGTAGCAGAATAAAGGAGTGTTCAAGTTATGAAGAAATTATTTATTTCACAGCCCATGAGAGATAAAACAGATAAAGAAATCAAGGCAGAAAGAGCCAAGATTGTTGAAGCGGTCACAGAACGTTTCGGAGAGGTAGAGGTTATTGATTCATTCTTTGAATCAGCACCGCATGATGCCAAGCCCTTATGGTTTCTTGGAAAGTCTCTTGAATTGCTTTCAAAGGCTGATGTTGCTTATTTTGCAGAGGGTTGGAAAGATTACAGAGGTTGCAAGATTGAGCATGAATGTGCTGTGCAGTATGGCATTGATATTGTAGGCGAATAAATTCTTGCGGCATTGCTTATTGTACCCTATAATAATATTAGGGGTGATGCAAATGATGAGAATCTTAGTGCTGATTATTATTTCGATAGTTGTGTATTGGCTAACTTATTTAGCAAGTGGTAAAAAGGGGAGGGCTGCTTTCTATGGCGCTATGGCTGCTGTTATAGCTTTTCTCGGTCCATATGTAGTAGAATATTTCGATGATAATAAAACGCCAAAACAAGAAATCGTGGAAGATAGCCAATTTAACTACGCAAAAGATCAAGTAAACATTGCGGATGAAGCTGAAACAGAGCAAATTGATTCAGAAAATAATGAAGAACCAAATAAAGGTGAAAATGATGAAACAGAAGGTGAAAGTAATGCTGAATGCATTTCTTTTATGGGAGAAAACCATGAACCATCTGGAGCAGCTACAAATGTAAATGTTTCTGGATGGGAAAAAGATTCGGACTATGATATTGCGGGAAAAACATATGATGGCGGGGTAAAAATTACCATTTACGATATGTTTTCTGCCCTAGATGGCAATAGTAGCAATATTTCAAATGAAATAACATCAGAAATACATTATGC
>ERZ1034992.1305-NODE-1305-length-11380-cov-4.718587_pt1 | contig 11380 bp, 9 predicted proteins | sample MGYA00520695_ERZ1034992 | MGnify/ENA primary metagenome ERZ1034992 (study PRJEB33766, sample SAMN09781778) | gut metagenome | biome: gut microbiome | host: Homo sapiens | place: Madagascar | study: EMG produced TPA metagenomics assembly of the PRJNA485056 data...
GACCTGCCGCTTTCGTTCCATGAGGAGGACCGCGCGTTCATCGAGTCGCCGGGCGTGAACCAGGGCGCGGTGTCGAAGGCGCTGGGGCTGGGCGGCGCGCCCGCGCTGGCCGAGGACGTGCTGGTGGCGCGCGACTGCATGCTGGCGCTGCACACGGGCGCGCGGGTGAACATCCAGCACATCAGCTCGGCGAACTCCGTGCAGCTGGTGCGCCTGGCGAAGGAGATGGGCGCGCACGTGACGGCCGAGGCCACGCCGCACCATTTCTCGCTGACCGAGGACGCCGTGCTGGAGAAGGGCACGATGGCGAAGATGAACCCGCCGCTGCGAACGCAGGCGGACCGCTACGCCATCATCGAGGGCCTGAAGGATGGCGCGATCGACATCATCGCCACCGACCACGCGCCGCATGCCGCCGAGGAGAAGGCCAAGCCGTTCGCCGAGGCGCCCAGCGGCATCATCGGGCTGGAGACCGCGCTTGCCCTGGGCATCACGAACCTTGTGCGCAAGGGGCATCTGACGCTCATGCAGCTGATAGAGAAGATGAGCCTGAACCCGGCGAAGCTCTACAAGCTGGACAAGGGCGCGATCGCGGAAGGGGCCGACGCCGACCTGGTGATCTTCAATGAAGGCGAACGCTGGCACGTGGGCCCGAAGTTCGTCTCGAAGGCGGCGAACACCCCGTTTGCGGGGGAGGACCTTTACGGGAAGGTGAAGTACACCATCTGCGCCGGCAACGTGGTATACGAGGACGGCGAGTAAGGGAGCCCCGAGTCGGGGTAGAAGTTGCTTGCTGTGAGGTTCCCCCGGCAGTGCTGTGTGGCGCTGCTGGGGGATTTTTTTTGGGGGGGCGTCCAACGGAGGCAACGTGTGCTTGCTCGGGCAGCGCTTGCGGTGCTGCCCGAGCTTCTTGGGGCTAGTAGTGGAGCTCGGTCTTAGACGATCGGCCAGTCTCCTGTCGCGCTTGCGTGGGGATGCATAGCTTTTGTTCTCACGTTGGGCGGGATATGACACGCGAACTTTAGTTGCAATGATAATGCTGCTTCAGATGTTGAAGGTCGTTCGGGTTGTTTAGATGCCAGCTGTCCGATGCGATGATGCCTTGGATACGACTCCAGTCCCTGCGAAGATTCAGTCCGTCGAGGAGGTCGGTGCTAAGAAGTGCGTTCAGGCTTGGGTATTCGAACTCGCCACTGCCGTGGGGTCCGTTGCCGCAACGCTGGAAAGTAGCGCAATCGGCATACTTGATGATCATGTAGCTGGGGCCATCTTCATCGAACCAAAGCTCGAACTCGGGCTCGCCAGGAATCAAGTTGTAAATTGTTTCGAACTCCTCAATGGATATCATTGGCAGATTCCTCCTTTGGGGATTTACTTATTGACCAGGCGTTCTTTGCCGTCGGCATTAACGAGATCGCACTGAAACGTGCCTTCAAACCTTCTTATTCTAGCAGTGGCGTTGTGATGGGCCTTAGTGTCGTTCTCGACATCAAGCCACAAGCGGAGTTGCTATGGGTGTTGGCGATAAAAAGCGGTGGGTGCTGGAAGGAACGGGACGTATCATTGGGGGCTAAAGTTCACTCGACACTTTGCCTGCGTCCCTCTTTGCGGCAATCGGTTCCCTCATCGACGGGCGTGATTTGTCAACCTCCGCACACGACAAGAAGTAGGCCCTCGCTAATCAACCCTCCCGTCGCCTTATGGGGCGATCCTGAACCCAATTAGCTGCCAGCTAATGTCCGCCACCGCTACTTGATATATACTGGATGCATATTACCTGGTGAGAGCTTCGGTTTTGCATTTGCTCCGCGGTTTTAGGGTCTTTTTTCGTTGCGTTCCGAGAGGAGCTTTGCATGATGGAAGGTTCTAGGGAGGAGGGCGTCCATTTTCCGGACGCAGCCCCCGATTACGTAGCGCATATCTCCGAGGACGGGGAACGGGTCGAATCTGTAGAAAACCATCTGCGCCAGGTCGCCCAGCTGGCATCGACATTTGCCGAGGGTTTCGGTGCGGCATCGTGGGCGTACTCTGCTGGCATCGCTCACGATATTGGGAAGTTCTCTCCTGCTTTCCAGCGGCGAATCCTGCACGACGGCCCCAAGGTCGATCATTCGACGGCGGGTGCTGCGGAGCTTAGCAAATACGCCGCAGGAATGCTCTCGTATTGCGTTGCCGGCCATCATGGCGGTTTGCCGAACGGAGGAACGATCCTCGATGACGGCGGAACGCTTCTTGGCCGCCTTAACGCTGCCGAACGCAACGCAATTCCCGATTACTCAAGTTATCGCAGCGAAATCACGCTATCTTGCCCCGATGCGCCGCGATTCAACGTCATTCCCTCGGACAACGAAAGCGGGGCGTTCAGCACGTCGTTTATGACGCGCATGGTTTTCAGCTGCCTCGTTGACGCCGATTTTCTTTGCACGGAAGCGTTCATGAACAACGCTGGCCGACAAGGCGTCGAAGGGGACTCCTTGGAAGTGCTTCGCGATAGGATGGAAGAGCACCTGCAGTCGTTTTATCCTCCTCGCACATGGGTGAACGAGATACGTTGTTCCTTGCTTGATGATTGTTTGGCGGCATCTTCGCAGCAGCCCGACGTATTCTCTTTGACCGCTCCAACGGGTAGCGGAAAAACGTGGGGTTTGCTTCGATTCGCGCTTAATCATGCTTGTTCGCAGGCAAAACCCATGCGCAGGGTTATATGCGCCATCCCGTACACGTCTATCATCGAGCAGAACGCCCAGGAGTATCGCAGGGTTCTGGGTGCTGAAAATGTTCTGGAGCACCACAGCTCGTTTGACTATGGGGAGTCTGACGATCCGAAAGATCTTGGCTATCGGCTTAGGCTGGCTGCTGAAAACTGGGACGCTCCCGTTGTGGTCACCACGAACGTCCAGCTGTTCGAATCCTTATATGCGTCGAAGACATCGCGATGCCGAAAGCTGCATAACATTGCCAATAGCGTCATCTTGCTTGATGAAGCCCAAATGATACCCGTGAAGTATTTGAAGCCTTGCGTGAAAGCGCTTTCCGAGCTGGTGAACAACTACGGTTGCTCAGTCGTCCTTTGCACGGCAACGCAGCCGTGCCTGGATGGGTTCTTCGCAGAAGAGGGTCACGAAGTTCGGGAAATAGCGGCGAATCCCGTAGCTCTTGCGAAAACCTTGTCGCGCGTTCGCTATCAAAGCGACGGTGCGGTAGCGGATGATGCGCTGGTGCAGAGCCTCCTCTGCCAGCATCAAGCGCTCTGCATCGTGAACAGCAGGAAGCAGGCGCGGGCGCTGTACGACATGATTGCGGAGCAAAACGAGGATGGCGTATTCCATCTGACCACTATAATGCATCCCCTCCACCGTCAGAAAAAGATCGCGGAAATCAAAGCGCTCCTTCGCGCTGAGCAACGCTGCATCGTGGTGGCCACTTGCCTTGTGGAAGCAGGCGTCGACTTTGACTTCCCGGTGGTGTATCGAGCGGTTTCCGGCGTGGATTCGCTCGTTCAGGCAGGTGGGCGCTGCAATCGCGAAGGAAAGCGCGAAAAGGACGACAGCATCGTTCACGTGTTCATGCCGGCCGACCATTACGCTGTTCCGGCAGAGGTTGAGCAGCGTGCTGCTGTGGCGCAGAGCGTCATGCCGTCGTTGTTGTCGGCTTCGGACGGTTGCCTCGAGGTAGAGGATGCCGTGCCTGCCTATTTCGATCGCCTGTATAAAGCCAAGGGCGAACGCGAATTGGATGCGAAGAATGTTGTTCCTCGCATGTCGCAGCTTGATCCCAGAAAATCTCCTCAGGATGGCTCTCCTATTTGCGTCTTTCCTTTTTCGGATGTCGGCAACGATTTCAAGCTCATCGAGGAAGGGTCGCTCCCTCTGGTTATTCCTTGCGAGGAAAACGAGGGCGCTATCGAACGGGCTCGTAGCGGCTTGCTGACAAGGGGAGATCAACGGCTGCTCTCGCGTTATACGGTGTCGATTTACCTCAACGATTTAAAGGCACTTGATGAGGTGGGTGCCATTGAGCCGCTTAGCGCCAGCACGTACGTTTTGCTGGATAGGCAATCTTATCGAGACGACGTTGGGTTGGATATCGCCCGCGAAGGGGGTGATGCCCTCTTCTGCTAATCAACTTACGTAGCATAGACGGTTTGCGTCGTATGGCAAAACGAAAGGAGGTTGGGACGTGTCGTTCGGTTTCAGCATTGAAGCATGGGGCGAAAGGGCGCTGTTCACGCGACCTGAACTTAGCGTTGAGCGCGTGACTTACGACGTGATCACGCCAAGCGCCGCTCGAGGTTTGATTGAAAGCGTGTATTGGCATCCGGGAATGCGCTATGTCATCGACCGGATTCATGTGATCAACCCGATTGAATTCAGCAGCGTTCGAAGAAACGAAGTGAAGGCGAAGGCGGCTCTCTCATCGATGCGTAGCGCAATCGAAGGGTCGAAAGAGCTGCCGTATATCAGTTCGCAAGAGAATATCGTTCAGCGAGCATCTCTGATCTTGACTGATGTGCATTACGTCATCGATGCCCATTTCGTCATGACGGATCAGGCAAAGGCTGAGGATAATCCGGGCAAATTCTGCGACATTTTGAAGCGTCGTTTGCGTAAAGGCCAGTGTTACAGCCAGCCGTATTTTGGTTGCAGGGAGTTTCCTGCAAATGTGCGATTGCTTGAAGGGGAGATGCCGGAGAGCGCATATTCTGCTGTCGGAGAGCGTGACTTCGGAATCATGCTATTCGATATGGATTACTCCAACCATCAAGATATCACCCCTATGTTTTATCGAGCTGTCATGAGAAACGGCGTTATCGATGTTTCGGGTAGCGAGGTGTATCGATGATTATCTCCTCGTTAGCAAATTACTATGGCCGGCTGCTTGAGAACCCTGCAAGCGGCGTTGCCAAGCCTGGTTGGTGCGAGCGCCAAGTTAAGTTCATGCTTGAGCTTTCCCCTGATGGGCAACTCAAAAGCGTTATCCCTTGTGGAGACGGAAAACACGGGGCATCGAAAATCGTTCCAGAGCAGGAAAAGCGCTCATCCGGCATCAAAGCGAATTTTCTTTGCGACACATCGTCGTACCTTCTCGGTGTTGATGCCAAGGGGAAGCCGGAAAGGGCGCTTCAGTGCTTTGAGGCCTCAAAGCAACTGCATGAAGCGCTTCTATCGGGCATCGATAGCCCTGTGGCTGCCGCTATCGTGAACTACTTCGATCTATGGAATCCTGATCAGATCCTTGATAACCCTATCCCTGGATTTACCGAGGAGATCCTCGAAGGAGGAAATCTAACGTTCTGTTTGGAAGACGGAACGTCGTGGAAAGAAGCCTGCAGCGACTTATCGATAAAAAGAGTCTGCGACGAGCGCGCGCAAAACGATGAAGGTCAGTCGGAAATGGTTTCGCTGGTTACGGGGCGAAGGGAGCCTATCGCTCGTTTGCATCCAGCCATCAAAGGTGTGGCTGGGGCGCAGTCTATGGGTGCCTCCCTTGTCGGGTTCAACTGCGAGGCGTTTGAGTCGTATGGGCATGCGAAAGAGCAGGGAAGGAATGCTCCTGTCGATGTTAAGAGCACGCAAGCTTACACAACGGCTCTGAATTACCTGCTTGCCCATCGAGAGCATCGAGGAAAGTTTGGCGACACCACTGTGGTGTTCTGGTCGTCTTCTCAATCTGCTGATCAGGGAAATTGTTCGGTGTTGTCGCTTGCGTTGGGCTTCTCGATTTTTGAGAGCAAGGAGTCTGAGTCGGAGGCGACGTCCAACCTGAAGGCAGCGTTCGAAAGGTTGCAGGCGGGCAAACTGGTAGATATTGAAGGCGTTTCATTTGGCGATGAGTTTTATCTTCTTGGCCTCGCGCCGAATGCCGCTCGCCTTTCTGTGCGCTTCTTTCTGTGGGATTCGTTTGGCGAAGTGATGCGCCACGTTGCAAATCACTATCGGATTACCGACATATGTCATGCTGCTTTCGATCCGCCGATTGCCACCCCATACCGTCTTCTTGGCAGCCTTGAAAATCAAAATGCGAAGGATCCGGTAATCAGCTCGCAGCTGAGCGCCCCGCTTATGCGTTCGATATTGCAAGGGGCAAGGTATCCCGAGGCATTGTTCCAGAACGCCCTGCTTCGTGTTCGCGCCACGAAAACGGTTAAGCGAGAGCATGCAGCCATCATCAGGGCATATTTGATTCGAAACGCAAAAATGGAAGAGAAGGAGATCACCGTGGATGTAAACCCTTCGAACGAAAACGAGGCTTATGTACTCGGCAGGACATTTGCCGTTCTCGAGCAAATTCAGGAAGCGGCAAATGGGAAGGCGACCATAGCCGATTGCTATCTGAACGCCGCTTGCTCGACTCCTGCGACGACGTTCCCCGTTCTGTTGAAGTTGAGCGTCGCTCACTTGTCAAAGGTTTCTCGCGATAAACCTGGATTTGGGGTTCATCTGGAAAAAGCGCTCGGCGAGCTTATGGAGAAGCAGCAGACGTCTTTCCCTAAGCGGCTTTCGCTTATCGATCAGGGCAGCTTTCTGTTGGGCTATTACCAGCAGAAGCAGGCGCGCTACAAGAAAAACGACGAGCAGGAAGCATAGCAACGCAGTTTCGAATTTGGAGGCATGATTATGAGCAACCCTATTGCCAATCGCTACGATTTCGTTGTGTTCTTCGATGTTGAGAACGGCAATCCCAATGGGGATCCAGATGCCGGCAATATGCCGCGAATCGACCCTGAAACCGGATATGGCGTGGTGACGGACGTATGCCTGAAGCGCAAAATCAGGAACTACGTGGAAACGGTTAAAGAAGGGGAGCCCGGGTTCGAGATCTACATCAAGGAAGGCGTTCCCTTGAATGTGAGCGATCGACGAGCCTATGAGGAGCTGGGAATCGATCCTAAGGAAACGAAGAAGCTGAAAAAGGATAACCCTCAGCTTGATGTCCAGCTGCGTGATTGCATGTGCAAGGCGTTTTACGACATCCGCACGTTCGGCGCTGTGATGACCACCTTCGTGAAAGACAACCTCAACTGCGGTCAGGTTCGAGGCCCTGTTCAGCTTACGTTCTCTCGCAGCGTCGACCCGATAATCCCGCAGGAGGTCACCATTACGCGCGTGGCTATCACCAAGGAGGACGATGCGGCGAAAAAGGGTACCGAAATGGGCCGGAAGTATGTGGTTCCCTACGGTCTGTATCGTTGCGAAGGGTTCGTGTCCGCGAACCTGGCCCGCAAGACCACTGGGTTCTCGGAAGAAGACCTTGAGCTTCTCTGGAGCGCCATCATCAACATGTTCGAGCACGATCACTCCGCCGCTCGCGGCAAGATGGCCGTTCGCTCCCTTATCGTGTTCAAGCATGATTCCGAACTCGGTAACGCGCCTTCGTACCAGCTGTTCGATGCTGTGAGCATTGCGAAAAAGGACGGCGTCGAGGCGCCTCGATCGTTTAAGGATTACGAAGGCGTTGTCGTTGATGAGGACGCTATTCCCGCAGGTGTGGAAGTGATTCGCAAACTTTAGGGGCAGATATGTATCCGGACGAAGAGTTCTTGGCGCTTTCGGGCATCCAGCATTTTGCGTTTTGCCGCAGGCAGTGGGCGCTGATTCATATCGAAAAGCGCTGGCAAGAAAACTATCTTACAGCGTCAGGACAGATGATGCATCAGCGAGCCCATGACGAGGAGATTCGGGAGCGTCGCGGTGCATTGCTCATAGTGCGCGGGCTCTTCGTCCGGTCGTCTGAACTGGGACTTTCAGGTGTTTGCGATATCGTTGAGTTCCATCAGGACGAACGGGGCGTTCCCTTGTTCGGAGAAGATGGTGCTTGGATGCCGGTGCCTGTTGAATACAAGCGAGGGAAGTCGAAAAGCGGAGAGTGCGATCGCTTGCAGGTATGTGCTCAGGCGATGTGCCTTGAGGGGATGCTCGGCTGTGACATAGCAAGCGGGTTTTTGTTCTACAAGCAAACGCAATCGAGGGAGCCCGTTGCTTTTACGGAGGAGCTGCGGGACTCGGTGCGAAAACTGTCAGTGGAAATGCATGATCTTTTCCGTAAAGGCCACGTTCCTCGTGTGCGCAAGGGGAAGGCGTGCTCGGCTTGCTCTTTACGCGATGAGTGCCTGCCGTCTTTACAGCCGCGTTCCGCAGCTTCCTACATCGATGTGGCATTGGAGGCTTGGAAATGAAGAAGATCAAGAACACGTTGTACGTGTTTACCGAAGATGCTTACTTGACCCTCGATGGCGAAAACGTCGTCGCAAAAGTTGGCAGCGATGCCCTGGGGAGATTTCCGCTGCATACGCTTGAAGGGATCAGCTTGTTCTCGTATGCCGGCGCAAGCCCGGCTTTGATGGGCGCTTGCTGCGAGCGGGGCATAAGGCTTACGTTCTTCTCTCCGAGCGGAAGGTACCTTGCGGATGCAAGAGGCGCGTGCACGGGAAACGTACTGCTGAAGAAAGCGCAGTTTAGAGCTTCGGAAAACGAGCCTTTTTCGCTTGCTGTGGCTCGTAATTGTATTTTGGGCAAGGTGTACAACTCGCGCTGGGTTTTGGAGCGCGCGATTCGCGATCACGGTCTTCGCATGGATGTTGACGCCATGCGGGCGGCATCTGCCCGTTTGTCCGATTCCGTGGAAGCGGTTCGGGAGTGCGATTCGCTCGATTCGCTGCGAGGTATCGAGGGAGATGCCGCACAGGTCTATTATGCGGTGTTTGACCAGATGATACTTCGCAATAAGGATGATTTTCATTTCGCGGGTCGTTCCCGCCGGCCACCGCGTGATCGGGTCAATGCGATGCTGTCGTTGTTCTATTCCGCCCTGGCACGTGATTGCGCTTCTGCCCTGCTCGGGGTTGGACTGGATCCGTCGGTTGGATTCATGCACGTAGATAGACCGGGAAGGGATTCCCTAGCGCTTGACTGCATGGAGGAGCTCCGGCCGATATTCGTTGATCGGTTTGTGTTGACGGCGATCAACAATCGCGTAGTGAGCGCCGATGATTTCGATATCAGGGAAACTGGCGAAGTGCGCCTGACGGACGATGCGCGCAAGAAGCTGTTCAAGGCGTGGCAAGATAGAAAGCGCGAAACGCTGATGCATCTGTTTGTTAATGAGAAGATTCCTCGCGGATTGGTCCCTAATGTGCAGGCGCAATTGCTGGCGAAGTTTCTTCGCGGGGACCTGGATGCCTACCCGCCGTTTCTCTGGAAGTAGGGTGCTGAGATGGTTTTGATCACGTATGACATCGATACCACCGATGCGGCTGGGCGAAAGCGTCTTAGAAGGATTGCGAAAGCCTGTGTGAATTACGGTCAGCGGGTGCAGGCATCGGTTTTCGAATGCGATGTCGATGCGGCAACATTGGTTACCTTGAAAGCTGCGTTGCTTGAAATCGCCGACCCCGCAAAAGACAGCTTGCGGATTTATCACTTGGGAAGCAAGTGGCAGGGGAAGGTTGAGCATTTCGGTGCTAAGCCCAGTTATGACCCGGAAGGGTTTCTTGCTTTGTGAGGTTGCGAACCATAGGCGATCATGCTCTATGAGGGAGGTTCGCACCCCGTTATGGCGCTTTTCGCTGTTGTTTTGCGGAGTTTGTCGGCTGAATTTGCGGCGACGGTCTTTGAAAATACAACACTTTGCTGATAATAGATTGATGCTACAAAATGTAGCGGTCGCTCCCCGCAAGGGGAGCGCGGATTGAAATATGGCTCCCAATCGCCTCTCATAATAGAACCGAGGGTCGCTCCCCGCAAGGGGAGCGCGGATTGAAATGTCTTGGCTGCTATTTGTGGCACTTGGAACCCGAGGTCGCTCCCCGCAAGGGGAGCGCGGATTGAAATTTCTTTCCAGCTTGTACAAAAAACACGTTGCCATGGTCGCTCCCCGCAAGGGGAGCGCGGATTGAAATATCGCGTACGTTTTGCCAAGGCTTCGAGGTCCCGTGTCGCTCCCCGCAAGGGGAGCGCGGATTGAAATTGGCAATGCGATGACTACCACTACACGTTTCCTGGCGTCGCTCCCCGCAAGGGGAGCGCGGATTGAAATGACGCGGACGTAACCGATTACATGGGCAACATCGCGTCGCTCCCCGCAAGGGGAGCGCGGATTGAAATGGCTTAGTCGGGTCGCCGCCCTTTGCCACCAGGAGTCGCTCCCCGCAAGGGGAGCGCGGATTGAAATCGTTTTCGAATAAAAAAGGAGGTGTGATGGGAAGTCGCTCCCCGCAAGGGGAGCGCGGATTGAAATTGCAGCCTGCAGGCGGTCCCGGGCGGCGTCAACATGTCGCTCCCCGCAAGGGGAGCGCGGATTGAAATTCCGAGTACGAAGTGCGCTCCATGTACGTGACCCTGTCGCTCCCCGCAAGGGGAGCGCGGATTGAAATCACGCGTGGGCGTCCGGGTTCGGCATCCCGGCGGTCGCTCCCCGCAAGGGGAGCGCGGATTGAAATTCCTTGAAGATCGACAGCCTCTTGCCGGACTTCGGTCGCTCCCCGCAAGGGGAGCGCGGATTGAAATCGAGGATGATTGCCGCGCCGTCGACTCCCACGCGCATGTCGCTCCCCGCAAGGGGAGCGCGGATTGAAATAGCTGGTAGTCCCAGATGACGGGCTCTCCGTCGTGTCGCTCCCCGCAAGGGGAGCGCGGATTGAAATAGCAGACGGTAGGCCTTCGGAACCACGGAGGACGACGTCGCTCCCCGCAAGGGGAGCGCGGATTGAAATCAAAACGGGAACGAGATGCCGTGGATGAGGGCGTGTCGCTCCCCGCAAGGGGAGCGCGGGTTGAAATCAGTGCGAGAACGTCGTCACGAGCGTCAACCAGGGTCGCTCCCCGCAAGGGGGAACGCGGATTGAAATTTGATGCCGCGTTGGATGTCGGAAATCATCGCGGAGTCGCTCCCCGCAAGGGGGAGCGCGGATTGAAATCACATCAGGAAGCTGTCGTTGGCCACTCCGGTCAGTCGCTCCCCGCATGGGGAGCGTGGGTTGAAATATTACTTGTCAATGTGAAACTGCTCCAAAGCTGCGTCGCTCCCTGGATGGGGCGACGTGCTTGGACGCGGTGAACGCTTATTGCTGCGTCTCTGAAGGGTCCGTCGCGCGTCTAAAGGTCGGTAACTACGATTTGAAAGCCAAGGACCTCCTCTCCTCTAGCCCCTCACCATCACGCGAAGACATTTCTCCCCGGGCTTCTGCCTCACGATCCCGCAGGCTATGAGCGCGTCTAGCGCGTGCTTCGCTTTGCCGCGGTCGGGGCCGGCGGATCCCCAGCATGGCAGGCTCTCGTACGGGTCGGCTTTGGCCCCGGGCTCGCTTTTCCCGCACGCTACTCTGAGGACGATCGCCCTGCGTGCTTCGCTGCCGAGCGCTCGAATCGTCGCGACCAGGGCG
>ERZ1034992.1308-NODE-1308-length-11336-cov-36.247230_pt1 | contig 11336 bp, 15 predicted proteins | sample MGYA00520695_ERZ1034992 | MGnify/ENA primary metagenome ERZ1034992 (study PRJEB33766, sample SAMN09781778) | gut metagenome | biome: gut microbiome | host: Homo sapiens | place: Madagascar | study: EMG produced TPA metagenomics assembly of the PRJNA485056 data...
TAATTATTAACATAGCTACTGTCAATATAAATAATGCATAATTTATAACTTCCACTTTATTTTTCCCCATTTAATTTTTTTAAGGTCCATATTGTATGAATTCATCATCTATAACCATTCCGCATCTTCTGCATATTAATTCACACCTGCAATCGTCCATTACAAAATCAGCTGATCCGCAACCTGGACAGTGCTTTACACTTTTAGTACTGTTTGTTTTATATTTTAATCCGTTACATTCATAATTAGTCATTTTTATTCCTCCTAATTAAATTAACATATTGTCTGTTTATTATTTTGAATGTTTTTTATAATTTCATTATTTACTGTAGGAATTTCAATTTTTTTAAAGAAACTGGTATGCACCATATTATTTTCATAGATTAATATATGTCCGTTACCGTAGCTGTTTGAAATTTTATAATATTTTCCTAAACCTACAGCTTCTTTTTTAATAAATGAGTCCTCATTTATACTGGCCAATATATTTTCAAGCTCCTTATCGGATATATTTATTTTTTCACTGCTGGAACTGTCAATAATGTAGCTTCTAAGTAGCATTTCATCATACTTTTCATATAATGAATGATTGTTAAATATTTCAATTCCTACTTTGTTTTCTACAATGCATATTACTCCTATCTGGTTGTTTTCCATTTTGAAGTGCTTTAAATAGCTGTCAATATCCTATTACAGTAGCAACACTATGGCTGTCATTTGCAGCTTCATCTAAATATCTGCCACATTTTGGGCATCTGGTGGCTCCCTTGGGAATTGCTGAACCGCAATGCTTGCAGTATTCATTGTTTAAATTTATGTGGTCAGCAGGAAGTTTGGCTCCGCATTTTTGGCAAAACTTCATATTGTTTTTTATTTCGCTGCCGCATTTTGGACAATATTTCATAGTTTACTCATCTGATTTTATTTCCGCATTCGGGACAGAATTTGGAATCTTCGCTTACTTTAGTTCCGCAATTGGAACAGCTTTTAAGGTTATCTTCTTTTTTAGAGTTATCTTCTTTAACTTCTTTTTTTAGGGAAATGTCTTTTTTAGAGTTATCTTCTTTAACTTCTTTTTTTAGGGAAATGTCTTTTTTAGAGTTATCTTCTTTAACTTCTTCTTTTTTAGAGTCATCTTCTAATTTATGACCGCATTCCTGACAGAATGCACCTTCCTCATCTAATTTTGCACCGCATTCAGGACAATGTATAAAACTGAACTTATGGCCGCATTCAGGACAGAATATATTTTCGGCATTGACTTCAACACCGCATTCAGGACAGATAACTGTAGGCAATTTTCCCAAATTCAGGTTAATTGACCCTAAAGGATTAATTTCCAGATAAGTGTCACGGATGTAGTTAACAACAACAGCTGCAATAATACAGATTCCTATAAACTGATAAGTCAGCAGTGAAGAATTCATAGCTATTTTCAATGCACTTGTAAATATTAAATGTATGCTTACATATGAACCAAAGAATGCAAAAACAGCATTTGTTATGATTAAATCCAGTTCATTTTCAAAAATGTCTAATTTTATAAACAGGAACCCGTAGAGTGCTCCTAAAATTATAAAACCGGCATACATTTCAATTCCGTTTATTGAATACATTACAGAATATAAAATGCCAGTTATAATAAATCCTATAATTAATGCTATAACTCCATTTTTAACAATATTTCCTATATATTCATCTTGATTCAATAAAACACCTCATTTATAATTTTTAATTAAACTAGTATTTAAAATATGTATAAAACAGAAATACTTTTCAGACACTCTTAGGAAAGCTATTTTTAAATGTTAATAAAAAATATATATTATGGATTTTTGTAGTGAATGCGGATCAATGATACTAAATGGCAGCAAATGCCCGATGTGCGGCTGTATAAAAACTGCTGAAACTAAGGAAGTTAAAAAAACACCACAGCCAGAAAAGAAAAAAACAAATAAAAAGCCAGTTATTGAAACATTCATTAAAGATATTAAAACAGAACCTGAAAAAATAGCCGGCAAAAACGGGAAGTACTTGAAAAAAGACTACAAAAGTATTGATGATTTGGATGATAAAACCAGACAGGAACTGCTGGCTAATGATGAGTTTTTTAAAACAGTAAACAGCAAACCTTTAGATACACAGCAAAAAATAGCCTGTGTTTTAGATTCCAAAAATGTTCAAATCATTGCAGGAGCAGGAACAGGAAAAACATTTACTTTAATTGCCAAAATAAAATATCTGATAGCTAAAAAGCATGTCAGACCTGAAGATATTTTATGTCTGTCATTTTCAAATACTTCTGTCAGGGATTTAAAAGGAAAGCTTCCGGAAAATGTTGAGGTAAGGACATTTCACAGTCTGGGAAGATCAGTCATTAAGCAGCACCATAAAGTGTCAGTTATTGAAAACAATGAAATATTGGCTATAATAAATGATTATCTGGCCAATGCAAATACTGATACATTAAAAGATATTCTTGAATTTTGCGATTCATATTTTTTAAACATTGAAAGCTACATCATTAGAAGAAATGACAGAAAAGAGTTATTGAATGAATTGAAAGAAGCATTTACAAAAGTGGCATTTAAACCCCTGCTTGCAGATTTTATAAATTTATTTAAGGGCAACAATTTTACAAAAAATCATTTCAGCTATTTCAGAAGCAGTAACGATGACACGGACCATGACATCTTCCTAAAAATCGCTGAAGATTTCTACAGTTACTATCAGGAATACTTGGATATGCACCAGCAGATTGATTTTAATGACATGATAAATGAATCAAGCAAGCTGATTAAAAAATACGGGCTGAAAAAACATTACAGATATATACTGGTTGATGAATATCAGGATACCACATATACCAATTATAATCTGATTAAAAGCCTGCAGGATAAAACAGATGCACATCTGACAGTTGTAGGTGATGACTGGCAGTCAATATACGGATTTAGAGGAACAAACATTGAATTTTTCTCACATTTTGAAGAGTATTTTGAAAATCCTCAAAGAATATTCATTGAAAAAACATACAGGAACCCTCAGGAGCTGATTGACATAGCCGGCAGCTTCATTATGAAAAACCCTAAACAAATTAGGAAATCTCTTAAGTCTCCTAAAAATCTGAAAAAACCTGTTAAAATAATCTATCCTCAAAAAAATCCTATAGAAAAAAGAGAAATGATTTACAGTCTTATAAAAGATCTCTCTGAAAAATCCGAAGATGTGCTAATTTTAGGCAGAACAAACAACAACATCAACCAGTTTATAAAACACAGAAATCTGGTTAAAAAAGGCAATCTGAAAAAAGACAAATTCTTACGAATTTTAGACAAAACAGACAAATCAATGAATAATGTTTACTACCGAACCCTGCATTCATCTAAAGGTCTGGAAGCAGATAATGTGGTTATAATCAATATGGTTGATGACTATTTAGGTTTTCCATCAAAATTAAAAACCCACAGTGTTTTGAATTATGTAAATACCAGAAATTATGATTACAAATATTCGGAAGAACGCAGATTATTCTATGTAGGTTTAACCCGCTCTAAAAATAATGTTTACTTAATAAGTGATAAAAATAACCCTTCAGAATTCATTGAAGAGCTGATGGATGACAGCTTGGAAAATTTAGAAATAATTGAGTATAACTGATTCTGTTTTAAAAACAACGAAAGGTATTGAAAAGCCACATAACAAACCTGTAACAAATCTTAAAGTGTTATTGCTTGTTCTTAAACCGTAATACTGTGTAGTTCCGTCAATAATTAATGGAATAAATCCTAAAACAAAAATTAAATTAGGTTGGGTTAAACTAGCTAAAACAAACCCTGCAACCGCACCTATAACAATTCCTGTACATCTGCTGCAAACCGGAAACTGCTTTTCTTTGTAGAAAAATGACCTTTCAGGTTTCTGATGGCATAAATATTTGCAGATATTCATTATGTGGTCATAAATCAAAATATCAATCCTATAATATACAATATAATTACAATAACTACAATTAAACCACAGCATCCCCAGCAGTCACTGTCACTTGAGCTGCTGCTGTTTGTTTTGGATGCTGATGATGTATATGTTGAAGATGAATTTGGATTGGATCCGCAGTAGGGACAAATTCTTAAATTGCTGTCTATCATATTATTGCAGCTGCGGCACCGTGTTTTTGGAATATCTTCTGAAATTACAGTAGCTTTTTTAACTTCTGGATCCTCCAATTTAAAACCGCATTTTCTGCAAAATTTTTCATTATCTGATAATACTTCAGTTCCACAGTTAGGACAATTCATTTTAAAAACCTCATTGTATTTAAATTATGTTTATCTTAGGTAATAAACTTTAAGGATTACAAACCTGACATGGAATCCTTCCATCTGCTACAGCAGCATCTCTGGAATTATAAGTAATCTTGTTTTTAGGATTTATCTTTTGAGCCCATTCACACTCAGGCAAATGAAACTTGTCAGACTTTTGAGAACAGACATAAGTAACATTGGCACTTGCAGGAGCAGGATTTACATCTTCAGCAACATCATCACTCTCAGCAGTATTATTTACAGCAGCAGGTGAATCATCACTTCCCCCACCTAAAAGCAGACCTGCACCTAACGCAGCAATAGCTACAATAGCTACTATACCAATAATCAAAATAGGATTGAATCCACCTTTCTTATCACTGGCTATTTTAGGACTTTTTGGAACATCTTCATTACTTTTTAAGGGAGTTCTGCATTTGGGGCAGAACTTTGCCTTATCTGAAACTTCACTATTACATTCACGACATTGAACCATTGGCTAACCTCACCTACATTTTACAAAAACAGGTAAATATTGTTAATTAATGATTAATTTATATAAAGATAATAATAAAGTTGTTTAATTGATTTTAGAAAAAATAATTATGGGATGAATAATCCGCAGTGAGGGCAAATCATATCATCTTCATCTACATGGTGTCCGCAAAAAGGACAGTGTTTGTGCTCTTTTTCATCATGATCTTCAGACATTTAAATACACCTGCAATAGTAAATATGTTTTTTTAGCTATTAAGAATTTTTATTGTTATTTACAGATTATTTTAACATTTCATCTTAAATTACCTTTTAAAACATTATTTCTCAATTTTAATGCAATGACATTACTCGGATTTAACTCCAAAGCTTTATTGACACATTCTATGCCTTCGCCATATTTATGTGCCCTCAGTAAAATCATAGCTTTTGTTGCATAAATGGAATCATCATCGGGACTGATTTTCAAACCTTCATCAATAACAGCCAATGCTTCTTCAAAGTTGTTTAAAATCATTAAAATCTTTGTTTTAAGTGAGTAAACGTTTGAATCAAAAACATTGGCTGAAGTGATTTTCAGATAATCATCACATGCTCCTAAAGCTTTTTTATAATTTTTAAGTGCGAAATAAGCTTCTGCCTTAAAATATATTGCATTTTTATCTTTGGGATCTAATTCCAGCCCTTTATCAAATGAGTTAATAGCTTCTATAAACTGACCGTATCTGTTAATTAATAAAAAACCTCTTTTTGTCCATGTTTTTGACTGTTTCGGATTAATCTGCAAAGACAAATCAAAGCAGTACAGAGCTTCCCTATTTTTATTTAACCTTCTAAAGATTTCCCCTTTAGTTACCCAGGCTTCATAATTTGATGAATCAATGTCCAATGACTTGGAGATATATATTAAAGCTTCATCTAACCTGTTCAAATCCATTAAAGCCAGTGCTTTAAGACCTAAAACAATGCTGTTTTTTGAATCAGCTTCCAGATGTTTATTAAAACATTCAAGCGCATTATCATATTCCTTCTGATTGACAAATGAAATTCCTTTTTCAATATATTCAGTGCCCAATCCAAACACCTCACATATTTTAGCTGATTAATAATTTAAATAAAGTAATTAATACATTTTTATAAAAAAGTTTTCATGATGATGAATTATTTATTTAATTTAAAACTATTTATTTGTGCTTTGATTATTGTTTTAATAAAAAACTGACGGTTATATAAATATTAAAGACTAATGAATTAGTATGAAAAAAAATAAGATATATCGCGGATACCATCATGAGGATTTAACACTGAAATTTCTAAAAGAAAACACCACAAAGTATATTGCAAAAATTACAGGTGCAGAGTTTTGTGATGAAATAAATGTTGAGCTAATAAACCTGAAACCAAAAGTTCTCAGAATAGATTACGGCATAAAGAAAAAGGATAAAATAATTCTTTATGAATTTTTATCCACTAAATCCAATATTGCAAACATTTTAAGAAGAATCTTTCTATATGTAGCCAGAATCGGATATGATTATCAGTTAAAGGTAAAAATAAATCTTGTAGTGACTCCTGAAATCGATAAAAATCAGGTAGTTCTTGAATACTCTCCTGGGCAGTTTTTTAGACCTGAAGTAATATCATTTAAAGACTATGACGGAGACAAATTATTAAGTAATATAACTTATAAAGTTAAAAATAACATAAAACTAACCAGCAATGAGTTTCTTGCATTAGGGATATTGCCGTTAATGAAAACCAAACACGAAGCCGGAGTGCAAGTAGTAAAAACTCTGGAACTTGCTAGAAAAATAACTGATATTGATGATGAATTAAAAGATTCTGTACTTGGTATACTGATAGTACTTGCAGATAAATTCATTGAAAATCAGGATTTGAAAAATAAAGTAATAGATGTGATAAAAATGGAAATAACAATACTTCACGACTATGTAACATCACATGAAAAAGAATGGTTAGAACAAGGAAAAATAGAAGGAAAAGAAGAAGGCAAAATAGAGGGAAAAGAAGAAGAAAAACTAAAAATAGCAAAAAACATGCACAAAGAAAACTATCCCGTTAAAGAAATTGCCAAAATAACAAAACTAGACTGCAAAACAATAGAAAAACTAAAATAGAGGAAAACAAAACCTCTATTTTAATAAATTTACAATATAATGTATCAATACACTTTTTAACACCAGATTTTGAAAAATCAAGTAAAATGTGTGATAAAAATGGAAATAACAATACTTCACGACTATGTAACATCACATGAAAAAGAATGGTTAGAACAAGGAAAAATAGAAGGGAAACTAGAGGGAAAAGAAGAAGAAAAACTAAAAATAGCAAAAAACATGCACAAAGAAAACTATCCCGTTAAAGAAATTGCCAAAATAACAAAACTAGACTGCAAAACAATAGAAAAACTAAAATAGAGGAAAACAAAACCTCTATTTTAATAAACCCATTTTATAACAATATAAAACCAAACCTTTTTAACCCCCAGTCTTTGCGTCTCCAGTCATAAGATTTTAAATGAACATCTTTCGGATATAATAAATCAATACTTTCATATTCATTTCCATCAACTGCTATATTAGCTGACTTTTCAGATATTTTTTCTTTAATATTATATTCACGGTCATTATCCAAATAAGTAAAATAACTGCAGGAACATTTTAATGCATTATTTTCGTCTGGAAATAACACTGAACCGCATTTCGGACAAAATTCCATAATTCAACCTCCATTCAGATAAATATTTACAGCATTTTTAACCTGCTTATTTTTCTTTTTATCAAAGCCGTCAGCTTCATAAAAAGTGACATTCCGGCCTGTTTTTGCTAATGTGATGTTATGTTTAAACTCATTCATGCTGAAATACAGATTGTCAGGATATTCATCGCATCTGATAAAGCCCGCTTTTTTATTGGGCAGTACTGAAACAATAACTCCTTTTTTTAATTCCTGATTTTTATAGAGATATTCTTCCCACAGATGATGCAGATGCTTTTCAATAGTAAAATAATCCTCATTGTCCAAATCAAAACCTGCTTTTTCAATTTTATATTCCAGATTTTCATCAATATTCCAGTTATGGCTCTTTCTGATTGTATAAACCAGGTATGCATGAATATCTGCTTCCTTCTGTTTATTTTTCTTATTTAAAATATCTTCAATCAGTGAATATAAATTGACTTTTTTATCAGTGTCTCCTTTGGCAAGTGCTGCAGATGAGGCATACTTTAAGGCATTGTCCCAATCATTTTTAAAGAAATAATTTTCAGCCATCAGATTATCTATAAACCAGTCATTTTTAAACTGTTTAATGTCATTCAGATAGTCTACAGACTGGTCATAGTCACCTAACTGATTAAATGATTTAGCTATTCTCCATTTAAACCAGACCTCATTATCATATGTAAATTCGCTTAAATTAAGCAGTGCTTCAGTTGACCGGCTTATGCATTTATCATACTGGCAGGTATCCAGCAGTGCTTTTGTTGTTAATTTATACCATGTTTCTTTTTTAGATGAATAATTTCCTGAAATATCTCCATTTAATAATTCAGGATTAAGTTTAGATGACCATTCCAAAACAGCTTCAGGATCTTCAAGGGTTTTCATTATTTTAAGCACTGCTAATGTATACGGACACATTGCATCTTTTTTGGAGTGATTTGACTGTTTAACTAATTGGGTAATCAGTTTGCCTGCATCTAAAAGTTTATTCTGATTAACTGGATTTTGAACATAACATCTGTATAATGTTAATGCATAAAATTTTTTATCCCATCTGCTGAAATCTTTCTGATGATTATCATAGATTTTAGAGTAAATTTCATCAGCTGCTTTAAAGTCTTTTTTCTGATATGCTTTTTTTGCATTGTTTAATTCTTTTATAACCATAATTAACAACCTATTATACTTAAACCTGAAAGAGATTTCTCCTCTTTTTGTCTGAATCCTTCATTTTCGATTTTTTCTTTAATTTCATCTTCTGTGTAGAGTTTAGCTTCAACATTTTTATCACTTATCAGATTGTTTTTAATCCAGAACTCATAATCTTCTCTGGTTATGTCTTCATTCATGATTTTAAGAATCTGTTTTGGGGTTTTTCCCTTGTTTAAGAAATTCTGGAAAATTTCACATCCCACTTCAACATAAAGTTCATGATAGATGTCTGCAAAGTCTTTAAATTTCTCATTGCCTTTTTTGCCTTCAAGATACCATCTGTAAATTTCATCAATTCTGATTCTGGCTTTTTTAGCTGCCTGTCTTGTAGTTCTGTTTTTTGCAATTTCACCAATAACACTGTTCATCTGTTTATCAAGGATTCTGCTTTCAATTTCTTTTAAATTGTCTTTAAGTTCTTCATCTGTTAAGTTAGAATTTTTTAAAGCTTTACTGACGGTTTTTCCCCTGATAATCTGTGTGATATAACAGCTTATTTTAAAATTCAGATAGTCATTGTAAAATTTAGTGAAGCGTTCATCTCCGTTTTTTCCTGAATTATATGCACTGTCCAGTTCTGATTTTTCAATTCCTGAAGTTTTAAGTGCTTTTTTCAAGTTTTTATTTTTAATTTCCTTTAAAAAAACTTCCAGGTGTTTTGAAAGATAAACTGATTCATATTCTTCATATACTTCTCTGTAGATTCTATCGTTTTGTAATCCTAAATCAATGATTTTATTTAATTCATTGACTGTTATATCTGAGCTTTCAGCTATTTTGTCTTTGGATTTTCCATCTTTAATTGCATCAATTATTAATTTAGCGGTGATTTTCTTGTTGTTTTCTTTGAAATCTATAAATAAGCCGCTTTCATTCCAGTTGCACCATCTTTTAACTTCATTTAAGTCAGTGTTTATTTTTTTGCAGGCTTCAGTTTTTGTTTTGCCTTCACTTCTCAGCTTCAGATACCTGTCCATCAGTACACGGGTTACATTGATGTAAAAGTTCAGACAGAATTCATCCTCATCCTTTTTAAGCAGGCACTGCTTTTTGCCTGTGGCATACCATCTGTTATAGTCGTCTTCAGATATGCCTGATCTTTTAAGAGCTTTATCAAAACTCATTGTTTTTAGAGATTTTATAAGTCTGTTTACACGGTTTTCATAGTATTCGGTTTTATATTCGTTTTCAAAATCCTTATCTTTAAGCAGTTCTTCAAAATCGGTGATTTCAGCTATTTCAAGTGCTTCTTCTTTTGATTTGCCTTCCTTCAGGTTGTTTAAAAAGATGTTCATTCTGATTTCATTAAGACTATTTTTAAAGAGTGCTGATTCCATATCAAATGAATCCGTCCAGAAGCTGATAATTTCATCATTTATCTGCAGTTCAGCTTTAATATCATCATTTAAATACTGTTTTCTTTTTAAGGTTAAGTACTGCTCCATCAGAAGCTTATTATATGTTATGAATTCTGAGTTGTGCTCTCCTTTTATGAAACTGTCCTTGTTTTTGTCATACCAGTTGTTTATCTGGGATTTATTTATCTGTGTATTTTCAAGAATTTCACCAATAGGGATTTTCATTGCAATCTGGTTTAGAAAATCCTTGAATATCTGATTTTCAACAATTTTATAAAACTCCACAAAGGGGCGGATGCCTTTTTGACCGCATTTATAATATTTTGACTGTTTAATCTGTTTTGATGTGTATTTGCCATTTAGAAATTCAGTTAAAGTCTTTTCCATATCATAACAGTCATTGGTAAATTCAATAAGCTTTTCATATTCTGCTTCATTTAGACTGTAGTGTCTGTTTGTTTTTTTAAGAAGCTTTTTGGTTGTAAGCTCAATGAGCAGCTGACTGGTATACATGCTGGAATGGATCTGGTTAACTTCCTCTTTAGTAAAATGACTGATGTTTAAATTGTTTTTCAGATTGATGATTTCATTTTGATATTCAAGTTCATTGTTGCAGCTTATGCAAAAATTGGAGTTTTTGGAATCATTAGCTCTGCTGCATATTATGCAGCGGCTGAAATTTCTGTTATCTGATGGTTCTGGTGTGGATTTTATTGTTTTTGAGTTAAGATTGTAAATCGGTGTGTATTCGGGTTTTCCCGGATAATAGTAATTTTCACTGCACAGCTGGAAGTATTTCCATGCAATGTCAAAAAGGCTTCTGTGGAGCTGGAAGGGTATTTTATTGTCGGATTTCAGAAAATCTTCAATTGACTTGTGGGTGATTGCATTTCTCATCTGATATGCTTCAAGCAACATACATTTAAACTTATAGTCAATAATTTTTAATTCATATAATTTATCGACTCTTTTAGAAAATCCAACATATGGATCATCAATTGCATTATTGTTTCTTTGGAGTATATTATTTACCACATTTTCCAAAAAAGGAGTAACATATGATTCTGTTATTTTTGGATTTTTTACGGTTTCCCTTTCAAATTCACTAAGAAGAGTGTACATGTCACTGTCAAAATCTTTTAAAAATTCAAAATTCTTCATAATTTTCACCTAGTTTGTATATCTTTTAATCAAGATAAACACAAGTAAATATTATTCTGTT
>ERZ1034992.1310-NODE-1310-length-11313-cov-4.345266_pt1 | contig 11313 bp, 10 predicted proteins | sample MGYA00520695_ERZ1034992 | MGnify/ENA primary metagenome ERZ1034992 (study PRJEB33766, sample SAMN09781778) | gut metagenome | biome: gut microbiome | host: Homo sapiens | place: Madagascar | study: EMG produced TPA metagenomics assembly of the PRJNA485056 data...
TCTGTGCCAGACCGCACCGGAAATCGCTGCCGCGCTGGATCTGACGCCTGCGGCGGTGCGCATGCGGCTGGTACGCAGCCGGGAAGCCATCAGAAACGAGTTATGCCGGGGAGGGTTTGCATATGAATAACATCGATACGATCCTGCAATCTGCTGATCTGCCGGAGCTTCCGGTCGAAGCGATTTCGGACGAGCGACAGGCCAATATTTTAAGCGGCGCTTTGCAGCTTGTGCATCAGGACGCAAAAAAGCGCAGCCGCAGGCGTGTGGTGCGCATTGTGGCAGCGGCCGCAGCGGCGATCGCAGTGCTGTGCGGCGCAGCGGCGATCTGGCACTATGCGTCCGTTTCCAACGAGGAAACAGTATATCGCGCCAAGGGCACGAGGATCCTGTCAGACGGAACAGAGATCGCGCATTACTATGATTTTACCAGCGATTCAATCATTCGCATTAACACAGAAGGACGGACAGACGGTACTTATTGCGGTGTGCAGTTCGACTGGGTGCCGACCGCACTGGTTCCGGATAGCACTGCATATCTGTACGATGTCATTGCCTGCCAAAATCCCGAGCAGTTGGACAATGTACCGGAATCCCAGATTGAGTTGGCAAAAGACTGTGTATATTCAACCAACAGCATTGCACAGGTGAAATTCACCTTCTCCTGTTTATCTGCCAACGAGATTGTGGGATGTGACCTTTTGGTGGTTGGAAACGACCCGACAATTGTGAAGGAAGGCATGCTGAACGGCCTTTACGCCTGCTGGATTGAGACGTATGAGTTGGATCGCGGCGCGGAGGTGACTAATCACTTCCTGCTGCTCTATGACCCGGATAAACTCTGTATGGTATTTTTGGGCGGTGACTGGGAGGTCACAGAGAAAATGGCAGAAAACATGACCATCGTCCAGACTGACATTCCTACACCGGAGCCATTCCGGAATTACACCTTTATTGGTGCATTTTGAAATAAGCTCTCACAAAGGCTTCCCTGGAAAGGGAGCTGGCGCGCAGCGCCTGAGGGGTTGCAGCAGGCAGAGGCGATAAGCGAAAGCCCAATGCAAATTCTCCCTGCATCCGTCAACTTGTCTGTAGGGGCTGATGCCCACATCAGCTCCTACAAAAGTGCCTCCATCTGCCGCGCGGCAGGTGGAGGCTTTGGTTTAATATGGGTCAAGCTTGCGCTCAGGCTTCCTTTTCCAGCTTTTCTTTAGCCTTTTTCAGCGCGTTCGCAAGCTGGTCGGGACAGGAGGTTTCCTTCATACCGCAGTGAATGCCATCGAGGCGTTCGATCACGGTGTCGATGTCCATGCCCTCGACAAGCTTGGAAATGCCCTGCAGGTTGCCGTTGCAGCCGCCGATAAACTCAATATTTTTGACGGTCTTTCCGTCCACGTCAAATAAGATCTCCTGTGAGCAGGTGCCCCTGGTTCTGTAGGTAAAGTGCATGATTGTTTCTCCTTTTTGTTCAGTCAAATCGCAAAGCGATCAGTTTACATAATGATTTTCCCATCCCGGATACGAACTACCTTCGTGAAGCTATCCAAAAACTCCGGGGAATAATTGTGCATAGCGACGATCAGGATATCGCAGGGAAACTGTGCGATCTGCTTTTCCAGCTCGACGCGCGTTTTTTCGTCAAGGCCAGCCGCCGGTTCATCCAGCATGACAAGACTTCCCTTTCTCCAGAGCGTGCGCGCGAGGTCAAGCCTGCGTTCTTCGCCGCCGGAGAGGGCGTGCTCCTCACCGCCGATCTGTGTATCCATGGACGCGCCGCGCTCGGCGTACCATTTGGACAGTCCGGCATCCGCAAGTGTCTTCGTCAGCGTCTCGTCCTGCTGCACCGTGCCGGAGAACATGGTGAGATTGTCGCGGATGGAGGCGCTGTAGACGAAGGTTTTCTGGGATAACAGCGTGACCTGTCTGCGGAAATCCTCATAGCGGTAATCGCGGCAGGGACGGCCATTGATCGCGTACTCCCCTTCTGCGGCGTACATGGAGGCCAGCACCTTCAGAAGCGTCGACTTCCCCGCGCCGCTCTCGCCGAGCAGCGCGACGCGGTCGCCCTTTTGGAGCGTCAGATCAACATGCTTTAAAATCTCACGATCATCTTTACGGCAGGAGATGTCGTTCAGTGTGACCGCCTCGATCCGTGTCAGCGGTTCGCTGCCCCAGCTGTCCGCTTCGTCCGTCGGGGCATCCAGAAATGCAAGGACGCGCTTGCAGACTGCCGAGGCGGCGATGGTCGAGGAATAGCGCTCGCTGATGATCTGCACCGGCCCGGCGACAAGGTTCATAAGGCTCGCAAAGGTAATGAGCGCCGGGAGCGCAATAACGCCGCGCGCGACAAAAAACAGACCAAGCACCCACGTGCCGAGCACGACGAGATTGCCGCAGCCGTAGGCCCCCGCGTACAGAATTCTGCGGATACGGCGGGAGCGAAGCTTTTTCCGGTAAAGGTTTTCGTTGGCCTCGTCATGGTCATGGTTGATGCCGGAGAAGGCGTTGAAAATTTTCAGCTGAAAGAAGCCGGAGAAAATCTGCGTGATCGCCGTCAGATAGCGGGCCTTTGCCTGCTGCTCGTTCTCCTGATGCGTCTGCAGGCGCTTTTCCGTCAGCTTCGGGAACGCCGCCGTCAGCACGCTGACGGCGATCATGATCAGGGTCATGACCGGCTGGATCGCGATGGCCGAACCGACGGCCAGAAGGAAGCAGCAGATCTGAAAAAAAATTTCGCCCAGCGCCGCGACGTAATCCTGCTGGATGGTGTCGACATCATTCTGAATGAGAGAAAGGTACGCGCCGTCATCCTTTTCTGTTTTTTCCGGATAGCTGAGCGCTTCTATTTTCCGCACAGCATCGGCGCGGAGGCCGCGCCCGACGCGCTGGACGACGATATCGCGCGAATAGTCCAGCAGGAAAGCAAAAAATGTCTCAATGCAGAGGTAAAACAGCGTCACAAGCGCGATTTTCCATACGCGCGAGAGGTCGCCCTCCATGGCGCTGTCGGCAAACGTGCCGAGCAAAAAGGACATGAACACAGACGAACCGGCCGCCAGAAGGTTGGAGATAAGAAACAGCGCGAAAGACGGGCGGTTTTTGCGGAAATAACGTTTCATAGCGGCCTCCTTTCGTCATTCGGTCAGGTCGCATAGGGTGGCGTTTACATAATCCGTAAGCCGCATGGGGTCGAGCAGCACCTGGCAGCCGCGGCAGCCGGCGGAAACGCCGATCTCGTCATAGAGCTGGGCCGTCTCGTCGATGTAGGTCGGGAAGGGCTTTTTCATGCCGATGGGGCTGCATCCGCCGCGGATATAGCCGGTCGCGGCAAGCAAATCCTTGACGTGAATCAATTCGATTTTCTTGTCGTGCGCGGCCTTTGCCGCTTTTTTTAAGTCCAGCTCGCAGCAGACCGGGATGCAGAACACGGCGAAGCCGCCGCGCTCGCCCTTCGCAACGAGCGTTTTGAAGATCTGCTCCGGCGGCATGCCGATGCCCTCGGCGGCGTGCATGCCGTTCAGGTCGTTTTCGTCGACCTCGTATTCCGCTGCGCGGTATGGGATCTTTGCCGCGTCGAGCAGGCGCATCACGTTGGTTTTTGTCATTTAGAAGCACCTCTTTCAGGGCCATTATACCTGATTTCCGCGCGTCTGGCAAGGTGCAAAACACGTGCGCATGATTTGCGAAAATGCGTTTAAACTATCTGTATATCTCGGAGGTCATTTGTAGGGGGCGGACAGCTCTGTCCGCCCGCAGAATGCAGCGGTTTTTCGGAAATCTGTGACAAATTCGCAACATTTATCGGGCCGACAGAGTCGTCGGCCCCTACGGCCAAATGGAAAGCTGCTTGCGAATTCGCCGAAGGGCTATCAAACACTTTACACAGACAGGAGCACACGAATATGGGTGAAGCTAAGAAGGAAGAACAGGCGCGGCAGGAGCTGATCGATCTTGGCGCGTCGACAACGAAGACGGCGCGGGGGACGATCTATACGCTGACGATCATCGGCCAGATCGAGGGCCATCAGGCGCTGCCGGAGAATATCAAGACGACGAAATACGAGCACGTTATTCCTCTGCTCGCCGCTGTGGAGGAAAGCGAGGAAATTGACGGGCTGCTGCTGCTTTTGAATACCGTCGGCGGGGATATCGAGGCGGGGCTTGCCATCGCGGAGCTGATCGCGGGGATGAAAAAGCCGACCGTCTCTCTGGTGCTGGGCGGCGGGCACTCCATCGGCATTCCACTGGCGGTGTCGGCCAAGAAAAGTCTCATCGTCCCGACGGCCAGCATGACCGTGCATCCGGTGCGCATGACGGGGCTTGTGGTCGGAGCGCCGCAGACGTATCAGTATTTCAATCAGATCCAGGAACAGATCGTAAATTTTGTGACAAAGAATTCGCATATCTCGCGCGAGGATTTTCTGCGCTATATGATGGCGACGGACGAGATCGCGACGGATGTCGGCACGGTTTTGTACGGCGAGGAGGCCGTTTCCTCGGGGTTAATGGACGCGATCGGTTCACTTTCCGACGCGCTGAGTCTGCTGCACCGTCAAATTGAACGGCGCAGGAAGCGCGAGAAATTCCAAAATCAGTAATTCTTGTGAATTGACAGCGGCGATGTGCTGTGCTAGAATGCGTTCGGTGCGAGCGGTGGAGTCTGTCATAGGCGCCGGGCGGCGTCCTATTCGCATCGGAGCGTGTATAGCTTTGGGCAGAACCATGACCATGGTTCTGCCGTTTTGTTTTACAGGGGGAATTTTACATGAGAAAAACGAAGATCGTCTGTACCATCGGACCTGCCAGCAGTTCGGAGGAAGTATTTGCGGATATGTGCCGGGCGGGGCTCAACGTCGCGCGGCTGAACTTTTCACACGGGACGCATGAGGAGCACCAGCAGAAGTTCGACATGATCCGCAGGGTGCGGCGCGAACTGGAGCTGCCGATCGCCATCATGCTCGACACCAAGGGGCCGGAATACCGCATCCGCACGTTCAAAAACAAGAAGATCACGCTGAAGGACGGCGATCCGTTCACCTTTACGACGCGGCAGATCGACGGGGACGAGACAATTGTTTCCGTCAGCTACGCGGGGCTGGCCGACGATCTTTCCGTGGGCGATACGGTGCTGGTCAACAACGGGCTGGTCATTTTTGAGGTAGATAGCATTGAAGGAACGGAAATTCACTGCCGCGTCGTGACGGGCGGCGAGCTTTCGGACTGCAAGAGCATGTCGTTCCCGCACAAGGTGCTCGATCAGGTGTATCTGAGCGAGCAGGACAAGGACGATCTTCTGTTCGGCATTCAGAACGGCATTGATTTTGTCGCGGCGTCATTTGTCTCTCGGAAGCAGGATGTGCTGGATGTGCGGCATTTTCTGGACGAGCATGGCGGCAGGGACGTGGAGATCATCGCCAAGATCGAGAATCAGACCGGCATTGACAACGTGGAGGAGATCTGTCAGGCGTGCTCCGGTATTATGATCGGCCGGGGCGATCTGGGCGTTGAAGTTCCGTTTGCGGAGCTGCCCGCGATCCAGAAGTATCTCATTACCAAGTGCCGTCTGCTCGGCAAGCGCGTCATTACGGCGACGGAAATGCTCGAATCCATGATCCATAATCCGCGTCCGACGCGGGCGGAGATCTCCGACGTCGCCAACGCGGTGTATGACGGCACGAGCGCCGTCATGCTCTCCGGCGAATCGGCTGCGGGCAAGTACCCGGTCAGGACTGTGCAGACTATGGCCGAGATCGTGGAGGAGACGGAAAAGCATATTGACTATGAGCCGCTGTTCCGTGCCGAGGCATTCCAGATCAAGAACATGGTAGACGCGATCTCCCACGCGACTTGCTGCATGGCGTGCGATATTCACGCAAAGGCCATCGTCGTCAGTTCGCTTTCCGGCGCGACGGTACGGATGGTCTCGCGCTTCCGCGTGCCGGTCGATATTATCGGCATGGCGACAAACGAGCGCGTGTGGTACCGTCTGGCACTCTCGTGGGGTGTGCAGCCGGTTCTGTGCGAGGAAACCTTTACATCGACGGACGTTCTGTTCTACAACGCGCTGCGCGCGGCAAAGAAGGCCATGCACCTGAAGCCGGGCGACAACGTCGTCATGACCGGCGGCAACACCACCGGCACGTCTGGAAACACCAATCTCATCAAAGTCGAGACAATCTGACCGTATAAAAGAAACGCAAGGCCGCAGCGGGCCTTGCGTTTCTTTTATGCTTCTGTCGCTTCTGCAATGGCCTGCAGGAGCGATTCTTTTTCTGCGGTGCCGGTGATGAGGATGAGGCCGGTCTCATAGTCCGCCTCGGCTGTCCGGACACCAGGAACGTCCAAAAGCGCCTGCTCCAGTACAGCCTTTCCGGGCATCGCGGGAAGCTCCTCCATGCGGATGGTCAGCATGCGGGAATCAGCCGCCGGTTCAGGCGGTTCCGGCGCCGAAGGCGCAGACTGCGGCGGCTGGTCTTCTGCGGCGCGTTCTGCTGCTGTGCCGGTGCGCCTATCTGACAGCGCAGGCAGGATTGTCAGCGCCGTCAGGCAGCAGGCAAGCAGCGCGCAGAGCGCGGGGCGAGCGCCAGCATCGAGCGCCGGGGCAAGAAGTCCGCCCGCGCCTGTCAGCAGAAATACGCAGACTGCGCCAAGTCCCTGCAGACCGCGGCGCGTCCGGACAGCGCGCCGACAGACGGAAATAACCTCCGGCGCGTCAGACAGCGTCTGCAGCAGCAGGACTGGCGTTTGTGTCTGCAGATACGCGCCCGGTTCTCTGGCTTGGATGCAGACCGGTCTCCCCTTCTGTGCAAGCTGTGTCAGCGCCTGCTCCGGCGAGGCGGCTTCTATGGTCTGCGCGCCTGCCTGCACGGCAAGCTGTCTGGTATAGAGCGGTTGGCTTCCAGTCGGAAGAACCGGACGGAGCCGCTGCGCGGCAAGCGCACGAACGGCCTCCGACGCACCCGAAAGCAGCGGGCTTTGCAGCGCGATCAAGCCGAGATACAGCCCGCCCTCCATGCCTAACAGCAGCGCCGTTTTTCCGGAAAGCGAAACATCATCGGCACGCGGGGAGAAGATCCCGCGCCTGCGCAGCTGCTCCGAGGTTCCGGCATAATAGCGTTTTCCGTCCAGCACAGCGCAGAAGCCTTCCGGCGTCTGGGTGCAGGCTTCTGCCGGCAGGAGCGTCAGGCCGCGGTCTTGCGCCGCGGTCAAAATCGCCCTCGACTCCGGCGCGTCACAGCTCTGCACGATCGACGCGGCCAGCGCAAGGAACTGTCCTTCCTCCATCCCCGCGGGGCGAAGCGCTGAGACTGTTGGATTTCCAGTCAGGAGACCTTCGGGGCAGATGAGCGCGGTATCGGCCATGCCAAGCGCTTCGAGCGTCTGCGCGGAAACAGCCGGCACGGACATATGCCGCAAGGCGCTTCGGTCTGCCAGAAGGGTGATCAAGCGGAACGGGCAGAGGGCCGATGCGGCCAGCACACAGAGCACTCGTGCAAGCACAGCATCCGCGCGCGCATGCAGCACAGCCCAGACTGCCGCCGCGCAGACTGCGGCAGCGATACCTGTCCAAGTCCAAATCGTCTCCGCCGTCCGCGTCGACGCAGCGCCGGGAAGTCCGGCCTCCAGCCGCTGCTCCAGAAGGTCAAGCCATGCGGCCGCTGTCAGCAGAAGCGCGGCGGCAACCGGTGCGTCCGGGCACACGCCGAGCGCGCAGAGCACGAGGGCGAGCAGCACGGTCAAAACCGCCGCCGTATGGCGGTCCGGCTTTCCGGTGCAGAGTGCATGGACGCCCGTTTTCAGGCAGCTGAAATTCACGCCTGCGGTCACGAGCAGCAGGGCAGGCCGAAGAAGCATAGCCACCAGAAGCGGCGCAAGCGGCACTCGCTCCGGGGGCAGAACTGTCATCACGGCAAGCATCGCCGTCAGAAACGTGGAGATGCAGCAGAGAACGAGCTGCCGCACAGAATGGGTATTTTCCTTCATGGTATCCCCCCAGTCGAGGTTCTTTTGCTTATTTTATCCTGAACGCAAGCAAAAAGCAACCGTCTGTCCATCCGCAGCGGACGTTGACAGGAAAGATTTTGGTCATTATAATAGAATTATTGATATAAGGAGGATACGCTATGAAACGAAGCGAACAGGATATCCGGTTCCAGTGGGACCTGACGAAGATCTACCCGGACACCGCGGCGTGGGAGGCCGGCATGCAGGAGGCTGAGGCCGCGCTTGCGCCTCTGGCTGCGATCCCCGGCACGCTCGGCACGTCCAAGGAAGCGTTCAAGCACGGACTTGACACCGTCTACGCGTCCATGTTCAAGGTCGAGATGCCCTATGTCTATGCGTTTTTGAAGAAGACTGAGGACGGTTCCGTCGCGGAAAATCAGGAGATGGCCGCCCGCAGCGAGAGCCTGATCGTCAAGTTCAGCGCCGCAACGGCGTTCCTGAATCCTGAGATCCTTTCCATTCCGGCGGAAACGCTGGACGAATGGATGCAGGACGAGGCGCTGGCGACCTACCGACACACGGTAGACGATATCGTCCGTATGCGCGCGCATACACTCGATGCTGCGCGCGAGCAGATGCTTGCTCTGCTGGGCGATGCAGCCGGAACGCCGAAGGCTGCGTTTGAGATGCTGACCGACGTTGATCTGCAGCTGCCGATGGTCAAAAATGAGGCTGGCGAGGAGGTGCGCCTCACTGCCGGCACATTCCCTGTCTTCCGCGAGAGCCGCGACCGCTCCGTGCGCGAGGGCGCGTTCCGTGCCATGTTCGGCACCTACCGGCAGTTCGGCGACGCCATCGCTACACTCTACGGCGGTTCCGTCAAATTCGATACCTATTTTTCCAATCAGCGCGGCTACGCCTCCGCGTGTGAGGCGGCGCTGGACGGCGGCAATGTCCCTGTCTCCGTTTATGACAGCCTGATCGAAGCTGTGCATGAAAGCCTGCCCTCCATGCGCAAGTATCTGGAGCTGCGCCGCCGCGCGCTGAAGCTCGACAAGATCGACGTGTTTGATCTGTATGTCCCCATTGTAGAGGATGTCGACTATCCCATCGCGTTTGAGGACGCGCGGGAGCTGGTCAAGAAGGCGACGCTGCCGCTGGGCGAGGAATACCAGAAGCTGCTGGACCGTGCCTTCGCGGAGCGCTGGGTCGACGTGTATGAGAACGACGGCAAGCAGTCCGGTGCGTTCTCGTGCGGCGTGTTCGGCGTGCATCCGTATGTGCTGATGAACTATGCCGGGACACTCAACGACGCGTTCACGCTGGCACACGAGCTGGGCCACTCCATGCACTCCTGGTTCTCGGATACGACGCAGGATTATGTCAACCACGATTACCGCATCATGGTCGCCGAGGTCGCCTCGACGGTCAATGAAGTCCTGCTTACCAAGTATCTGCTGAAAACCGAAACAGACGAAAAGCGTCGCGCGTATATCCTCAACCACTTCCTCGAGAGCTTCCGCACGACGCTCTACCGGCAGACACTGTTCGCCGAGTTCGAGCGCAAGGCGCACGACCTCTATGCAGCGGGCCAGCCGCTGACGGCCTCCGCACTCAACAAGGTCTATCACGAGCTCGAAGCGACGTATTATGACGGCATCGGCATCGACGCGGACATCGACCCCGAATGGTCGTATATCCCCCACTTCTACCGCGCATTCTACGTCTATCAGTACGCGACCGGCTTCTCCTCCGCCGTGGCCATCGCCGAGCATATCCTGACGACCGGCGACGCATCCGGCTATCTGAAGTTCCTCACCACCGGCGGCAGTGATTATCCGCTCGAGGAGCTCAAGATCGCAGGCGTCGACCTCACCAAGCCCGACACCGTCCGCAGCGCGCTGCGCGTGTTCGACGAGACGATCGACGAGCTGGCAAAGATCCTGCTGTAATACACATAAGAATTGCCGCCCGGAAACGGTTTGTTTCCGGGCGGCTGTTTTATCAAATTGTATCCAGAATCAGCCGGAAGGCTGCCTCGGCGGCCTGTTCGCGGATCTGGGCGCGGTTGCCGGACAGGTGCAGCTCCTTACAGAAGGAGAAGCCCGCCGTGTCGACGGCGATATAGACGAGGCCGACCGGGCGGCCTGTTCCGTCTCCGGCCGGCCCTGCAAGGCCGGTCACGGACACGGCGCAGTCCGTCAGCAGGCGTTCGCGCGCGCCGCGCGCCATTTCGTGCGCCGTTTCGCGCGAGACGGCGGTGCAGACATCAAGCGTTTCCTGCTCCACGCCGAGCAGGCGATGCTTGATTTCATTTACATAACTTATCACGCCGCCCTTATACACGGCAGACGCGCCCGGAACATCGGTCAGCAGCTTGCCGATCAGACCGCCGGTACAGGATTCTGCCGTAGCAAGCGTCAGTCCCTGCTCCTGCAGGCGCGCGATCACGACCTCAGACCTTGTGCTCATCTTCATAGTACCGGATCTGGGTCTTTTCGGTGTTGGCAATGGCGCGGGCGATGAGACCCTCGACATCCAGCTTCTGCTCCTCGGCCTCGACCTGTGCGAGAATGGGCTTTGTCTTCGGATGCTTGGGCGTAAAGACGGTGCAGCAGTCCTCATACGGAAGAATGGAGGTGTCAAGCGTCCCGATGCGGCGGGCGACGGTGACGATCTCCTCTTTATCCATGCCGATGAGCGGATGGAAGATGGGCATATGGACGACCGCGCCGGTCACGGCCATGGCGTCCATGGTCTGGGAGGCGACCTGGCCGAGATTTTCGCCGGTAACGAGGCACTTTGCGCCGTGGTCACGGCCGATGGCCTCCGCGATGCGCATCATGAAGCGGCGCATGATGATCGTGAAATATTCCTCGCGGCAGTGGTCGCGGATGGCCTCCTGGATCTCGGTAAAGCCGACGATATCGACAGTCATGCGGCCGCAGAATTTCGTCATGATATGCGCCAGCTCCAGAACCTTTTCCTTGGCAAGCTCCGAGGTGTACGGGTACGAGAAGAAGTGGATGCACTCGATCTCCACGCCCCGCTTGGCGATCATATAGCCCGCGACTGGGGAATCGATGCCGCCGGAGAGCAGAACTGCCGCGCGTCCGCCCGTGCCGGTCGGTAGGCCGCCTGCGCCGGGAACGGACGGCCCGTGAACGTAGGCCGCCGTCTCGCGGACTTCGATATTGACCGTATAGTCGGGATTATGGACGTCGACCAGCACGTTCGGGAATTCCTCTGCCAGCCGTCCGCCGATCTCCTGCGAAATTTGAATGGAGTTCAGCGGGAAGCGCTTATCCGAGCGCTTGGACTCGACCTTGAAGCTTTTGGCTGCGGACAGCTCGTCGCCCAGATACTCGC
>ERZ1034992.1311-NODE-1311-length-11295-cov-4.566459_pt1 | contig 11295 bp, 7 predicted proteins | sample MGYA00520695_ERZ1034992 | MGnify/ENA primary metagenome ERZ1034992 (study PRJEB33766, sample SAMN09781778) | gut metagenome | biome: gut microbiome | host: Homo sapiens | place: Madagascar | study: EMG produced TPA metagenomics assembly of the PRJNA485056 data...
TTCCTTTGCCAGCGTCATCTCAATTTATCCTCGAATAAATAGAGATGCCCATAATGATAGTGCATACGGAATTTTTCCATGCAGACCGGACACCGGCAAGTCCAGTCATCCCCGGCATTTCCCTGCGGGGAAGCATAGGCGCGCGGCAGTGCATAGTGGGGTTCATCCCAGAAAAAGCCGTCGGCGTTCGTTTCCGCCGCGAGAGTCAGACAGAAATTCTGGAAATATTCAATGAATGCGGGGGTGTTGAAACAGGCGTTCGGCATCCGTTCGCCGGTTAACGCGGAAACCTGCCGGTTTTCGATATTGTCCTGAAGAAATTTGCTGACCTGTTCTCCGCCGAAATACTTGCCGATTCCCCAGGGATCTATCAAAGCCCGGAGTCCGGTTTCGTGCGCTTTGTCCACGATGAGCGGCAGAGTCGGACGCCAGAAATCGAAGTCGAATTCCGTTACAGCAAGAATGACCGTTGTGCAGCCGTGCTGTTTCATTTCCGCGAAATCCCGTGCCGCCTGCTCGACACTGCCGAGTCCGTAATAACTGATTGCTGTCTGTGTGATTGCCATTGCATCCTCCTGTGGTGGTTATGTTATACTGTCCATGAGCTTTCCCGCCGGATCAGAACCGGCTCAAACAGCCGGGGTACTTTTTCCCGTTCCGTATCGTCTTCCGCAAGCAGCAGCTGCAGCGCGCTGAAGGCGATCTGCTGCACCGGATAGCGGAGAGTGGTCAGTGAAGGGAACACTTCCCGTGCGATCGGCAGATCATCCACTCCGACAACGGCAATGTCTTCCGGCACCCGGAGTCCGCAGATATGGGCAGCGCGCATGATCCGCAAGGCAATCAGATCATGATAACAGAATATCCCGATGCGTTTTTTGCCCCGGCAGCGGTTCTTCAGGAAGCTGCACAGCTGTTCCATATTGCTTTCTGTCCGGCAGAATATCCGGTTGACGGTGTCAAAATCAATTCCGTTTTCGCGCAGTCCCTGAAGATAGCCTTCAAAACGGGCGTCTTTGCTTCCGAATTCCGGTCCGGCATACAGATAACTTGCGCATTTCGAATCCGCCAGATGACGGGCTGCCAGGAATCCGCAGGACAGGTCATTGACGCCGCAGATGTCGGCATTCACGCCGGAAACTTCATGCCCGATCAGTACAAACGGCAGATTCAGCGCATTCAGAGCGGTCCGTGAACCGCTGCCGGCGGGACAGATGATGAATGCTTCCACGCCGCATTTCTTCAGCAGTTCAATATTCTTTTTTTCTTTGGTCAGATTGAAATCACTGCCTGCCGCGATGATGTCGGCATTGCAGCGGCGTCCCGCCGTTTCCAGCGCATTGAGCAGACGGCTGGTGAACGGGTTGTCCATGTTGTTGACCATAACGCCGATCCGGCGTCCGCGGTCTTTTTTTCCGGTCCGGATGCCTCTGCCGATGACCAGGTTGCGCCCGGACCGGGAGAGCAGAGAATCTTTCTTGAGCAGGTCAACGATTCTCTGCGCGGTTTGAAGTGAAACGTTGAAATTGTCGCAGATATCCCGTATCGTCATGAACGGCTCCCCCACGCCGCCATGTTCACCGCGCTGCAATTCCTTTGCCAGCAGTTTTGAGATTTCCGCAACTTTTGATTTCATGTTTTTCCTTCCCGCCGGGCATATTTCCCCTGCATAACTCTATTATATAGCAGGTAGAACAATTCCGCAACGGGAAGTAGAACAATAAAATCGGAATTTTTTTTCTGAAACCTCAATTCTTCCGGTCAAACAGCAGCCATGACTGCTTGGGACGGCGGTATTCATCCAGCAATCCCTTGTTGTTGAATCCGCGCGGACGCATGACCTTGCCGGTTGTTCCTGTATAGGTGTTAGCATTGCAGAACAGCCACAGGATGACTCCGGACCACGCCGGATTCTTCTCTATGGAATCCATGACCGTATGAATATATTCGGTCTGATATTCTTCCGACCACGGCGCGCCGCTGTGATCTCTGCAGATTGCCGCCGCTCCGATTTCGCTGATGATCCGGGGTTTGCCTGGAAATTTTTCCGCCAGAGAATCCAGAAATGCCGGAATTTCAGCAATTTTTTCTTCTCCGTACCAGGCAGGATAAACGTTCAACGCAATTATGTCCGTCAAATCCAGACAGCGGTCGGTATGGGGACGGTTCGAAGCAAAAGTTGCCGGCCGCGACGGGTCAATTTCATGACAGATGTTCATCAGCCGCCGGACCGCTTCGACTCCCGGTTCCGTATTGCTGGCGCATTCATTCAGAAAACCGTGAATCAGCAGCGAAGGATGATTGATGGAAGTACGGATGGTCAGTTCCAGCTGTTCTGCCAGTGTATCCATGAATCTGCTGTCGGACAGATCCTGAACTGGATTGCCCCAGGACAACGGTTCCTCCCAGACCAGGATGCCGAGCCGGTCGCACATTCGGAAGAAAAATTCCCGCTGCGGATAATGTGAACCCCGGACAAAATTGAATCCGGCGCGTTTGATCTGGAGCAGATCCGACGCAATCAGGGACTCCGGGGTGGCGGGTCCGAATTCCGGATGACTTTCATGCCGGTTGACGCCGCGCAGCTGAAGTTTTTTTCCGTTCAATTTCAGATGATCGCCATGCCAGTCTATGGTACGGATACCGAATTCTGTTTCTTTTCCGTTGACGGTCAGTTTATGCAGGAACGGCGTTTCCGGACTCCATAACCGGAAATCCGGTACACGCAAACGGATTTTTGGTGCGGTTTTCATTTGAATTTCCGGCTGTTCATCGAAACGGATCGTCAGAACCGGGGCATCTGTTTCGACCCGGATTTCCACTTCGCCGGTTTCATGATTCAGCGGAATGACGGCAAGATACCGGATTTCTACCGGTTCAACCGGTTCAAGCGTAACGTGGTCATAGATTCCCCCGAAGCCGTAAAAATCATAATATTCACGGAACAGCGGATGTCCTTCCAGCAGGTTGTCCGTGCGGATGACCAGTTCATGTTCGCCGGCGGAAGCGGAAAATTCGGCGGTCAGCGGCGACCATGCCAATGCGCTTTCCGCGATCAGGTCCCCATCCCAGAAAACCGCCGCCCGGAGTCCGAAGGAACCGATCCGCAGACGCTGTCTGCCCTGCTGCACTTTTACTTTGCGGCGGTAATATGCGAAGCCGCGCTGATTGAAACGCAATCCCATGGCATCGAAACAGCCGGGCACGCTTGCGACCGAAGAATATTCCGGCGTTTTTTCCAGGTTTTGGCAATAGGCAAAATCCCAGATCCCATCCAGATTCAGCATGATGCACCTCCTGTATGACCAGTCATTTTGCGGGTGTTTTTTACGGAACAGCAAAAAAAGCAGCATGAAACTGTCTGGACTGTTCCCCGGTTGATTCTGGAGACTGTTTTCTTCATAATATTCCTTCCTGTAATGGATTAGTGATTTGCTCTTTTTATAAATTAGGCTATATTTCATGGAATTCAATCTGACAGAATGGTAAAATTGAAGCATGGAAAAGGAAAAAGGTAACAGAATGGAAAATTTACGGGATTTCGTCATGGCAACCGGCTGGCGGGAAACGGGATTCTATGTGCGCGGCACCGGACATTTCATCATTTCCGAACGCGAACCGGATAAGTATGCGGATTTCGGAGAAATATTCTGGTGCATTGCCGGATGCGGAAAATTCAGAGCCGCCAGCGGAATCCGGTATGATCTGCTGCCCGGCAATGTCTGGTATTATCCGCCCCGGTCGCAGCATGTGATTGACCCGCAGCCCGCCGGATTCAATTACCGGTGGCTTTCCATTGACGGATCCGATGCCGGAATGTTGTTCAAGGCGATGAAAATCCGTCCGGGCATCAATCCGGCGGGGGCTTGTCCCGAACAGCTTTTCGCCAATATTGAACTGGAACTGCAGAATACCACGTCCCATTCCCAGATGCGCGCTCTGACTTCCGCATTCGAAATCCTGACCATGATCACTGCTCCGCAAACGGAAAAACGGCCGATGCTGGAAAAAATCCGGACCCTGATTCATAAAAATTATGCCATGCCGGATCTGAATGTTGCCCGGATCGCCGATCTTTTCCATATTCACCGGGTAACTTTATCCCGGACTTTCAAACAGGCATACGGCATATCGCCCGGCGATTATCTGAATTCCATACGGCTGCAGGCTGGAATCCGTCTGCTGAAAGAATCCTGCATGTCCATCAAGGATATTGCCGCCGCCTGCGGTTATTCTTCCGGCAGTTACTTCGGAAAAGTATTGATGTTCCGGACCGGGTACACTCCGAAACATTTCCGGAAAATGATGAAGTGAGTATTCGGAGGAAATAAAAAAATTCCCCGGCTGCACTGTCATAGACGGAACCGCCGGAGAATTGAAAGGGAAAGATTATCTGCCGCTTTTGAGCTGTTCCTGGATTCTGGAAAATTCAGGAGTGCTGTTTCTGCGCGGCCATTCCTTCGCAGACGGCAGTATTTTGTTGAAGCGCAAACCGATACAGTAAACGCTCTCCTGTCCGGAAGAATCCCGCAGGTACAGCGGCACATAAAGCAGTTTTGCCGCAGAATCATAAACTGCGCCCGGCGTCAGCCAGAGCCGGATCGCCGCCCAGTCATGTTCCACGGAAACCGTCAGTTCCGGAGTTCCTTTGACGGAATAATTCATGAAGGAGAAGGCAATGCGTCTTACGGCGGCATCGCCGTCCAGCAGGAAACGTTCCTTGCCGGCTCCTTCCGTCCGGGTGTTCACGGGAGCCGCGCCTTCCGCCGCGACGGTCAGATAACGGTATCTGAGCCATGCCGGAGTTTTTCCCGGCGCGATGGCGGCACACATCCGTTTCTGAATATCCGCGGGGAGTACAACGATGCTCCAGCGCAAGGGTTTCTGGGTATTGGTCAAGGCGTCGGCAATGGTTCCGGCGCGTTCACACCAGACCCGATCCGCCGCGGTGAAACGGGGATCCGGAGGAAGCTGATGAATGCGCTGTCCGGCGTTTTTGGCGGAGGCGGGTTCCGTTTTCTGCGGCGGCAGAAATTCCAGGAACCGTTTCAGATCGCCGGCTGACAATGCTGTCCCGGAAGCGTCTGCGCAAAGCGGAAAACGCTGAATCATGCCGATGCAGTCGGCATATTGTTTTGCCCGCGCCGTGACGGCATTCTGACGGAGCAGAGCGCAGGCGTCCTCGACATAATGAGTCCACCAGCCGACGTTGCCGGCTTCATTTTTCCCTTGCACGATGGAATAATTCAGCGCGAATTGTTCTTCCGGCAGAACGGAAATGACGTTCCAGGCTTCAAGCGGATTTTTGGGAAGCGCATTCCAGTTGGCAACTACCCGGAGACAGGTTTCCGTGTAATGCGGAGTCAGGACCGCCATGACACCGGCAAATTCGCCGATGGTCTGGTCGCGGAGTTTCCGGTTGGCGGGAGAAAGCAGTTCCGCCGGAATTTCCGCAAGATGCCGCCGCAGGGTTTCATAAACCGTACCGAGAATGGCGTTGGTGCGGTACGCTTTGAGCGTGGCATTTCTGTCCTGGAAATCCTGATAGCTGGCGGGATGGAAGCCCAGCGTATCCGGATAATTCCGCCAGTAGGCAATATATTCCGTAAGATAGGAATCGAAGGCATTGCGGATATCCTTGATTCGTGTCGGAACCTGAATGGTTCCGGTGTTTCCTTTGGGCGAAGCTGCGGTTTTCGCCAGCAGAGCCGCGGCGTTCTGCATCAGCGGCAAAGCGGCTTCGGGGTCGAAATCCTGACGGTATTCCAGTTTTCCGACAGACTGTCCTGCCAGTTCCGGCGGAATCCGGAAAACATTTTCCTGCTGTCTGGTGCCGGCGATCCGGTTGCGCAGGGTTTCCCCGGAGGCGGGCAGACGTCCAGCCTCTTCATTCAGCAGTTTCCAGCGGGAATACTGCATGGCGGCATTCATGGCACTGCGTTCCGAAACAATCAGGGAGTCGTCTTTGCCCAGGGCGTCTCCGCAGATTGCCGCAAACCAGTCAAAGGCGGACTGCTGTTCTTTCAGCTTCTGCTCATTGGCTTCCCAGTTCTGCTGAAAACCGTTTTTGCCGGATTTTTCCTGATGCAGCGGCGCGGCAGCCAGTTCGCGCAGACGGATGGACAACTGAGCCAGAGTCATCGGACCGATGGAATCGGCAGCGGTTTTTTTGATGCCGACCGGACGCATACAAAGCTGATAGAACTGCGGCATCCGTTCTTTCTGAACTGCGGTGTCTGCGTTAATGGCATTCAGCACCGTTTTGCGCCAGAGTTCGATTTTTTCATGCTGCAAGGCGGTGTTCGTCCGTGCCGGATTCCGGGCGGATGCGGCTGCGGACAGCGCTTTGTAATCCTGTTCGAGCAGATCGCGGAACGAGGCGACCGCCTGGTTCAGGATCGTGATTCCGTGATCCTTGTAATCCAGAATTCCGGATTTGACCGCAGAACTGTTCTGTCCATTCATCGGGAAAAGCTGTTTGCCGGTCCGGATGAATTCCTCGGTCAGCGCGCTTCGCTGTTTCAGGTTTGCCTGAAGCTGTTCCGGTGCGATATTGGCAGGCGAGACGATCTGCTGGCGGAGCTGTTTGTCCAATTCCGAAAAACGAAGGACATTCTGCAGATGTTCGCGCAGCTGTCCGTATTTGCTTTCCGGATAAATGTTCAGATTCTGCCATGCCTGCATCAGACGTTCTGCGCCGTAGCGGCAGGAACGGCTGAAATCCTTGGAAAACAGGAAGATGTTGTCGGTCATGGAGCTGGTCGTGCGGTCTTCCGCGTAAGAGGCGAAATACGCAAGCGAGGCTTCGCTGATATCCGGGTCCAGATAACGCATGAAATCCGCAATGCTTCTGTTGTCCCGGTCCTTGCGGTCATGTGAAAAGAAATACCATGGCTTCTTTTTCAAAGTTCTGCCCCGGATGAATTCCCGGATTACAGCCCCTTCCGCACTGGACACGGTTTTGTCTGTCGGTGTTTTCAGTAGTTCCTGTTCGGCGATTTGAATCATGGGTTCCATCAGCATGTCGGAAAGGATTCCGTTGTGGATGATTTCCCGTTCGGCATAGCCCATATCGGTGAATGAACCGAAGAGCAGGAACGAGGAAAGCCGGAAAGAGAAGGGCGGTTTGACCGGAGTGGTCAGCATATCGTATTCCGAGGCGAACAGATTCATTCGGAGAATGGAGCTATCCCCGGAAAGCGGCAGGGTCGCCGTCAGTTCCCAGGAATTTTCACCGTCGGGTACGATCAGCGGCGACTTTTTCAGGGTGCCGTCGCGGAGTTTTTCGGCAATGAACTTGTAATATCCGGTCTGCGTTTTCAGGTTGCGGCTGATCTGCGGACTGACATATAAGCCGCTGAGCAGGAAGGTCAGCCCCATGCCGAGCAGAATCAGACTGACCAGATAATACGGAATATTGCGGCGGAAGCGTTCCGCAGCGGTGAATTCCGCCAGGTCTCGCCGGCAGAAGATGAAATTATGCAGCAGACTGCGGATGAACGCGCCCTGCCGTTCCGGACGCGGCTGTTTGATGACCGGCGCATCGTCCACGTTTTTTCCGAGGGCGGAGGCATATTCGGCATCCAGACAGACACCGGCGTCTTCCGCGGAGGTGAAGAACACGCCGGACAGGATTGCTTTTTCCGAAGCATGGAGGTTTTCTGTGCCGAACAGACTTTTGAGATAAAGGGACAGCGCCGGTTTCAGGGAATTGAAACTTTCCGGGAAGGTGAAAATATCCCCTGCGGCTGCACCGCGTTCCGCGCCGGATGCATCATGCACCTGACGTGACAGCATACCGGAAAGCCGTCCTTCGCAAAGACGGTTCATGACTTTTTCCCAGAAGCTGTCAAAATCCGCGGCGGAAAACGTTCCGGCATGTTCGCAGTTCCAGCCGAACACATCATTCCGGAAAGCATCTTTGGCATTGTCGAAATATTCACGGAATCCGACCAGCATGTCGCATTTGGTCACGACCACCCAGCAGGGCAGGAGCATCCCGACGGAACGGATCAGCCGGTTCAGTTCCGAGGCGATCAGCAGAGCTTTTTTCCGGACCTGCGATTCTTCATCCGCCAGCAGGGCGTCTGCGGGAATCGTCAGAATGATTCCGTCCAGCGGATGTTTCGCATGTTTTTTCCGGATCAGCTTGACAATCTTTGCCCATTCTGCGCCGGAGCCGTTCATCCATCTGTCGAAGAAAACCCGTCCGGCGACATCCAGCACCACCGCCTGCGGTGTTGTCCAGAAACGGAGAGGTACCGATTCCCCTTCCTGCTGATTTTTGTCTTCTTCAACGGAGACGCGGGTATCCATCTGACATTTCCGCAGCAGGGAGGATTTGCCGCAGGATGGTTCGCCGAGCAGCATAAACCAGGGCAGGTCATAAGGCTTCCGTTCCAGTTCGGACAGCATTTTCATGCCGCGCCGGAAAAGACCGGGGATCATTGCCGTCCGGACCGTTACCGTCTCGCGGACAGAGTCTGCACTGTCTCCGCCGCGGGCGAGGCGGTTCAAATTTTTCCATGCCATGAGATCGTCTTTGAGTTTGGCGGTTTCCTTGTTCTTTGCATGATTTGCGCGGAATTTCCGGTACAGCGGAAGGCACACTCCGAAGACCAGAAGCAGCAGAATGACAAATCCTGCAAGAAGGAGCAGCCAATGCTCTCCGCACCAGGTGATGAATGTATTGCCGGTTGCTGTCTGATTCATTTTCTTTCTCCTGCGGCGGACTGGTCACGGCTGTCCGCTGTTTTTTCCGAATCCGTGGAAATGGATGTTGCATAGACTGCGCTGTTCAATGTGCTGCGGTATTCCAGCGTTGCTTTCCGCAGAGCCGCATAATTGTAGATCAGACAGCCCAGCGCGAATACGAAGCAGCAAAGAAGAATCCAGAGCGCGGCGCCTGCGGAATGTTTCCGGGGACGTCCGGGTTTCGTGTTTTCTGCCGGATACGGAGTAACCGGTTCCGAAACCGGGTTGAAATTATGGGCGAACCGCGCGGCGCAGAGCCGCATCCGGTGTTCGATGTATCCGGGATCGCCGCGGTGAACACCGTCGAATCCCAGTCCCATCATGAAGAAAAATTCTTCCAGACGGTTGTCCGATTCCGGGTCGTCGATGGTCTCCGCCAGCAGTTCAAAGAATTTTTCGTCGCCGGAAAGTTCCTTGTATCTGCGGGCGAGCAGCGGCCATTCTGCGGAAAACGGCAGATTGCCTTCCTTCACCATATAGTCGATGAAGAAAAGCAGTGGTTTCTCGATCCGGGCATACTCCCGCGCCAGAATGTCATCGGCAGCGAGGGTCAGACGGATCGCATCGAACCGGAGTTCCAGTTCATGCTGGAACGATTCCATGGACGGTGCCGCACCTGCGGCTGCCCGCCGGCGTGTTTCGCATACAAGCAGAAGAACCGGACGGCATAATTTTTCAAGTCGGCTGCCCATTTGCGCCTCCTTTGGTGTTGATGGTGATGTAAAGCGAGGCTTCCAGCTGCGGGAACGATTCGGCGGCATAGTCGATGGCTGCGGCGTTTTCCGCAATAATGTCGTTCCAGATCCGGGCGGATTCATGCCGTTTCAGCAGAAACCACAGTGTGTTCGGCAGGGACGGCAGACAGCGCGGAGGATAATGCAGTTCCTGGAGTCTGACGCCGCGGACCCGTCCGGCGAGAGCGGAGGGATTCACCAGCTTGAATTCATCGCCCTGTTCCAGTGCATTCACAATTTTTCGGGAGTCGGCGGAACAGCTGACCGCCAGATAATATTCGCCGGCGGTGGCAAGGCGTTCCGCATCCAGCCGGGCAACCGGAACTCCGTCCTTGTCAGCAAAGTCGATTTTGACAAAGCCCAGTCCGCCGCCGGCAAGAATCAGGGCGCGGATTCCGTGGAACAATGCCTGAAAAGCCGGCGCGGCGTCCGGATGCCGGTACGACGGAACCGGTTCGAAAATCCGTTCCGGGTGCAGGGCGCAGAGCTCGCCGAACAGTACGGACAGTTCCCGGTACAATCCAAACGGATCTGTGGAACAGGGTTCCAGTGCCGCCTCAAACCGAGCCAGCGCCATGTTGACACAACGGAGCTGAAGCATATTGTAGAGATTGGTTCCGGACAGGGTTTCGGGCGAACAGCCGGATTCGGACAGATCGCTGACCAGACGGTCGCGCCGCTGCCGGAGTTCCCAGACCAGATCCGTCAGCTGCGCATACAGTGGACAGTCCGGGGTAAGCCGCAGGAACGGCGGCAGATAGTCCGGGTCGGCAGCCAGTGCTGTTCCGGATGCTCCCTGTGCCCCTCGAACCAGCCGCAGAACCGGCAGCAGTACCATGTCTTTGGCATCTCCCACCACCAGCCGCACGTTGGGGACGCGGCGGACCAGTGAAATCTCATTTTCGCCGGAATTTTCATCCCGTACGAGTTTTTCCCGAACCAGAAATGCCCGTTTGTCGTTTTCCGATTCACCGAGGTTCCCTTCGTGTTCGGAATAACGCGGAATGGCAAGGTGAATCAGAATTCCGCCTTCACCGATTTCCTGTTTTGACACATCCAGTGGCTGGAGCACCGAATTGCCCGGCATACTGACGCAGGTCCCGTCCGGCATGACGGCGGAAAGCCGCAGAAACTGAATTCTGCCGCCCCGGAGCGCATCGGTGTTCAGTTCGTAATCCAGCAGTCCGTACGGGAAAGCATGGAAAATTTCGCGGTCCTTGTGGAGCGCATCCGCTCCGTATTTCTGAAGCTGCTGAAAATGGTGCGGCTGAATAAACAGACCGTCCGACCAGAATATTTGTTCATCAAATCTCATGTTGAAATCCTCTTTCGGTTATTTTTCACTCCGGACCAGCCCGGACGGCGTTATGCGGAAATGCAGGGTTTTCCTGAATAAAAATGATTTATCGTATTTCACGGAAATTCTGCGTCCGTCTGCTTTCAGATCGCCCCGGATCGGCAGGTTGACATACAGAATCAGTTCATCCGGGGATTTTTCCGCCCAGCGGTCCCAGCAGTCCGCACTGCCGGAAAGGGTCCGGGTGCGGAGCGTGTATTGGGAAAACGTCAGCGTCTCCGGACGAAGAGATGTCCGCATCGGACTGTCCGGCTCGAAGTAGAAATCCACATCCGCATTGCCGGCGCGTCTGGCTTCATCGCCGCCGGCCGCCGCTATATCCACTTCCAGCGACGGGCATATTCCGAAATGTTTCTCCACTTCCGGCGCGACCGTGACTTCCACATTGGGGGAAAGACAGCCGCAAAGCAGCAGCGCAAACGCCAAAGCCAATGCCAAAATCTTTTTTGT
>ERZ1034992.1312-NODE-1312-length-11286-cov-13.304158_pt1 | contig 11286 bp, 10 predicted proteins | sample MGYA00520695_ERZ1034992 | MGnify/ENA primary metagenome ERZ1034992 (study PRJEB33766, sample SAMN09781778) | gut metagenome | biome: gut microbiome | host: Homo sapiens | place: Madagascar | study: EMG produced TPA metagenomics assembly of the PRJNA485056 data...
AAAATCACTTTTATAATCAACTTAATTCTTGTTAAGAAGATTGCGCAAACTCTGCGTTTCAACAATTCTGTAGTTTGACAGCCACAGTTGCTTGTCTTTTCCGGCCAATTGCGGGTTGTTGCTGCTCTCAAAAGTATTTTGAGCAATGGTTGTTCCCACCTCATCCCACATCTCTAACGGGTTGAACAGCCAGGAAACTTCCTCTGAATTTTCATCAAACTTCAGCAACGCACGGAATGCCCCGAAAATAGGGTAAATGTATCCGCTTGAAATTGAATAGGACGTCTCACTATTGAGAAAATTCGTTTTGGTTCCTTTTTCAATATTTTCAACACCTTTTACGTTTCCGAATTTTGGCGTAGCAACCCCCAATTTTTTCTTATAGTCATTGTACTTGAGGTACAACTCTCTTTCGATCAAATCATACAAGTCAACGAGAAGCGGCAATTGCTTGGTCAGCGACTTATAAAATGCAGTATCGAATGCATCTTTGTAGCGCTTGAATACTTGGGCCTTTCCGGAATAACTTTGAATCGGCGCGGCATTATCATCAGGATATTTAACAATATCAAATGCGTACATTAATCTCAGAAGTTCTGAAATGTTGATCTGTTTTCTATCATTGTCTTTATACGCAATTTTGTCAGCATATGGTTCATTTTTAATCGCATCTCTGATATCATCAAAGTTGTCTTCAAGATTGAACAATGCGATATCCGAAACTTGAACGGACGTGTTTCTTGCATCGGACAACCTCGTAATATTAACAACGTTTGTGATCACTTCGACACGCACATACTTAACGATGTCTTCCGGAATTTCATCCCTCTTTTCCATAATTGCCGTGTATGTATGCCCACCGTCAAGAATCCCGTAATTATATCTGTCATCATTTTCATCATCGCCGTCCTGGTTTCCGATATCGATAGTAACCTCTGAATTTGAGCTGTTGAAAACCAAGGATTTCGCTGAAATTACGATGCCGCGATTATTGATATAAAAATCGGTTTCCGGTTCAACTACGGCATTCAGCAGCCTCTTCGCCACGTTCGTTCCCATTTTGGGAACTCTTGGATTGACGTCCAACGGAATTTTTTCCGGAAGATCCTTCATGTTGACCAACAGATAATGAATCGTTTCAAGCGAGTCAGCATTTTTATTTTCCGCCTTATATGGCGAAGGAAGCGTCCTTAATGCATTTACCTTAAATTTGAGTTTTGTCATAATCTGTACCTCCATTGTTTTATGTTAAAAGATTTTTTATCTCAGATCTTGATCTAAGTATATATCTCGTTGTAAAATATATCAATGAACCATGGTGCATATTTTGGAGGCGATAAAATGGTTGAAAGAAAACGATATGATCCCGGGCTGGTGCGAGTCGGGGAACTGATCACCCAAAAAAGAAAAGCCTTAGGAGATCTCTACAATACAAGAGAAAAATTTATAGTTCAAACAAGCAAAGACATTTTTGGTGGCAAAGAATGGGTGTCCGTACGTCATCTAGCCAATTTGGAACTTGGAAAAAACTGGATAAGCATCGAAAAATTTATCATTCTTGCAGATGCTCTTCAGCAAGAACCTGTTTCTCTTTTCAAAGAATTTATTGACGCATACCGAAATGAGAACAGCTAGTCTTTTTTACATAAGGAACGTCGCCTTGCTTCCTCAAACAGGCAACGAAGAAATAAACTGAATAAATAAAAAGGTTTGAAAAAATATTCTTCAAATTGAAAAACCGGATGACTTGCAATCAATTGCAAATCTAATCCGGTTTTTTTCGTATGCATGACAATCGCCTGCTGTGATGGAAACATCCGAAAAGATGCTTTTTCCCGTAACCGAACTCTGGCTTTTTACGGGCAAAACGGTGATTTCTGAAATTTGCCCGTAAGCCTCCTTGGTCCATTGATCAAGCAGGAGATGCGCAGCACTGCATTTGGCAAATTATATATCAAAATTTAAAAATGCCGAACAAAATCAGTCGCAATTCGACCTCATTTGTTCGACATTTAATTTTTTAGTCTCTTAGTTTCAATTATTCCCATTCAATCGTTGCCGGCGGCTTGGACGTGATGTCATAAACTACGCGGTTAACGTGAGCGACTTCATTTACGATTCGAACCGAGATTTCCTGGAGAACATCCCAAGGAATTTGTGCAAAGTCTGCAGTCATGCCATCAATGGACGTTACGGCACGAATACCGATCGTGTAGTCATACGTGCGGCCGTCGCCCATGACGCCGACGGAGCGAATACCCGGCAAAACGGTGAAGTATTGCCAGATTTCCTTGTCAAGACCATGTTGTGCGATGACTTCGCGCAGGATGGCATCGGAATCGCGCACGATTTCGAGCTTGTCTTCCGTAATTTCGCCAATGACGCGGATGCCAAGGCCTGGGCCAGGGAATGGCTGACGCCAGACGAGTTCATGCGGAATGCCGAGCTTTTCGCCGAGTTCGCGCGTTTCGTCCTTGAAGAGCGTGCGCAACGGTTCGATCAGCTTGAAGTGCATGTCTTCCGGAAGTCCGCCAACGTTGTGGTGCGACTTGATCGTCTTGGCCGTGTCCGTGCCTGATTCGATGACGTCCGTGTAAAGCGTGCCTTGAGCAAGGAAGTCGACGTCCTTTAACTTCAAGGCTTCTTCGTTGAAGACTTCGATGAATTCGGCACCGATGATCTTGCGCTTCTTTTCAGGATCGGATACGCCTTCGAGCTTGCCCAAGAAACGCTTGGCAGCATCAACTTTGATGATGTTGACGCCAAGACCCTTGCCCAAAGCATCCATCACTTGTTGTGCTTCGTTCTTTCTCAAAAGACCGTGATCAACGAAGATGCATGTCAGCTGATCGCCGATTGCCTTGTTGAGCAATGCGGCCGTAACGCTTGAGTCAACGCCGCCTGAAAGGCCAAGGATGACCTTCTTGTCGCCGACTTCTTCCTTGATTTTTTCAACCTGCATTTTAATGAAATCATCCATCGTCCAGTTGCTTTTCGCACCGCAGGCATCAAAGGCAAAGTGACGCAAAATATCGTTGCCGTATGTCGTGTTGCGAACTTCAGGGTGGAATTGCAGACCGAAGAGCTTGCGATCGTAGTCAGCAATCGATGCAATCGGACAATTTTGACTCTTGGCCACGACTTCGAAGCCTTCCGGAGCTTTAGTCACGAGATCGCCATGACTCATCCATACGCTTTGATCTTGCGGCAATCCGTGGAACAATACTGCATTTTCATCGTTAACATGAATATCAGCCTTGCCGTATTCCTTATTTTCTGCACTTTCGACCTTGCCGCCGAGTTCGTTTGACATCAGCTGCATTCCGTAGCAGATGCCCAGCACCGGGATTCCCAAATTGAAAATTTCAGGGTCTACCTTAAATGCGTCTTCATCGTACACGCTGTTCGGACCGCCGGACAAAATGATGCCCTTCGGATCCATCTCCTTGATTTGTGCAGCCGTCAGCTTGTGTGACAGAAGCTCTGAATAGATGCCGAATTCACGGATGCGGCGCGTAATCAATTGGTTATACTGGCTGCCAAAATCCAACACGATGATTTTGTCAAAAGCCTGCATATCAACATTAGCCAAGATGTTCACCTCATTAATTTTATAGTTGTCTCACTTACTTAATTGTACCGATTGACTTTGCGATGGTCAATTCTTTTACGTACATTTTAATCAATTATAACCTAAATGCACGTTTTTTGAGTGCATTTTCCAATAGATACAAAAATTTCAATCGGAAATCAGTATTTTCTCAGGCGCAATTCTTCAATCAAATGATTGGCGCTCTTCACGATGATCAGGTCGGCGCGATTTCTCGTCGGTAAGATGTACTCGTGCAGGTTCGGGTGGTTGACGTCCTCCCAAACCTTTGACGCCATTTTAAATGCAGCGGTGCGATCGCCGATTGCGTATGGATAATAGTAATTCGTCGGATCTTTGAACGCAGTATCGAGCAGCATCCCGAAACGTTCAAGATACCAACGCTTGATGTACTCTTCCTTGGCATCGACGTAAAGCGAAAAATCGAAAAAGTCGCTTACGAAAATCGGTTCATGGCTTGGAAGCTGCAGCACGTTGATTCCTTCGACGATCAAAATATCAGGCTGATCAATCACGTCGAACTCGTCAGGAATGATGTCATAAACCTTGTGCGAATAAACGGGCGCTTTGGCAACGATGCCGTTTTTCACGTCGTTGACGAATTTGATCAGACGTGGCATGTCATAGCTTTCAGGAAAGCCTTTCCTGCTCATGATGCCCTTCTTTTTCAGGACAGCATTCGGGAAGATGAAGCCGTCAGTCGTAATCAACTGAACCTTCTTGTCCGGATAGACCTCGGACAAAAGCGATTTGAGCAAACGCGCCGTCGTGCTCTTGCCAACGGCAACCGAACCCGCAATCCCTAAAATAAACGGCACCTTGTGCGGCTTGATGCCAAGAAAGCTCGCCTGATCGTCCTGGAGCCGCTGATGATTTTTCATGAACATCTGCAAAAGATGCACCATCGGCATGTAAACCTCAGAGACGTCCTCCATTGAGATGCGGTCGTTAAGCGACTTGATGCGATCAAGCTCTTCATTCGTCAGAGGAACGATGTGGTCCTTGTAAAAGTTGCGCCACTCCGCTCGATCGATGCGATAGTAGTTAATTTGATTTTCCATAATCCGTGTCCTTTTCCTTTTTGAATACATTGTTCATTTTATCACAATTCGACGAATCATGCCTGAAAATGCAGAGGTTAACCCGTACGGACCGGACTTGGCAGCAATAGCGGATGACTTATAATGAAATGCCAAATGCAGTTCACGACTTTTTCCGGTTATGTTTGTCATTACAGAAATCCGGCTGCTATATAAAATATAGAAACATAAAATTTTGTAATTCTCATTCTTAAAATTACACATAAAAGAAAACATTAAAAATAACGGAGATTTTCAAAATGAAAATCTCCGTTGTTCATCTTTTCTTCCTATATATTACTTCAAATAAACGCCCTTCCAGTTATATCCTCCGACAGGATTATAAACCAGACCCTTGACGCGCTTCTTGAGCATCGTGGCATTGGAAGGCTGAAGAGTCGGAAGGATGCCGCCGTCATTCAACAGCAGCTTCTCTGCCTTGACCATGTCATTCCATCGTTTCTGATTGTCTCCAGCATCGGTTGTCGCAGAAGCTTCGAAGAGTTTGTTGTACTCGTCGTTGTCCCACTGACCGAAGTTGTAGTTGGATCCTCTGGCCTGCAGATTGAGATATGTGCTTGCATCGTTGAAGTCAGCGCCCCAGCTTGTGTAGACGACATCGAAGTCGTGCTTCATCATGCGGGCGATGCGCTGCGTCTTCGGCATGCACTGAACATTGACGGTAAGGTTCTTCAGCGTTGTCTGCCAGGCACTTTGGATGTATTCGTTCAAGGACTTTGTTGTGTCATCATCGTCACCGAGAAGGGTCAATTCAACCTTCTGACCGGACTTTCCAAGTTCCTTCAATCCCTTGTTCCAGAGCTTCTGAGCCTTCTTTTTGTCATATGTCGTTGCGTTCTTCGTATGGGAAGCTTTAGCGAAATCCTTGCCTTTGAAGGTCATGAAATCCTGCGGCACTCCGGAAAGAGGAGTCTTCGAGCCGTTTCCGAGAACCTTGTTCACCATGTCCTTGCGGTTAAGAGCATAGCCGAGAGCAAGACGTACGTTTCTGTTCTTCAGGTACTCGTTGTTCACGTTAAGTGAAAGATAGTCCATTCTTCCCTGTTCCCTCGTTACGAACTCGGGATTGTTCTTCAGATTCCGTGCCTGCTGGTTGCTCAAGGTGACCATGTCAAGCTTGTTAGTCTGATACAGGTTGTACCCAGTCGAGGCTTCCTTGACCACCATCACGTGAACCTTGTCAAGCATGACATGCTTTCTGTCCCAGTAGTGACTGTTCTTCTCAAGATTCCAACGCTGCTGGGACCCGGTCCATGTCTTCATCACAAACGGACCGTTTGAAACCGTGTATTTGGCAGCGGTACCGTACTTCTCGCCGTACTTCTCCACAGCATTCTGATTGACCGGTGCAAACGGGTACCCGGCAAGCAAGGACTTGAAATAGGGAACCTTGGCGGAAAGATGTACCACGAACGTGTAGTTGTCAGGTGCCGAAACGCCGAGTTCATTCGGCTTCTTATTCCCCTTCTGGATGTCTCCCGCATTCTTGATGGGACCGAACAGATTTGCATTGGAGTTATTCGTCTTCGGATTGACCGCGCGTTGGAAGGCATAGACGAAGTCGTTTGCCGTGACCTTGTCGCCGTTTGACCAGCGACCGTCCTTCCTCAGCTTGAAGGTCCAGGTCAGACCGTCCTTTGAGACCTTGCTGCTCTTCGCCAGCGCCTTCTCCAGCCTGTTCGTGCCGTGACGATAAAGTCCTTCGCAGACATTGTTCAGCATCTGACCAGAAGTGGAGTCGACGCATTGCTGCGGATCAAGCGTCTCCAGATCGGACTGGACACTCCAGTTGAGTGTCTTGCCCGAGTCGGCCCTTGCCTTCGGGCAGTATGCCATCCCTGTCATGGCAAATGCAGTGGTTGTTAACAATACAGTTTTCATTGATTTTTTCATAACGATGTTCTCTCTTTCAATCTTTGTGTTGAAACAGAAAAAAGCCCTTGAATCCGAAGGGACTCAAGGGCGTGTCATCGCGGTACCACCTTGATTCGCTGTCTGAAGATATGCCGGCATTTCAGACAGCCTTTCGGACGTAAGGTATCCGGGGCCCTGTCAGGCTACTACGTGAGGTTCGCCCGACAAACTCAAAGGTGATAATCATTCCAGCCAGAGCCTTGCCCGCTTTCACCTTTATGGGGCTCTCTGTTAAGGTTGGACTGAATGACCGCGTCCTTTTCTGCGTTCTTGCTTTTTAAGTTTATGTGGGCTAGTATAATCGCATTTTAATTTCAAGTCAATACTATCCTGCAAAAAAAACATCAAAATTCATGACAACGCCGTATTAACTGCATTTCAAAATTTGAGGTTGACAATTTGTTTTTAATGAACTAGGCTAGGAATCATTAACATTTGATTAACAGGGGGCATTTTTATGACAGACGAATTGAAACAGTACGCATATGAACATCGTCACGATTTTGACAGGCTGGTGGAATTCAAGTCAGTTTCGGCCAAGAAGAGTGAACTTCCAGAGACGGCAGCATGGATTGCGGACACATTCAGAGATCTTGGGGCACAGGAAGTTGAGAAGTGGACTGACTTCGGTGAGGACAATCCAGTTGTCTTCGCTTCCTTCAAGGGACAGAACCAGGACAAGACGATTCTCTTCTACAACCACTATGACGTCCAGCCGGCAGAACCGTTCGATGAATGGAAGACGGAACCGTTCAAGGTAACAGAAAAGGACGGATTCTTCTACGGACGCGGAATCTCCGACGACAAGGGCGAGTTGATGTACAGACTTACGCTTCTGAAATACTACAAGGAACACGGCGGGCTTCCAGTCAACGTGAAGTTCTTTGTCGAAGGCGAAGAGGAAGTGGGCAGCCTCAGAACACCGAAATACGCGGAAAAGCACAGTGAGCAGCTTTCATGTGACGCCTGCGTCTGGGAAGGCGGCGGCTACAACAACATGGACCACTATCAGGTCGTCGGGGGGCTTCGTGGCATCATCTCGTTTGATGTTGAAGTGACGACGGCCGACGTTGACATGCATTCATCGCTTGCAAGCTACGCTGAAAGTGCTCCATGGCGCCTGGTCAAAGGGCTTTCATCCCTTCGTGACACAAACGGACATATCCTGATTGACGGCTTCTACGACACCGTCGACAAGATGTCACCCGAAGAGGAGAAACTTGCCGAAGAACAGGATTTCAATCTGGAAAACGCCAAGAAGGCCGCCGGACTCAGACGCACCGTCAATGACTATAATCCTCTGAAGGAACTGGTCAACATGCCGACAATCTCCATCAACGGACTTTCAGCCGGCTATCAGGGTACAGGTGTCAAGACCGTCATCCCGCGTCACGCTTCAGCCAAGCTCGACTGCCGTCTCTCTCCGCATCAGGATCCCGAGAAGATGATGCAGCTCGTCAGAGAACAGCTCGTCAAAAACGGCTTTCCCGATCTTGAAGTCCACATGAACCTGGGCGAACCTGGCTACCGCGCCGATGTCAACGATGAATTCGTCAAGCTTGCCATGGACGAGGCGAAGAAGTACTACGGTCCTGAAACCAAGTACGTCCTGAACGCTGCCGGCGGCGGTCCCGCCGACATGGTCAACACCCTCGGCGTTCCGACACTTTCAATCGGCTGCGGCTATGCCGGTGCCAAGGTGCACGGGCCAAATGAAAACATTCGTGTCAAGGACTACACAGATGCCGTCCAGTATCTCGGCAACCTTCTGAATGCATACGGAAAGTAGTTTCACGCATGCGAACAGAAGTTTCCAGCACTCATAGTGGCCTTTAAAAAGAACATTAAACAACATCCCCGTTGGATATTCCAACGGGGATGTTTGACTGAAATATTTCCGTTTCTCATCAGCATGAATGGAAAACTTGTGCTTCGCCACCAATCTTGGTGGAAAAATCACACTTTGCCACCAAACCTGGTGGAAATTCTGCGCCTCGCCCACCAGTCTTGGTGGAAAAATCCACACTCCTCCCACCAAACCTGGTGGAAATTCTGCGCCTCGCCCACCAATCTTGGTGGAAAAATCCACACTCCTCCCACCATACCTGGTGGAAATTCTGCGCCTCGCCCACCAAGTCTGGTGGAAAAATCCACACTCCTCCCACCAAACCTGGTGAAAATTCAACAGATACATGGGGCGCGAATGAAATTTACAGATAGATTCGCAACTCCTATTATGACAGCAAAACAAAGCCCGGATGATCCGTAGTTTCGAATCATCCGGGCTTTTTCTTCCAAGAGTCATTCATAATTATCCACAGGACTCCATCCTGTGGATAATTCTTTCAAAAAATTCTTCCACAGGCTGATATGTGGAAAACCTGTGTATTAACCGACACAAGCAGAACGCCAAACTCACACTTACTTCAGCACCTCATCCACCCTGGACGGCATCTTCTGACTTTCAACCTTGTTTACGTTGTAGTACTTGCCGTCAAACGAATGCAGCGTCGTGAACTTCCTGCCTGAAGCAGATGCGACGACGGTGGTCATCTCAAGTCCAAATGACTTCGGCTCATATGTCTTCCGGTCCACATGAACGTTGAACGTGGCATTGGTGAAGCTGACGTTCTTCAGATCCGTGCTGTAGAGTCTCTTCGCCGTGGCATCATCTCTGCCGAGAACCTCGAGCAGTTCCTTTTTAAGCCTTTCGGAAGGATTTTCCGGTACCCTGAAGACCAGCGCATATTCGCCGCCTTCTTCCTTGAGATCGAACCGGACCTTGTTGTCACTCATGACCTTAAGATAATCCCTTGCGATGTTCGGATTCTGAACGATGAACCTGTAGTTTGACTGGGCGCTGTCAATGGCCTGCCTGTAGCTTCTGCCCTGACTAAGGCCGATCATCGTCGTGTTGTAGAGATCCTTGCCGTCGTAGTACAGAATGTACTTGTTGTCCCTGGCTCCTTCCTGGAAGCGGATTGCTGCGTTTGACTTGAGCGTCACCGGTTTTTCCGTGTATTCCGTTTCCGTTCTGTACGAAACCGTGTTGTCGTGGTCTCCGCTCGTATGCTTGACGAAGAACCTTGTCTCGACCTTGGCGCTCTTGACCTTCTCTTCGGCACTGACCGCTTCCGACAAGACCCGGTCCTTTTTTGAAACCTTCTTTTCCGTGTCAACGTTCACGTCTCCGGAACTGCCTGTCTTCTTTGCATTACCGCTGCCTGCGCAGGCGGACAGTCCGCATGTCACAAGCAAAGTCACAGCCGTAATTACCAGCTTTCTTTTCATTTATCTTCCCCCTGTTGAAAAATGCAGTGCTACTTCTTTCGGTGATTCTGATCATAGTCGATGTACGTTGTCGGCATCTTGATCTGTTCAGTCTGATTGACCGTCTTTTCGCTGCTACCTGCGCCGGATTCGCCTGACTTTCCGGTGCCGCAAGCACCTTTTTGAGCGTCTGTGTTTCCTTTGATTCAGTCTTTTTGACAGTCTTTTCGCTGCTGCCTGCCCCGAATTCGCTCGACTTTCCGTTTCCTCAGGCACCTTTTTGAGCGTCTGCGATTCCTTTGATTCAGCCTTTTTGACAGTCTTTTCGCTGCTCCTTGCCCCGAATTCGCTCAACCTTCCGTTTCCGCAGGTGCTGAGTCCGCCGACTGAAAGAATCATTGCAGCTGCCAACAGTAATCGTTTTTTTCATCAAAATTTCCCCCGTTGATAAATGCAGTCCGTCTAGTTCTTTCGGTGATTCTGATCATAGTCGATGTACGTTGTCGGCATCTTGATCTGTTCAGTCTGATTGATGGCGCTGTATTTTGCGTCAAACGACACCGCACGCGACCTCTTCGTTCCGTCGGTTCCCGTCCTGACGGTTATGACGTTTGCCGTATAGCTTTTCGGCTGATACGATTTTTTATCAATATGAAGTTCATATATGTATTTTTCAAACTTATATCGACTCAGTTCTTCCTTGGAATACTCAGCATACGTATTTTCCATCGGGCTTGAGATTCTGAAGGTTTCCGTCTTGAACTTATCTGACATCTTGGTCTTTGAAGCGTCGCACTTGATTACGTATTCGTCGCCTTCCTCTTTCAAAGTAACCTTTGCGCCGTTGTTCTTCATCGTTTTCAAAAATTTCTTCGCGGTATTTGCCGCATCCGTTGCAAACTTGTTATATCCGATTTGACCATGCAGCGTGCGCCGATATGTCTTTCCGCGCGCATAGACGTTCGAAAGCTGCAGGTACATGTCCTTGCCGTCGGTCATGACCGACGAATGCGAAACTTCGCTGTTGACCACCGTGGTCACGCTCGCCTTGGACCCGAACGGATCTGCATGGTATTCCACCCCCATGTCCATTTCAACGTTCTTCGTCTGACCACTCTCCACTGTCTTGACATGCACGGTATCCTGAATCTTGGCTCCCTTAAGCGCGGAAAATGCGTCAAGCGCCTTGTTCACTGCCTTGTCCTCCCTTGACTCAGCATTCCTGTGAACCGAATTTTTGACCGTACCCGTACTCTTTTCACCCTTGTTCCCGCATGCGGAAAGTCCCCCGGAAATCAGTACAAGAGACGCTGCCAATAACATTTTTTTCTTCATATTTCTTCCCCCGTTTTGAAATATTTGTTAAGTTAACATTAACAGAAACCGTTATCT
>ERZ1034992.1313-NODE-1313-length-11284-cov-5.966337_pt1 | contig 11284 bp, 9 predicted proteins | sample MGYA00520695_ERZ1034992 | MGnify/ENA primary metagenome ERZ1034992 (study PRJEB33766, sample SAMN09781778) | gut metagenome | biome: gut microbiome | host: Homo sapiens | place: Madagascar | study: EMG produced TPA metagenomics assembly of the PRJNA485056 data...
TTCTTCTGGATCTCCGTCATTACCTCGCTTCCGATGTATTTGCTTGTCTGGATCTACTCCAAGCCGTATGCAAAGTACATCAGCGAACGCCTTTTCATGATGATCTTCGTTATGATCGGCGTCATCGTGCTGGTCTTTACCATTTTGTATCTGACCCCGATGGATCCGGCCAGAAACATTCTCGGTGAAAACGCAACGGTGGAAAAGGTCGCGGAATTCAGGCGCCTGTACGGTCTGGACCAGCCCTATCTGGTTCAGCTCGGCAACACGATCAAGAAATTCTTCACGCTGGATCTTGGCATCTCCTATGTCGGCAACGAAGACATTGCGTCGGCGCTTATGCGCCGGTTCCCGATCACGGTGCAGCTTTCTCTGGCGTCGATGCTGGTTTCCATTCTGATCGCGATCCCCTCGGGCATCATTTCGTCCATCAAGCAGTATTCGGCATTTGACTATATCTTCATGCTGGTTGCTCTGCTGGGCCTTTCGATCCCGAACTTCTGGCTGGGACTGATCCTGATCCTGAATTTCTCCATCCGCCTCGGCTGGCTGCCCGCCATGTACGATGCGACAAGACTGGTTACGCTGATCATGCCTGCCATCGTTATGGGCACGGGCCTCTCGGCCTCCGTGGCGCGAATGACGCGTTCGTCCATGCTGGAAGTGAAGAATCAGGACTATATCCTCACCGCCAGAGCAAAGGGCCTGAGCGAGAGACGCGTGATCTTCAAGCACATTCTCGGAAACGCCATGATCCCGATCGTCACGGTCATCGGCCTTCAGTTCGGTGGCATTCTGGGCGGCTCGGCTACAACCGAAAAGGTGTTCAACATCAATGGTCTCGGCAAGTATATCGTGGACAAGCAGTTTATCCCCGATATCCCGGTCGTCATGGCTGGTGTTGTTTACATCGCCATTGTGATCAGCATTGTCAACCTTCTGGTGGACATCCTGTACGCATTCCTTGATCCCAGAATCAAGTCTTCTCTGAAAAACTATTAAGAGGTATGAGACGTGGATGATAACAAAAGAAAAAAAGAATATCTAAGGAAGCTGGAGAGCAAGAAGCTGAAAAAGTCTCAGGAGTACAAAGAACTGAGCTTCTCTGCCGGTGTGACCTGGGTGTTCGCGCTTCTGTTTGCCTTGTCCGGATACAGCTTCATCACGGGTAAGGTGACCGTAACGCCTTTGATCCTGGCGGCGGCGTTCGCGGTGGAGGGCTTGATCCAGCTCATCCTTCTGCATCGGATGCGGGCGGCGCTTCTCAAGTCGAAGCCGATCTCGCGGGCTATGCGCCTGAGCGGCATCCTGCTTTTGGCATTTGTCGTTACCGGCAATATTTTCGCGGCGGTGGCAGGCTTTACGCTGATCAAAAAACAGCGCACGCTGGAATACACCATGACCGTCTATGCGGCGATCACGACCCTTGGCGTCATCATGGTCAGCGGCCTGAATCTCTTCAAAGAGTATGTGGCAAACAACTTTATGTTGGGAATGGGGGTGTTGGCGGCCTTCCTGGTGTTCTATTTGCTGGCGCTCCTGCTCATCCATCTTTGGGAGCGGGACGGCAAGGTGGATAAGAAGCTGCTGCCGGTAGGCGTGCTGCTGATTATCTCCGCCATCAGCGGCAACGTTTTTGCGCTGCTTGCCGGCATGCTGATCATTTCGCACTATCGCCATCAGGGCGAAGATCGTGCAATTGAGTGGCGTGATATCTGGGAGCGTCTGTTCCGCAACAAAATGGCAGTCATGGGCATGCTGGTCGTGGTCTTCCTGCTGTCGCTGTCGCTCTCCAGCGTCCTGACGTTTGATTACGGCGTTGCGATCGACAACAACTACGATGCGATCCTGCGCCCCATCTCCATGGAATATCCGTTCGGCACGGACAACTATGGACGCTGCGTATTCACGCGCATCGTGTTTGGCGCCCGTATTTCCCTCATCGTCGGCGTGTGCGTTACGGTGCTGCCCATGGTCGTGGGCGGTATCCTCGGCGCGGCCGCAGGCTTCTTCGGAAAGCGCACAGACAACATCATCATGCGCCTTCTGGACGTGCAGTATGCCGTTCCGGATATGCTGCTCGCCATCGCCATCATTGCGGCGTTCGGCGCAAATACAGTCAACCTGATTCTGGCGTTGAGTATCGGCATGGTGGCGGTCTACGCAAGAACCGTCCGCGCCACGGTGCTCGGCCTTGCGAATGCGGAATTCGTTGAGGCGGCCCGCTCCTGCGGCGCCAGAGACTGGAACATCATTTTCCGCCATATCATTCCGAACTCCCTGGCGCCGATCATTGTCCGTTCGACGATGGGCATCGGTACTGCGGTTTTGTCTACCAGCAGCCTCAGTTATCTGGGCCTGGGCGTCGAGCCGCATATCCCGGAATGGGGCAACATCCTGAAGATCGGCAGCCAGTATCTGGAGACCAACCCCTATCTGGCAATCTTCCCGGGCCTTGCCATCATTCTGCTGGTGCTGGCATTCAACTTCTTCGGAGACGGTTTGCGGGATGCACTTGACCCGAAACTGAAATGAGGTGAGACACGACATGGAACAGAATCTATTAGAAGTCAAAAATCTGCGCGTCCATTATGTCACGGACACGGAAGACGTGCAGGCCGTCAATGGCGTGGATCTCCACCTGAAGAAGGGCGAGGTTCTGGGTCTTGTGGGCGAGACCGGCGCCGGAAAGACCACTGTGGCGCTCTCTGTGATGCAGCTGGTTCCCGATCCTCCCGGAATCATTCTGGATGGTGAAATCCTCTTTAAGGGGAAAAACCTGATCTACAACTCGGACAGAGAAAATCAGGAAATGCGCGGCAACGGCATCTCTATGATTTTCCAGGATCCCATGACTGCGCTGAACCCCATCATGACCATCGGCCAGCAGCTGGCGGAGGTCGTGATCAAGCACAAGAAGCTGAGCAAGAAGGCGGCCATGGAAGTGGCAGCTGAGATGCTGGAGCGAGTCGGCGTGACAAGAGACCGCATCAACGACTACCCGCACCAGTTCTCCGGCGGTATGAAGCAGCGCGCCATCATCGCGATGGCCCTGCTCTGCAACCCTGAGATCCTGATCGCGGACGAGCCCACCACGGCTCTTGACGTGACCATTCAGGCACAGGTGCTGGAGATCATCCGCAGCCTGATCCGCGAAAATGAGATGTCCATGATCCTCATAACGCACGATCTGGGCGTTGTTGCGGAAACCTGTGATCAGGTTGCCATCATGTACGCAGGCGAGGTGGTCGAATACGGCTCCGTTTGGGATGTTTATACGAATCCCAAGCACCCCTACACGCGCGGTCTCTTTGATTCGATCCCGAAAATGGACGTCGATGACGAGCGGCTGTCTCCGATCCCGGGTCTGGCGCCGAACTCCACCGCACTTCCCAGCGGCTGCTACTTCCATCCCAGATGCAAGTACTGCCAGGAGCGCTGCCGTGAACAGAGCCCCGCAATGAAGGGCGATACCCACCAGTACAAATGCTGGCTGGACTTTGAGTAATAGGAGGGAAAAACGTTGGATAATTTGCTCACAGTGACCCACTTGAAAAAATATTTTGACGTTCCCGCCGGCCACCTTCATGCAGTGGATGATGTGTCGTTTTCCATCAAACGAGGCGAGACGCTCGGCGTAGTCGGCGAGAGCGGATGCGGAAAATCGACTCTTGGCCGCGTTCTGCTCGGACTGCATCCGGCGACCTCCGGCGACATCATCTTTGAGGGAATGGATCTGAGCACGTTCAGCAAGCAAGAGATGATCCCCGTTCGCCGGGAGATGCAGATCATTTTCCAGGACCCCTACGCATCGCTGAACCCGCGTTTCACCGTTGCACAGATCATTGAGGAGCCGCTTCGGCTGCACAAGGTCTGCAAGAATGCAGAGGAGCGGAGAAAGCGCGTTGAGGAACTGATGGAGATGGTCGGCCTGCCGCGGCGTGCATACAATCTCTACCCGCACGAGTTTGACGGCGGCCGCCGCCAGAGAATCGTGATTGCAAGAGCGCTTGCGATCAATCCGCAGTTTGTGGTCTGCGATGAACCTGTCTCCGCGCTGGACGTTTCTGTTCAGGCGCAGATCCTGAACCTGATGATCGACCTGCAAAAGCAGCTTGGCCTGACCTATTTGTTCATTTCGCACGATCTGTCTGTTGTCAAGCATATCTCCGACAATGTGGTGGTTATGTATCTGGGTCAGGTGATCGAGAAGGCTCCGAAGCAGGCGCTTTTCCAGACCCCGATGCATCCCTACACCATTGCGCTTCTGAGTGCGATCCCTTCTGTCAATGTCCGCGAAAAGCGTCAGCGGATCATCCTGAAGGGCGAGCTCTCCTCTCCCATCAACCCCGGCGACGGCTGCCGCTTCGCAAAGCGCTGCCCGTTTGCGCAGCCTGAGTGCTTCACCCGGACTCCGGAATACCGTGAGATGGAGCCGGAGCACTTTGTGGCCTGCCATCGTGCCGAGGAAGTTCGGGACGGCAAGCTGAAATACCAGACGATCTAACCCGTTTATAAGTGTCAGAAAGGCATTTATAATAAATTTACTTGGAGGTACTACGAATGAAAAAGCTCACAGCACTGCTCCTTTGCCTTGCCATGGTCTTGATCATGCTCTCCGGCTGCAATGTCAAGACAAAAGACGATGTAAAGGGACCCGACACCTCATCCAATGGCAATTCTGAGGCCACCGCAGCGGATACCAAGCGTGATCCCATCCCCATCACGCTCCTTTCTCTCAGCTCTCTGGAGACGGAGACCAACGTCATCCGTGACCAGCTGAAGAAGGCCGGCTTTGACGTTACGGTGAGCATTCAGCCTGACTACGGCAGCCTGTTTACGCAGATCAATGCCCGTAACTTCGACATTTATATGGGCACGATGAAGGTTCTGACCGGCAATCCCGACTACGGCTGCCGCTCCATGTTCTACTCCACCGGCATTGACAACGACAGCAAGGTCGTCGACTCCGAGGTTGACCGTCTGATCGACCTGGGCGCCTCCCAGCTCCCGCAGGATTATCAGGAGACCTATGCAGAGCTCGAGCGTCTGGTCGTTGAGGGCAAGGCATACTTTGCTCCGATCTGCCGCACCATGAGCTGCTACGGCTTTAACAAGAACGTCATCAAAGAGGACACCGTTACGATTGGCCAGTCGAAGTACCTCTACTGGAGCCAAATCGACTACGTGGACGAGAGCCTGCGTGAGACCCGTCCCCTGATCATTGCAAACGAACGCATCCTTGGTCAGTTTGACCCCCCTACGACGGATGGCACGCACAGAGTTCTTGCAAACACCAATATCAAGCTCCTTGATCTCGACGAGCAGGACAACATCGTGACCGACCGCACGCTTGCTTACAATTACAGCATTGCCGAAGGCAACTCTGTTTTCTATTTTGTCCTGCGTGACAACGTTGGCTTCTACACTGCCAAGAACGGCGAACTCGTTGACACCGGCGAGAAGGTCGGCGCGGAAGACGTCATCTTCACCTACGACCGTCTGCGCACGCCGGACTCTGTCCCCGGCAATCAGGTTTACGACAACTTCGCATGCCTCAAGGAACTCGGAACTGTTACCGATCTTTCCGAGCTTGAAAACGCCAAGGACGCTGTCTCCGGCAAGAGCGTAAAGGAAGTGCTGGAAGCCGGTCTGCCCGCTCCCATCTCCGAGCTCGTTGACGACAAGAATGCGACCGACAACGCCGGCGGCAAGTACGAAGTTCTCAAGATCACGACGGCTACTCCCTTCCCGCAGATTCTGAACTTCCTGTGCGACTACACCTCCGGCATCCTCAGCAAGAAGCAGGTTTCCGCCATCAACACGCCCGAGCTGCTGGCCAGCTATGACCCGACGACGGATTTCCGTTACGGCGATGCGCAGTTCCTGAGAAAGGACAGCGGCAAGGAAAACACCCTGTGGTGCAGCGGCCCCTACGTCATCAAGAGCGTTGATGACTATGAGGCAGTCTGCGAGCGCAACCCCGCATTCATGCCGGATACCGACATGGTCGCGCCCATCAAGTATGTCACGCTGAAGTACATCGCTGATAAGGACGCAACGATTTCCGCTCTGCGCAGCGGCGAAGTCGATCTGACGGACAACGTTCCCGCAAACCAGGTCGATGTCGTCAAGAACGATCCGAACCTTTGCCTGGTTTCTGCACTGGTCAACGCCTGCATCATGATGAAGTTCAACCTGGACGAGGATCACATCACCATCAATGAGGACATCCGTAAGGCCATCCTTTACGCCATCAACCAGGACGAGGTCGTCGCTGTTAAGAACGGCCTCGGCGGCAAGGCATATACCGCTATGACCATGCTGAAGAACGACAACGACCTGATTCCTGATCCCAGCAAGGTTCAGGAGCATCTGAACAACTACTACGCCTCGCTGGGCAAGTAATCATACGCCATCGTAAAACCATTTCCTGAATTGGTGGGGGAGGGGAGGCCCCCCTCCCCCATAAAATTTTACATTGACTAAGGAGATCTTGATATGGAATTCAACAGCAAGCTGACAAAAGAGATTTGTGAAGTATACGGGCCGACTGGTCGTGAATCCAAGGTTGCCGAGTACATTCAGAATCAGATCCGGGATCATGTGGACGAAATGTGGGTAGACTGCCTCGGCAACCTCATTGCGCACAAAAAGGGAAACGGAAAGCGCGTTGTTCTGTCCGCGCACATGGATCAGCTCGGTCTTATGATCAAAACGATCGACGAAAAGGGCTTTGCGCGCATCGGCCAGCTCGGCAGCATCAAGCCCTACAACCTGATCGATTCCCGCATCCAGACGGAAAGCGGCGTTCAGGGCGTCATGATCTGCGAGAAGAAAGAGGACATGGGCAAGATCACGCACAACGACCTCTACATCGACTTTGCAACGCTGTCTCCTGAGAAGGTCAGAGAAAAGGTTCGCGTCGGCGAGGTTGCCATCACCCGTTCGGAGTACTACGAGAACGAAGAGTGCGTCATGATGCAGTGTCTGGACGACCGCATTGGCTGCATGATCATCATCGACAGCATTCTGCGCGATGTCAAGAACACCAATGACATGTATTATGTGTTCTCGGTTCAGGAAGAGATCGGCTGCTTTGGCGCTCAGACCTCGACGTTCGACCTGCAGCCCGATCTCTTTGTCACCTTTGACGTGGCCTGCACCGGAGACGAGCTGCGCGGCATCCGCACGGATGTGAAGCTGGGCGGCGGCGCCGCCATCAAGGCAATGGACTACTTTATGATCGTCAACCAGTATGTGGTGGACGCACTGGTCGATGTTGCAGAGAAGAACGGCATCAAGTACCAGATCGAGGTCAGCGAAAACGGCGGCACTGACGCATGCACGGCACAGCTCGTTCGCGGCGGCATGAAGGCCGGCGCCATCACCATTCCGACCCGCAACATCCACTCGAGAGACGAGATCATCTGCAAGGAAGACATTCTCGACTGCATCCGCATGGCGATGGCTCTGGAGACTGTGGAGCTGGACGAACATTTTGGCGCATAAAAGCCAAAGGAGGGATATGTTTTGAACAGCGCTGAATTGCGCAAAATGCTTTCTCAATTTCCGAAGGCGTCGCTGGCCCTCAATCCGACCCCGCTGCATCCGCTCAAGCGCATGCAGGCGGAGCTGGATTGCGGCCCGCTGTTTATCAAGCGTGATGACCTCAACGGAATGGGAATCGGCGGCAACAAGGTCCGTAATCTGGAATACCTGCTGGGCCATGCGATTGCAGAGGGTAAGAACACCATTCTGGTCTCTGGACAGACGCAGTCAAATCTGTGCTCCCTCTGCGCGGCCTCGTGCCGCCGGTTGGGACTGCGGTGCGTGATCGTCCACAACAGCCCGAGGCCGGAACTGCTCGAAGGAAACGCGCTGCTCAACCACATCCTCGGCGCGGAGGAACACTATCTGGGCGGTGTAAGCGAAGAAGAAAGGGCCGCTGCGGTGGAGCAGATCGCGCAGGCCTTGAGCCGTGAGGGGAGTGCGCCGTACATCATCTATAACGGCGCATCCTCCGCAAGAGGCGCGCTTGGCTATGTAGAGGCTGCGGCGGAGCTCTGGGAGCAGATCCCCTCCAATGCGGAGAGAGCAGCCATACGCAATGTGTGCATCCCGGGAGGAAACGGCGGTCTTGCCGCCGGCTTTATCTACGGCACCGCACTCCTGGGAAATCCGTTCCATGTGGAGCTCATCTCGGTTGAGCATGAGGCGGAGCCGCTCCGTGAGATCATCAGTGCCTTCCTGAAAGATCTGGAGAAGCTTTGCGGCGTACCGATGCCGTGCCCACTCGAGCAGACCGCCACGCTGCACGGTGCATACCGTTTTGGCGGCTGGGGCGTTATAACGCCCGAGGTCGAGGAGTTCTGCATCCGCTTTGCCCGAACGGAAGGCATCTTCATCGAAAAGGTATATACATGCAAGACGCTGTATGGCATGTGTGACCTTGCAAAGAAGGGCTATTTCCATGACGGAGCCTGCTATCTGCACTCCGGCGGCATCGGCGCGCTGTTCAGCCAATATCATATTCCGGGAGGCGGCGTATGAAAGCAATTCGAGGCGGCACCGTATATACCATGGCAGGCCCTCCCATCGAAAACGGAACGGTCCTGATCTCAGGCGGAAAAATCACGGCGGTGGGAGGCCCGGAACTGCCTGTTCCGGCAGAGGCACAGTGCATCGATGCGGCGGGATGCTGGGTCACGCCCGGCTTCATCGATGCTCACAGCCACCTGGCGCTCTGGGGCGAGCCGGAAATGAAGGCGACAGCGGATGAAAATGAAATGACAGATCCGATCACGCCGCATCTCCGCGCTCGTGACGGCATCAACCCCAATGACATTGCAATACCCAAGGTTCGGGCCGCCGGATTCACGGCGGTCTACACCGGACCCGGTTCGTGCAATGTGATCGGCGGTCTGGGCGCCTGCATCAAGCTCAGGGGGGTAACGGCGGATGAAATGATCATTCCCGGGACAGAGCAGATGAAAATGGCTCTTGGAGAAAATCCAAAGCGTGTATATGGCGAAAAAAACAAATTTCCAATGACGAGAATGGGCACGGCGGCAATTTTGCGCCAGACACTGAGTCGCGCGCGGCGTTACGCTGAGAAATTGGCGGACGCAGAAAAAGACCCTGCCAAGAGCCCCGAGCCGGATTTTCTGCTGGAGAGTCTGGTGCCGGTCGTCAGAGGTGAGACCAGAGCGCGCATCCACTGCCACCGTGCGGACGACATTGCAACTGCGATCCGCATCTGTGAAGAATTTGGACTGACCTACTCTCTGGAGCATGTGACGGAGGGATGGAAGGTCGCGGGTCTTCTGGCGGAAAAACAGGTGGAATGCGTGCTCGGCCCGCTGCTGATGGGACCGGTCAAGCAGGAGGTATGGGACTGCCGGCTGGAGAATGCCGCCATTTTGCAAAAGGAAGGCGTTCGCTTCTCCCTCATGGCCGACATGGCGGGAGATACCGCGTGGCTGCCGATGGAGATCGGTGTGCTGCTGCGGCATGGTCTTGCGCTCGATACCGCACTGGAGGCCGTCACGGTCAATCCGGCCCGCCTTGTGGGCGCCATCGACCGCATCGGCACCATTGAGCCCGGAAAGGACGCGGATATTGCGATCTTTGACGGAATGCCCTTCAGCAATCAGACGCTCTGCCGCTTCACCATGATCGACGGCGTCATTTGGAACGATACCCTTCCGCAGAATGAAAAAACGGAAGAAACAAACGGAAAGAGATTTTAAGGAGGAACCCCTGTTCTATGAAAGAGATTATTGCAACAAAATCAGCCCCCGCAGCCATCGGCCCGTATTCACAGGGAATCGGCGCCGGTAATCTGGTCATCACATCCGGGCAGCTGCCCGTAGACCCCGCGACCGGTAGCTTCGCTCCCGGCGGCGTCGCAGAGCAGACCCGTCAGTCCCTGACCAATGTTCAGGCTGTTTTGGCGCAAGCGGGTCTCACGATGGAAAATGTCATCAAGACCACCGTTTTTCTCAGTGATATGAACAACTTCTCGGCCATGAACGAGGTGTACGCCACTTTCTTTCCTCAGAATGCTCCGGCGCGCAGCGCTGTTGAGGTCGCGAGATTGCCGAAGGACGCTCTGGTGGAGATTGAGGCAATCGCCTGCAGATAGGAGGTTCTGCTCATGAAACAGATCACACAATTCCCGCGCATTCCCTTCGCTGTGCTGCCCACGCCGCTTTACAAGCTGGAGGCGATCAGCCGGGAGTATGGAAAGAACATTTACATCAAACGGGACGACATGATCGGTGTGGCGCTCGGCGGAAACAAGGTGCGCAAGCTGGAGTTCCTGCTGGCGGATGCACAGGCGAACGGCACCGATGTGGTGCTCACCGCAGGTGGCCCGCAGTCGAACCATGCCATGCTCACTGCCGCGTGTGCCGCAAAGCTCGGTATGAAGGCGATTCTCGTCCTGAAAAAACGGGGCGAGCTGACCGGCGGCAACCAGATCCTTGACCGCATCTATGGCGCGGATGTCCGCTTTGTGGACACCGACACCTATGACGATGTGTACGCCGAGATGGAGCGGATCATGGACGAGCTGCGCAAGGCCGGGCATACGCCCTATTTCATCCCCGTGGGCGGATCGGTGCCGCTGGGCTCGCTCGGTTATGTCAACTGCGCAAAGGAAATTGCAGAGCAGGCGCAGGCTCTGGGCGTCAAGTTTGACAGCATTGTCAGCGCCACCGGTTCCGGCGGAACCTATGCCGGCCTGACCTACGGCGCAAAGCTGTTCCTGCCGGGAACGCGCTCTGTCGGCGTGGGCGTCTGCGACGACCCGTTTGCTGACATTGCGTATGACCTGATGGGAGGTCTGAAGGAGCTGCTCGAAAGCGATGTTCCGGTGCAGCGTGAGGATATTCACATCAAATTCCACATCGGCCCCGGTTATGCCATTGCAAGTCCGGAGGGCTCTGCTGCCGTCCGCAAGCTGGCGCGCAAGGAGGGCATTCTGGTCGATCCTGTCTACACCGGAAAGGCGCTGGCGGGCTTCTTCCAGCTGATTGAGGACGGCTACTTTGACGGCGAGGAGAATCTTCTCTTTGTTCACACCGGCGGAGCCGGCGCGCTGTTCGCCGTTGACATGCTGCCGGAATAAGCACACGGCTGCCTGGACGCGTCCATCTCAGAATATCAAAAATACCCCCTCCGGCGGTGAAACACTGCCGGAGGGGGTTGAGCTTGTCAAAAAGTCTTTTTGACAAGCTCTCAAACGCGAACCGCAGGGCTGGGTTCGCGTTTGAAAAGG
>ERZ1034992.1318-NODE-1318-length-11264-cov-19.993220_pt1 | contig 11264 bp, 13 predicted proteins | sample MGYA00520695_ERZ1034992 | MGnify/ENA primary metagenome ERZ1034992 (study PRJEB33766, sample SAMN09781778) | gut metagenome | biome: gut microbiome | host: Homo sapiens | place: Madagascar | study: EMG produced TPA metagenomics assembly of the PRJNA485056 data...
ATATTATCGGTTGAAAGTTCTTCATTTTGAATATTATTTTTTTTCTACTTTTTTTCGGATATGATAGAAAATGTATATATTCATGTACAATACTAAAAGGAAAAGCAGAAATAAGCACAGCTCCAAATGCAGAAAAAAATAAGCCTATATCATTAATATAAAATCTTTTAATCTTTAAAAAAAATATCAATAGTAGCAATATACATAACACAATGATCAACATACAAATATTTTCTGTTTTTTTGTTTATTTTAAGTATTTTAAAATTTCTATTATCATAAAACTTTTCTACCATACACATAAACCCTTTCTACGCATCTATGCGAACTTGGAGTAGCGATTCGAATAAACGCGAGAATACGTCCAGTTAACTAGCACTGCTCTGGACTAGTAGTAAAATATGAAATTGACACTAATGATACTGAAATAGTCGTAATGATAATGTTAGAAATAGAACATCTAGGTTCTGGATTTCCATCATTACCACCAACAATTGATAATTCATTCAAATCTTCAACACTATTTTTTTCACTTTGCATTCTTTTCCATGGTTTTTTTCTTGTTTTCATCATGAACGTATTTCCTAGTACTATTATACAATTCTATGAGTATTTAACCTATCTAAAGACATAAATTTTCTCGTAATTTTGCAGTTTTGTAAACGTTCATCTTTTTGCTCCGATTATATGTGTAAAATGTATCTTTAATCAGTTTGCCAACCATACAATCATTAACATTTCTTATACTTTTTGTTACTCTGCTTAGTTTTTCCAAACAAAGAGCCCATATAAATAACATTAGGCAATATACACTTGTTCTAAAGATGAATGGCTATTATTCAATCCAGATTGTAAACAAGTCACTGTCATGAATGAGCAATGTATGAATCCATGCAACTATGTCCAAATACTCAAGAACATCTATCGTGGTATTAATATAGCCTAGGATTTTCAATATGATATGACAATATTAATAAAAAAAATCCATTTGCACATGAAGGGTAAAAATAAGATAAGTTATTCAATAATAATGATAGAGCTTGTGGAAAGGCAAGCATTCAAGAAATTTCACGAGGTGAATAATCATTGAAGAACTTGGCAGTTCTGATTATTCATCTCCTGAAATTTCGAACCGCCAGAAAATGAATAATAAATATAATAAGAAGTCTATTAGAGCTTATCATTTTAAGAGTGGAAAATTAACTCCTAAAGAAAAGCTGTTTAAAAGTACACTAGATGAATCGTATTCATCAGCTAAGCATTGCTCTGCACCTGAAGATGAAGTTGCTTTTATCAATTCTATAAAGATTAAAAACTGTCTGTATTATGGTTCGGCACAATTCATAAAAGATGGGCACAAAAATATTAATGCAGTGAATGTGTCAAAGGCTTTACTCCACTAACAAACACTATTTTTGATTCACATAAAATTCCTATATCCGAGTGGTTTGAGTTTTTATTATCTTTATTCGAATTTCATTCTATTAAGACAAGCTCATATGACAATCGAAATGCTGAATCAACAGGCAGGTATTGGTTGTTAAAAGTATTTGAAGTACTAAAAGGTATACAAGATGAAGAAATTCTTGATGGAACAATTTATCTAAATGAGATGTACTTGCCTAAAATTAAAGGTGAAACAATCAAGAAATATGGCAAAAAATTAAGAGGTATATCAAACAATAAAATAGGGATAGGTGTAGCTACCAATAAAGAAAAATCAATATTTATTGTCACATGGACTTCTAAACCATCTTTTACTTCTACATTAAGAACATGGTGCTAATATGTTCTTCAATCGTGATAAATACATAATTACATTAACTGGCGATGAATATGATCTAATCATTAAATGTTTGATAGATTTAAGAAACAACCTTATTTCTCAAGGTAGATATACAGATGCAGCAGATGATATCTTACTTAAAATGGTTAAATAAATGATAAATCCCTTCGCCTATGATTATTCATAAGTAAAGGGATTTTTTATCTCTACTACGTTATAAAGAAATGTTTATATGTTCTATTTACCAGAAAAATAAGATGCACCAGTCACACCCAAAACTTCCATAAGCTCCGATACATTAACTATTTGATACCCTTGATTGATATAGTATGTAATTAGTTTACTTGCTGCATCAACACTTGTTTGATAAATATCATGGAACAAAACCACATCATTTTCATCAGCGTCTTTAACAACCTCATTATAGATTACATCAACTGCATCAGATGCATCATACTTAGTACGATATGACCAGTCTTTAGAATCGACATTCCAAAGTACAGCAGTCAAATTAGTAGCCTGTCTTACTGTATCACTATAGGCACCATATGGTGGTCTAAAGGTTTTCATCTGATAACCAAAGCCAAATTCATTGTCATATAAATCATGATATGGTGTCATAATCTCGTTAGCCACATCAGAAACAGACAACTTAGTTAAATTCTTATGAGATTGAGTATGAGAACCATATTCCATACCCTTTTCAACACTCTCTTTACAGAAATTAATTTGTTTCTCACCAAGTCTGCTTCCCAAGATATAGAAAGTAGCCGAACTATCATACCTATATAAGGTATCCACTATTTGACCACTAGTCTTTAAGCTCATATCAGGACCATCATCAAAAGTGAAACAAATCATCTTACGATCCTTAGAAATATAATGTGGCTTATGATATAGTTCATTCTCATAACCAAGATTGATATTACATGCACTCTGCATATATTTTAAAGGCACTCTAATATCAGCTTCATACTTAGGGAAATGACACAATAAATCAGGACCATCAACTTTATAAGTAACTTCACTTAAATCTAGATTTTGATAGAAAGATTCTTCCAAAAATTCTAAAGTATAGGCAAAATCCTTTTCTTCCTTCTTTAATTGATAACGAAGATAATCCGCAATAATCTTCTTACCATCTTCATTTATATTATCAATAACTAATTCCTTATATTCCTTATCAACATAATATTTAGTTCCATCATGATAAGAAACAAGATAATAATCACCATATGGAACAAGGGCATAATCATAGATTGTATCCTTCAAAGCCTTATCACAAATATTTTTAGCTATATCTTTCCCCTTTTCACTGTTAGGATAAAATGCTAAACATGACTTAGTCTTATAAGTAAGGGCATCATCATGAATTGACTTCTTACCTACAAACTTAAAGTTAAAATTCAAAATGAATACAATAATCCCAACCAACAAAAGTCCTGATAAGCCAATAAGGGCATATTTAATCGTTTTTCTCAAATGTCTTTTTTTATTCTTTACCATCTTTATTATTCTACCTTAAATTCGCATTAAAGATATATAATACACTCATGAACACTATGAAAAAAATCAAAGAACTTTTAGTTCTAACCTTCGGAACAATAATCGTATCATGCGCCGTCTATTTCTTTTTAATACCATCAGAAACATCAATCAGTAGTATTTCAGGCCTAGCTATTGTCTTAACACACTTTATACCACTTAAAGTTTCTACGCTAACTCTAATAATGAATGCAGTACTATTAGTAATTAGTTTTATTTTGATTGGTAAAGATTTTGGTGCTAAAACCGTATATACAGCAATCCTTATGCCAATTGTCTTGGCGATACTTGAAGTATTATTCCCAAATGTCACGTCAATCACAGGATCTGACATTATTGATGTTACTGCCTATTGTTTCCTTGTATCCTTTGGTATTGCGATGCTATTCAACAATAATGCCTCATCAGGTGGCTTAGATATAGTTGCCAAGATAATGAACAAATACTTACATATGGAAATTGGTAAAGCTCTAGCTTTGTCAGGCATGATAGTATCCTTATCTTCTGCCCTTGTCTATTCACCACGTAAAGTAATCTTATCAGTTTTAGGGACTTATTTCTGTGGCATCCTAACTGATTACTTTATCTTTGGCCAAAATATTAAAAGAAGAGTATGCATTGTATCTTTGAATAAGAATGAAGTAATAAAAGATTTTATTATTAACACACTACATTCAGGTGCTACCTTATATACAAGTACTGGTGCTTATACTAAAGAAAAACATGAAGAGATTGTGACAATTGTCGATAAAAGAGAATATCAGTTACTTATGGACTTCATTATTCATAATGATCCAAGTGCCTTTGTGACAGTCTACAATGTCTCTAATATAAGATATGTACCTAAATAATATGGTATGATTGAAAGGGAAAAGAGGATTATATGTACAATTTTCAAAGTGATTATTTAGAAGGGTGTGCCCCAGAAATATTAGAAGAATTAATAAAAACCAACAATAAACAACAAGCTGGTTATGGTAATGATGATTACTGTTTATTAGCTAAAAGATTAATCAAGAATGCGATTAAGAACGAAGATGTTGATATCCATTTTGTACCAGGTGGTACACCATGTAATATCTTAGCTCATTCAATTGCTCTAAGACCTTATGAAGCTGTTATCAGTGCAGATACAGGTCATATCAATGTTCATGAAACTGGTGCAATTGAAGCTAAAGGGCATAAGATTCTTACAACTCCAAATAGAGATGGTAAGATTGATCCGTTTGAGATCGTTAAGATTATTGAGAAACATCCAGATGAACATATGGTTAAGCCTAAGATGGTCTTTATCACAAATCCTACCGAATTAGGTACTGTTTATACACTTGATGAAGTAAGATTAATAAGACAAATATGTGATAAGTATGGCTTATATCTATATATGGATGGTGCCAGACTTTCAACAGCACTAGCAAGCCTTGGCAATACTTTAAGACTTGAGGATATTGCAGAATTAACTGATATGTTCTATATCGGTGGTACTAAAAATGGTGCCCTACTTGGTGAAGCCTTTGTGATTTGTAATGATGATTTAAAGGAAAACTTCCGTTATTATCTTAAACAAAATGGTCAGATGTTAGCGAAGGCAAGAATCATGGGAATTAGCTTTAAGACTTTATTTACTGATGACTTATATTTAAAGCTTGCAGCACATGCTAATAAAACAGCTGATGCTCTAAAATATATCTTCTCAGCATTTAATATCAAGCCTTATACTAATTCACCAACTAATCAACAATTCTATATTTTGGATAACGAAGTAATCAAAAAGCTTCAACAAAAATATATCTTTGAGATTTGGGAACCATATGATGAAAAGTCATCAGTTTGTCGTTTTGTGACATCATGGTGCACAAAAGAGGAAGCAACGCTAGAGTTTGCGAGTGATTTAAAAGAAGCATTATCAAAATAATCGTTTGTATAAAACGATTATTTTTTTAATTCTTTAAAGCTGTAATAGGCACAACATAAACACCATCAGGACGTTTATAAGCAGCATTAGACATCCCGCAAATCACGCACAATACACTAGCTGGTTTGCCATTTTCATCTTTAATTTTTTGGTTAATATCTAACAAATTTTTAGCAGCAGCATCTATTTGGTTGGCACCCAATTTTATTTCAAATGCACACCATCTGCCATCATCCATTTCGATTACCGCATCAATTTCATTATTATTGTAGTCTTGATAATGATATAAAGAAGCTTCAAAAGACTCTGCATAAATTCTTAAATCTCTTTCAACAAGAGCTTCAAACAAAAAGCCAAGAGTCTCTAAATCATTTAATAATTTATCAGGGCTCGCATTTAACAACGCACAAGCAATAGAAGGATCACAAAAATGTCTTTTTTCAGCTTGTTTAATTCTTACAGATGATCTAATTTTTGTCGCGAATGGTGCTTGATTATCAATTAAGAAAAGTCTGTTAAAGATATCAAGATATTCACTGACTGATGTTTTATCAATTTTTGCATCATCTTTGTCTTTTATATCTTTTGCCAAAGAAGTATTTGTTGCAGTAATAGATTCATTTCTAGCTAAGGAGCGTAATAACATTTTCATCTTACTTTTATTACGTTTTACTCCATCTAGTCTATAAACATCATCATCAATTATGGCGTCAACATATTGCATAGGAAGAGTCATAGCGTCTTTTTTAGGTGTATCCATATTACTAGGCCAACCGCCTCTTACTATATAATCAATTAAATCTTTCAAATTGACTTCACCAGTCATTTTTGGAATCAATTTATCTTCGCATAAATCTTTTAAAGATATATTGCCACTTGATTTTCCCATTTCATATAAAGACATTGGATGCATTCTTAACCTAGCAATTCTACCAGCACCACTATGAAGTATTCCTTTATGATTAGGAGTAGAAGAGCCAGTTAAAACAAACTGTCTTTTTTTCCTGTTTGATCAATTTTAAACCTAACCGCATCCCATATAGATGGAACTTCTTGCCACTCATCGATAAGTCTAGGATTTTCCCCTTCTAATACAATGTCTGGTGAAATTTGAGCTAAATTTCTATTTTGGAAATTGCCACTTGGATCACCCAAATAAATAGCACTGTTACTATGAAAAGAAGAAGTCTATGTCTTACCACACCATTTTGGTCCTTCAATACAAATGGCACCAAATTTTTTTAAATGTCTATCTATAGTATCATCAATTATTCTTGGTTTATATTCTTCTTTAATCATATTAGTCACTACCTTCCAACATAATTATATTAATCGCCAAGATTCGCAAATTCTAATCGCCCAAATTTTATAATTATAATCGCCCAAATTTTAAATTACTAATCGCCCAAATTTTTGTTTTCCAATAAAAAGGCCTTAACCATTACAGTTAAAGCCTTAATCATTAATCTTTTCCGTGAACAATTTCGTGGATTCTATCAACTTTTTCAAGTGTGTCATCAACAACAAATTCAATATCTGGAATTTTTCTAAGTTTTAATCTTTTTGCCAACTCACTTCTTACAAAGCCCTTAGACTTTTTTAAAGCTGCGATGCCATAGTTCTTTCCAAAGAAAGAAACATAAACTCTTGCCTTAGATAAGTCCGGAGATACTCTAACTTCAGATACAGTGACAAATCCAATTTCAGGATTATTTAAATCAAATTGAATAATACTAGATATTTCTTTTTGAAGTAATGAATCTAATTTATCAACTCTACTCATTAGTCTGCTTTTACCTCTTGATCTTGGTATGCTTCAATAATATCGCCTTCCTTAATATCGTTGAAGTTTTCAATAGTCATACCACATTCATAACCTTGTAATACTTCCTTAGCATCATTTTCAAAACGCTTTAGAGAACCAAGTCTACCAGTATAGATAACGATACCATCTCTAATTAGACGACACTTACTATCTCTTACAATCTTGCCTTCAGTTACCATAGTACCTGCAATTGTACCAACCTTAGAAACCTTATAAGTCTTTCTAACTTCAGCTTGTCCAATTACAACTTCTTCATAAACTGGAGCCAACATACCCTTCATAGCTGCTTCCATTTCTTCTACAGCCTTATAGATAATGTTATGTAATCTGATTTCGACATTCTCTTCTTGAGCTTTCTTTCTTACATTAGCATCTGGTCTAACGTTGAAACCATAGATAACGGCATGAGATACAGAAGCTAAGATAACATCCGATTCAGAGATTGAACCAGCAGCACTTCTAATAACATTTACTCTTACACCATCAACATCAATCTTACTTAATGAAGATGCAACAGCTTCGGCAGTACCTTGAACATCTGACTTAACGATGACAGGAACTTCCTTGATTTCACCAGCCTCGATTTGAGCACTTAAATCGTCAAGAGACATAGCACTTGTTGCCTTTCTCTCTTTTTCAATACGCTTAGTATTTCTAGCAGCTGCGATAGCTCTAGCATCCTTATCGTTTTCGAATACCTTGAAGTTATCACCAGCAACCGGAACTTCATTTAAACCGATTACTTCAACTGGTGTACTTGGGCAAGCTTCCCTTATTTCTTCACCCTTATCGTTAGCCATTCTTCTTACCTTACCATAAGTTGTACCAACTACAATTGAATCGCCTTGTCTTAAAGTACCATTTTGTACAAGTAAGGTACAAACAGGACCTCTACCCTTATCAAGCTTAGCTTCAATAACAGTACCTGTAGCAGGCTTATTAGGATTGGCCTTTAAGTCTTTAACCTCAGAAACAACAAGAATTGTCTCTAGAATATCCTTAACACCTTCTCCAGTTTTAGCACTACAATTTACGAAAATTGTATCACCGCCCCATTCTTCAGGCATTAGACCCAAATCGGCTAAAGCACTCTTAACCTTATCTGGATTAGCACCTGGCTTATCCATCTTATTAACAGCGATAATAATTGGAACATCAGCAGCCTTAGAGTGGTCGATTGCTTCTCTTGTTTGAGGCATTACACCATCATCTGCCGCAACAACAATAATTGAAACGTCAGTTACAGAAGCACCTCTAGCACGCATTGCGGTAAATGCTTCATGTCCTGGAGTATCCAAGAAAGTAACCTTCTTACCATTTACATCAACTTGATAAGCACCGATATGTTGGGTAATACCACCAAATTCACCAGCAGTTACATTAGACTTTCTGATTGTATCAAGAAGAGTTGTCTTACCATGGTCAACGTGACCCATGATAGTAACAATAGGTGCTCTTTCTCTTAAATCCTTCGGATCATCTTCAACATCATCAGCTAAAGACTCATCATCCTTTGGTTCTTCCTTAGTAGCCTCAATGCCATATTCCATACAAACAAGTTCAACATTCTCATCATCTAAAGGAGAATTAATAGTCATCATCTTGCCAAGCATGAAAAGTAACTTGATAATATCACTTGAATTCTTATTAATTTTGCCCGCAAGTTCAGAAACCGTAATACCATCAGAATAAGTAATGCTCTCTACTTTCTCAGTATTTTCCTTCTTACTTTCATTCCAATTAGCTTTATTGTTATTAGGCTTCTTGTTATTGATTCGCTTCTTATATGTTTGTTTTGCCATATACCCTCCTTTATTTACTTTCTATAAACAACTTTTTAAATCCTCTATCATAGACACCAACTATCTTCACCATCTTCTTTCCAAGACTTTCTGATAATTGTTCGCTACTATAAGTAGTTGTATAAGGAATATTGTAGTAATCACACTTTTTTATATATCTTTCTTTTGTCTTATCACTAGCATCATCCGCTATAAACAAATACTGGCAAGTCTTGATATTCTCAAGAACCGATTCACCAAATTTAATTTTATTCGCCCTATATGCTAATCCCAGTAAAGAAAGAATTCTATCCATTAATCACCTTTTCTATTTCCTTATAAACTTCTTCATCCACATTCACTTCTAATGCACGAGATAAAAGATTTTTCTTTTTTGCGATTTCTAGAGCCTCTAAAGACTTTTTTAGATAAGCTCCCTTTCCATTCAACTTACCAGTTGTATCAACCTTAACCTCACCCTCAGGAGTTCTTACAATTCTAAGCAAGTCCTTCTTAGGCACAGATTCCCCACTAGCAAGACACTTACGCATCGGAATCTTTTTCATTAGTTTTCCTCGTCGTAATATTCATCATATTCATCGAAATCAATGTCATCATCATTGATCCATGAATCTTCCTCTAACTCTTCCTCTTGTTGTCTGATTTCCTCTAGTTCTTCTTCAGAATATGTAGGCTTAACATCCTCATCATATTCCTTCTTCTCAAGGTTTTCACCTCTTAATCTTCTATCGTCATCATCCTTCTTCTTACGCTTCTTAGTAACCTTTTCTTCCTTCTTACCAGCACCGGCAAAATCTTCAAACTTAGAAACATAATCAGTATGAGGAACTAACTTTTTACTAGGCTTAGATTCAGGTTCGAGCTCAAGGTTCGAGCCCCCAGATTCGAGCCCAGTAGATTCGAGCCCAGATTCGAGCCCAGATTCAACCTCTGGTTCTTCTTCAACAACAGGTTCTTCAACTACTGGAATCTCTTCCTTCTCAGCTTCTTCTAAAGATTCTTGGTTAGGAACATCCTCAATAGTTACTTCATCAAGAGTTTCTTCAAATTCAACAAAAGCATCATCATTTACAACTTCTTCTTCACCACTTTCAGCCTTACGCTTAGCAGCCTCTTCTTGAAGCTGTAAGAATTCCTTTTGTTCCTTTTCCTTCTTAATCTTTAATTGGTCTTCCTTAAAGAATGCCTCTTCGCTTTCAATATCAACTCCAGCTTCTCTAACATCCTTTTCAGTCTTAATATCAATCTTACGATTAGTTAACTTATAAGCAAGCTTAACATTCTTACCCTTCTTACCGATTGCGATAGATAACTTATCATCATCAACCACAACACATAAAGGTCTTTGGTTACGCTTAATTAACTTTTCAAGTTCTTCTTCAGTCAAACTTGGATCAATCTTTTCATTTGAATAGAAACAAGCCTTAACTTCAGCAGGTGCTAAAGCATTCTTAACTAATTCGCCAATATCATCGTTCCATTCAAAGACATCAACCTTTTCGCCCTTAACTTCACTGATAACTGCTTGAACACGAGAACCTCTAGGACCAATACAAGAACCAATTGCGTCTACATCCTCATTACGAGAATAAACAGCCATCTTTGTTCTCTCACCAGCTTCTCTAGCAATAGCCTTGATTTCAACTAAACCTTGTTGAATTTCAGGAACTTCCTTTTCAAATAATCTTTCAACAAACTTAGCATCAGCTCTACTCAATACTACTTGAGAACCCTTTGTTGACTTAGAAACTTCCTTGATAATAGCCTTAATAGGATTGCCTTCTCTATATACTTCACCAGGAATTTGATCACTCTTCTTTAAGATAGCAAAAGTATTTTTGATATCAACAAGAACAAACTTTTCCTCAACTGTTTCAATAACACCTGAGATTAAATCATACTCCTTATCCTTGTATTCATCATAAACTCTTTGTTTATCAAACTCTTTAGTCTTTTGTTTAAGCATATTTTTGGCAACATTGATTGCAGTTCTACTAATTTCAGCGAAATTAATTTCCTCTTCAATAGTATCGCCAACCTTAACATCAGGCTTAATTTCCTTAGCATCAGAATATAAAATGTCTAATGTTTCATCAAAAGTATCTGAATCATCATCAACAACTAACAATTCATGATAAGCTTGAATGCCCTTACTATCAATCTCAACTCTTACCTTAGCAGCAGGAGCATCAACATGATTTTGGTATGTCTTTATAATTGCTTCCTTTAATGTTTCAATCACGAATTCAGCTGGAATCTTACGTTCTTCTTCGAATAAACGCATACCTTCCAAAAAGTTCTTGTTGTTTTTTAAATTAACGCCATTCATAATAATTCTTCTCCTGGTATATTGTTATTGACTCATAAAACAGTCATAAACAATATACATCTC
>ERZ1034992.1320-NODE-1320-length-11257-cov-11.231298_pt1 | contig 11257 bp, 11 predicted proteins | sample MGYA00520695_ERZ1034992 | MGnify/ENA primary metagenome ERZ1034992 (study PRJEB33766, sample SAMN09781778) | gut metagenome | biome: gut microbiome | host: Homo sapiens | place: Madagascar | study: EMG produced TPA metagenomics assembly of the PRJNA485056 data...
GAAAACGGTTGAGGGATAAACCGGCCTTTCCTCTTGACCCCGCTTCCCCGATGGGGGCGGGGTTTTGTTGCACTCGCCCTATTTCCTGCCATCAGGAAACACTGTCATGCCCCATCTGAAACAAATCCATTCCCTTTCATCTAGCATATCGGAAAAAATCTACAACCATTTTCCGCAACCAGAACAGACCGTCCATAAAGAAGCAGACCGGAAACGGCAGGATGGCCAAACTGTTGTCGCTGCCTTGTTTCAGCTTTGCCATTTACCTGTTTCCCGTTTTTTCTTTTCCGTGACTGAACGGAAACAATCCATAAAAAACCGGGGAATTTTCATGGTATGCGACCGACAAGCCGTATCCGAGCAGGAAGCGGCATATACCGGAATGCCATTTATCCATCTTGCAGAACACGGAGACTATTTACAATTGTGCCGCTACTCTTTTACAAGACGGCCCGATTGGCACGGGTACGCGGCAAAGGCGGGAACGACGGTTTGTACCAGTCTACCTCGGCCATGATCTGCCGGGTGATATCGGCCGTCTTGTTGTATCCCAGCGTCTCGTCCGCCGGAACGACGGCGGCGACATGTTTGTTTCTGGACAGCCAGGAACGGACTGCCGCACTGACGATGTCACCGATTTCGTTGTCCAGTTTTTTCTGGTAAAGCGCCAGTTGCTGCTGGTAGTTGGACTGGGCCTGCGAAATGGCACGGATACCCTCGGGAGTCTGCTCACGGCCCTGCCAGGCGAGACGGGTTTCCTCGACACTGCGGTGAAGGATGTTTTTGACGGTCCTGATGTATTGTGCCGCTGCCCTGCCGGGAAGCGAGCGTTCGGCGACGACGTCCATGTCGAGAACGACGACCGGTTTGCGCGACAAACGATGTTTTTTGGCCACCTTGCAAGCGAGTGGAAGCAATACGGCAGCAAGCGTCAGCATCAGTCCCATACGTTTCATGATATTCGGTTCCTTTTTCAATTGGCTGAAAATATGATTCGCCTCCCTAACATAGCACTTTTGCGCCGTTTTTGGGTTGTCTGAACCGGAAAAACAGGGGATGTACAGAGTAAAAACAACGGTTTTTCCCGATGTCGGCAACGTTTAACGATAAAGTTCGGCCTCCCGGCATTCCGTTTGGGGATGGCAGGAGGTTTTCCTCGGTTTTCAACCGTATGCCGGCCGGTTTACCATGAACTGAACACGAAGGATTTTTGCCGTGTCCAGGCATAAACGGCTGCTGATACCGTAATGGCCAGATTGAATGCGAACGGAAACTGCTGGGTGTCGAAATGCAAAAACCATCCGAAAAAGTCGATGATGAACGGACACACCAGTATCGCGATGTAATTCATGGCCATGATGAATGCCAGTGCCATGGTGACTTTTTGCGGGACGGCCATGTGGGTCGCCTTTTCGTAGACCCACGGCTGGATGACGCCATACCCCAGTCCGGCCAGAATGCAGCCCGGCGCGATGAACCATTCCGTCGGGGCGACCAGAATCAGCATCAGTCCGACGGCAATCGCGACGAAACTGACGAACAGGGTGATGTCTTTCAGCACCCGGATAATCGGCTTCATGGCCAGACCGGGAATCATGATGGCCAGAAAGAACAGGGAAATCATGATACCGGCGTTCCCGCTGGAAAAGTGATATTCCCGCATCAGAAACGGCAGGTTGAAACTGATGATGATTACCAGATAGGTCGCCAGACCGTAAATGATCATGGTTTCGATCAGGTTGCCGACCATGAAACCCGTTTTGCTCTTGACCGTCGTCTCCGTATTTTTATCGGCCGAAACCAGCATGTTTTCACTGGAAGGGTTCCCTTCCTTTTCCATGCTGCGTTTCAGGTAAAAGGACAGGACGATGGAAATGCCGGGCAAAAGATAGACGACAAAAGGCAGCCGCCAGTTCACTTCGGCCAGATAACCGGTCACGACGGTAGCGATCACCAGCGTCAGATTGGTGATCGCCGAACTGTAACCGAATTGTCTGACCCGTTCGTCTCCGACGAAAAAATGGGAAATCAGGCCGGTCGACAGGGGAACGATCAAGCCGGAGCCGACTCCCAAAAGCGCCGAGACAGCCACGAGTTGCCACATTTTGTCCGAGACGAGATACAGAATGCCGGAAAGTGCGAAAATGCCGAGTCCGGCTTGCAGAAGCCGGATGTTGTTGATTTTTTCCGTGAGTTTTCCCGAGACGATGACGAACGGTATGATCATGAGTGACGGCAGTGACGTCAGCATCTGCAAGTCCAGTTCACTGGCATCGGGAAACGTTTCCGTGAGCTGGCCCAGAATCGGCGAGACAGCCAGTCCCGGCAAGGCATTCAGGGCGGAAATGGACCAGATGCCGATTAGTGTGATAAGAGGTATGCTTCCCTGCCCTGTATTGATTCTCATGTCTTTATCCGTGCAGTTGGTTGAAGATGTCCATCCGGACAGTTAGACACGAATCTACCGGAAAGTTTGCATGACGCTTTGCGTTGCCTCATCTGGCCGTTTTTTCATGAGCCGGACCGTTCGCCCTTTTTCTGTCCGGCCGGTCAAATGGAATCGCCCTGTCCCGGTCAATGCAAACCGTCCGGACAGGCCGGACTTTGCAAGCAGCACCGGTCATCGGCGGAAAAACGGGTATCGGAAGATTCCATGTAAAAAAAACCGGACAAGCGGCATGGCATACGGGGCCGGGTACAGACATTTCGGCGATTTTCCGTTTCCTGCAGGTATCCGTTTCATGGGAGACTGCCGCGATTCCGGTCCTGTTCCGGCCACTGCATGGCGGTGGGCCAAAAGTGTGGATTCCCTTTCCTTTCCCCTCGGGTTTCTGTGCGTTTTCATTTCGCCGGATGGTTTCCCCGTTTTTATCGGGAATCGGGCCGTCCCCTTTTGCCATGGCCACTCAAGCGCCTTCCGACCTGAAATAGCGGTATTCAAACGGAAATGTCTGAAAAAAGCTATTTAAAACAATCTGTTTTTCTTTTAATATGTTTCTTTCATGCAATTTTCAGTCACATTCTGAACCCCGACAGGTCATGACGATTTTCGAACTATGGATACTGGCTGCCGGGTTGGCTATGGACAGTTTCGCCATTTCGGTTTCTGGTGGCATTCTTCTGAAACGCCCGCAATGGCGGATTATTTTCAGAAGCGCCGCGCTTTTCGGATTTTTCCAGATGCTGATGCCCGTCATCGGCTGGGCGGCTTCGCTCTGGTTAAGCGAGATGATCGACAATATCGATCACTGGATTGCACTGGTACTGCTCGCTTTCATCGGTGTCCGGATGATTTACGAGAATTTCAGGGCGTCTCCGGAAAAAAGACAGGCTATTGATTTTACCCGTACACGCCTTCTCATGCTCGCGATAGCGACGAGTATCGATACGCTGGCCGTCGGTGTATCGCTGGCTTTTTTCGACACCGATTCCATTGTCGCGCTGATAATGCCGGTAACGATTATCGGGCTGGTGTCATTCGTCCTGTCGATCGCCGGATATGTCTGCGGCCTGTATTTCGGTGGTCTGAAAAAATTCAGGCCCGAACTGGCCGGCGGGCTCATCCTGATCGGTATCGGCATGAAAATATGCGTCCGGCACGTTCAGGCCTTTCTGTGAAACCGCCGTTTCTTCCCGGCATCGCACTTTTCGCCTGAATCCACTCTCCTTTGCCAGACGGAGGTCACTCGGCCACAAGATCGGCCAGTGTCGCCCGGACTTCCCGGATCAGGTCGGCCGGAGCGATTTCGATCTGGAGACCGCGAACGCCGGCACTGACGTAGATTTTGTCGAACTGCTCCATCGTGCAGTGAATGAAGGTCGGAAAATGTTTTTTCATGCCGACGGGAGAACACCCCCCGCGAATGTAACCCGTCAGCGGCAACAGTTCTTTCACGGCGATCATTTCGCATTTCTTGTTGCCGGATGCCCTGGCGACTTTTTTCAGATCGACTTCATGATCTCCGGGCACGACACAGACGAGATGCCCGGTTTTGTCGCCATGCAATACCAGCGTTTTGAAAACCTGCTCGATATTTTCCCCCACACTTTCGGCCACATGCCGTGCGGACAGATCGTTTTCATCGACTTCATACGGCACCAGACGATAAGCGATTTTCGATTTGTCCAGCATGCGTGCCGCATTGGTTTTGGCGATTTTCTCCTTCATGTTTTATTCCTTCACTGAACCTTGCAGACAGATCCGTCATTTTACCCGTTTCGGCAAGCCGGCTGTTGTCCAGACACGCGCAAAGTTTCATATGCGGCAACCGCCCTGTCTTGCCGCCAATATCAGGGCAATACGGCTTTCACCATGCACCGGAACCGTTCACATGGTCGATGGTATGCCATTGCCCTGCGAATTCACGCCGTATGTCGAAAATTTTCATGCCATTCAATGGCACAACGGAAAGGGTGAAATGGAAATCAATGACAATGGCTTCATGTCGAACCATACTATCGATTCATATGACATGGATGTCCGGCCATATGTGGACATCTGGCAGTCCGTTTCCAACCGGATAGCGGCAGCCCGGCAAAACAGTGAACCGGATGGAAAAACCGGCTGGCTGAAATCCACATGGCGGAAATGCTCCTGAAACGGGCAGAGCTGACCGTCCGAACGCTTCTGGCAGTATTTCCGCCTGCATTCATACCGGCCGGCGGTAACAGGCGGTACGGTTTTTTCTTCGTGAACGGCCCGGTATTGTGGCAAAACCGGCAAGGACATCTTTTTCCAGCCGGCTGTTTCGTCGGTTTCCGCAGGCATTGCCGGCATAATCTGTTATCGTTACCGTTGTGTATCCGATCAGATGGAGATGTCGATATGAACAAGTCTTCCGGCAAGCCCTTGTCCGGCCTTTCCGTGCATTTGCGTTCCTGGGGCGCGATGGCGCTGCCTGCCGGCGAGATCAGGCCGGGTATGGATTTCGGGGAAAAGATGAACCGGGTTCTGGCCGATTCCCATATTTATCTGGTTTGCAGACGTCCGGCCTTTTCATTCGATCCCGATACGTTTTTCTGGTCGGAAAACCGGGTGGGGGGACATTTGCTCTGCAAGGCGAACGGCGTGGCGAAATCCTTTCCTTTCGCTTTCGGTTTCCCTCTTCAGGACAGCGAGGTGACGGTCGAACTGGCGCCGTCATGTCTCGAAATACGTACTCTGGATGCAAAAGGCCGGTGCACCCGCCGGCTGAACGCAATGGGATTGAGCCAGCATCCCGATATTCTGGAAACGGATCGTTCCGTCAACGATCTGGAAGTACTGTATGTCGGAAATGTTTTCAGCGGGAACAAAGTACCGGTTTTCGACCGCATGGCCCGCCACGAACCGTTGCAGCGCTTTCTGAAATCCATGCAACAGGCCCTGCCGGACGACGATATGATCGTGTATGCCTTCGAATATCTGCCTTATGAACTGGTGGCTTTGTCCGGACGTCTCCGGCATCCGGGGGAAGAAAAAGGCACGGAAGACGCCCGTTTTCGTTCGATCCGGGAATTTCCGCTGTCGGAATACCAGAAAATCTGTCTGGCCGAGGCCGGGTTGATTCACTATTTCAGACCGGCATGGCAAAAAAGGGGCGATGATGCCCTGCCGCACCCCGGGCAAACGGCGTTTAAGGCATGCGAAACGCTGGATATGGCCGGCCTGGTGCTGGAACTTTCGACAGTACGCAGCCATTTCCGGCTTTTTACTCCGCATTCCGCCCTGCTGCCCCATCATATGACCATGATCGACCTCTCCGATCCGGATGAACGGAAGGCTTTTTTCGCCACGGCGGTATGACTTTCGCCCGGGGCCGTTTCTGTCCTGCCGAACCGGCCGCGACGTTTTTCCATGATGTACCGTCCGGGAAACGAGGAATCGGGAACCGTTCCGTTTTTTCCCTGTACACGAAGCGGAACATGACAAAAAAGCCGGAAAATTTTCCGGCTTTTTCAGGAAAACGCCCTGTTATGCAATCGAGATGCGTTTGTTTTCAGGCTGTTTCGGCTGCGGGGCTTTCGGGAAAGCGATTTGCAAAATACCGTTTTCAAATTTTGCGATGACGTCTTTCGGTTCGATGTTTTCACCGATATAGAAACTCCGGCTGCATTCCCCGGAATATCTTTCACGGCGAATGTACTGGCCCTTTTTATCCTGTTCATCGTTGTCGGCCGTTCTGGTCGCGCTGATGGTCAGATAGCCCTTGTCCAGTTCGATATTGACTTCTTCTTTTTTGAATCCCGGCAGATCGATGTCGAGTTCATAGGTGTTTTCCAGTTCGCGGACATCGGTTTTCATCAGGTTTTTTGCACCGGTACTGAAAACGGAAGGATTTTTGTGGAATGCCGGAACCAGAGTGAAGGCATCGTTAAACATATCGTCAAACAGTTTTTCACCAAAAACACTAGGTAACATGATTATCCTCCTTGTTTCACGAAAACCGGATCGGTGCCGGTTTTCCGTTTCTTGTCATCCTGACCGGTCGTTTTTTCATGAAGCATGAAACATACCGCACCCGTCATGGATTTCACATTTATACCGAATTCATTTTCATGAAAACAAGATAAGTCCGGTTCTCCGGTTTTCAAGATCCTTTTTGGTGAAAATGATAAAAAAACGATGAAAAAAGTGACAAATGGACGACAAGACCGGTTGCCGGAAAAACCGGGAGATTCCGGAGAAAACGGTATTCCCGGATAACGAGCGGCCCGAACCGGTCGTTGCAGGCCATGCGCCTGTTCCCACATCTTTTTTTTCCCGCCGCATTCCCCCGACAGGCGGCTTCCGGAAAAAGCGCTGTTTTCATTCGGTCAGCCAGCCGGGTTCGGATGGCATTTTTCCAACAGGATTTTTCCGGATTTTCCGATGACGCACGAATTACCTTCCAGCCGGCATCGTCATGACCGGTAACGGATCATGAAAAACGTCTGCCCGGATGGCACAATCCATTCATGAAACAGAAATATTCCGGAGGATTGGAGCATGGAAGGGAAAATCCATATACCGCTCTTCATTTCCGCTTGCACCCAACGCAAACGTTCATACAGGAGTCTCCTGTATGCCTTGTTTCATGCAACAACCGCCAGACTGCGCCAGCATGATGACCATATGTCCATAAGGAAGAAAACGGAAAATTTATTCTGGCAGATGATGTCAACATATATTACGAAATTTACGGGCAAGGCCGGAGAAATGTTTGGGATAGCCTGTGCGGTGACCGACAAACCGCTTGTCATTCCGGGATGTCGTGACAGCGTTGATACAGTCTGTAAAATCGCCACCCTGTCCCCGGGAAAAGAGGCGAAAAGGTCATTGCCGTCAAAGCCGGTAAAATGTACCGATATCGGAAATGATTCAGCCATCGATATTGCATGAATGATCGCCGGTCTCCGACCTGAACGATCATGGAAGTTTCCGTTTGGGCATGTCGCATCCGGCAACTCCCGGACAATATGGTGAATGACGGTAACGGTTTGCTTGAAAATATCCGACAGAATCCCGACACGTTATGTTCACCGGGAAAATATCGAAACGCCTTGGTGACCGGTTGGGAAAACCGTTTATCCGCCATGTTTCCCGGAATCTCCCGTTTCCCGACAGAGATGGCGGCGTTGCTTCTGAAAGCTGACTTCCCGCATCCGGAAAACAAGACGGTTTTCCGGCAACCGGTTTTTTCTTTTTCCCTTTCACCGTGTTACGAAAATGACACACCCCTTGTCCGGCCGGCTGAAATTTCTCCGGATTTCAGGGAAACACCGCGACACCTATTGATCTCACCCCGGTTTGTCCCTAGCACTACGGCGTCAATTTTCCGAATCATGAAATTGACCGCTGTACCGTGGGAGACAATCGCCGTGAAAAACGCTGGACAGCCATTTGAACGGCAGCCATTTCCGGACGGGCCGTGTCTGCCGTGCCGGTTCCGGAACCCGTTTCCATATTGGACACAGAATTCCCGGTTCAGGGCAAAACCGGTACTGTCAGCGCACTGATCCGGAAAAACCCTTTGGCTGAAAGGCATCATGAGTTCCCGAAACGATACAAAGGATAAAGAATCCCGGTTCCAGCGTTCCATGCAACTGCGTCACCTGATCATGTTGAGTCTGGGTGGTGTGCTGGGCAGCGGACTTTTTTTCGGAACGGGGCACGTCATCGCGAATGTCGGCGCCTTCGGTACCGTGCTGGCTTACCTGATCGGCGCTTTCATGGTCTATCTGATCATGCTGAGTCTTGGCGAGCTTTCCGTCATGCATCCCGAACCGGGTTCTTTCCACTTTTACGCTTCCCGCTACATCTCGCCCGCCAGCGGCTATGCTGTCGCCTGGCTTTACTGGCTGAACTGGACAGTCACGCTCGGAACGGCATTCACCGCCGTGGGCTTCGCCATGCAGTACTGGTTCCCCCGGGTTCCCGTATGGGTCTAGTGTCTGGTTTTCGGTATATTGGTCTATCTGCTGAACGTGATCGATACCCGATTTTTTGCGGAAAGCGAGTTTTATCTTTCGCTCATCAAGGTCGGGATGATCCAGATTTTCATCGTACTGGGCGCCTGCGCCTTTTTCGACGTCATTCCTTTCGGACAAAACGGTTCGCCCGGCCTTTCCTACCTGAAGGGAGAAGGCGGTCTGCTGCCGCACGGACTCGCCCCGCTTCTGTTTACGATGGTCACGGTCTGTTTCGCCTATTCGGGCACGGAACTGATCGGCGTGGCCGCCGGGGAAACCAGCAATCCGGAAAAAGTGATCCCGATGGCGGTGAAAGCATCGCTGCTGCGTCTTGTAGTTTTCTTTGTCGGCACAGTGCTGATCGTGGCGCTTCTGGTATCCCCGGAAACGGCGACGGTATCCAAAAGCCCCTTCATCACCGTTTTCGAGGAAATGGGCATTCCCTATACGGCGGATATTTTCAATTTCGTGATCATCACGGCGATCCTGTCCTCGGCCAACACCGGCCTTTTCGCCTCCGGCCGCATGGTCTGGTCACTGGGACATGAAGGCATGATGCCCGCCCGGCTGGCCCGCCTGAACCGGAAAGGCGTTCCTGTCAACGCCATCACGTTCAGCATGATCGGCGGCCTGCTGGCACTGGCTTCCAGTGTGGTCGCCGCGGATACGGTATTCGTCATTCTTGTCTCGATCGTGGGATTCGCCACCGTGGCGGTGTGGCTGAGCATTTGCGTGGCGCATTACCGTTTCCGCAAACAGTTTCTGGCGGAAGGCCATACACTTTCCGAACTCAAGTACCGATGCCCTTTCTATCCCTTTGTTCCGGTTGCCGGCGCGGTAATGTGCATCGCGGTCATGATCGGCATGGGAATCGACCCCGAACAGCGTATCGCCCTTTATTGCGGCATTCCTTTCACGATCCTGTGTTATATCGCTTGCCACCTGACCCGCAAGATACGCAAGGATATTCAGCCGGAAAAAGAGGCCGAAGCGGCCAGTCCGTGTGAAAATACCGTTGACTAGATCATTACCTGCCTGCACAAAACGTTCCCATTCGTACTGGCCAAGCCATTTCTGCCGGTTTTTCTCCTTTGGACAGAAACCATACGCTGTATATTCATCTGCATCTGTCATCGACACTCACCGGGCAGAATGCCGGAATCCTGTCAACAAAAAACCCCGGCATCCGGGTGCCCGCTCGATACCCCCTCACTACCGTTTCCATCAGGTAGATATTCTGCACTTTCCCTGTTACCTGCGAAGGGTACAATACAGCCGAACATTGCCAGCCAAATCAGGTACATGTTTCAATCCACGCACCCGCGAGGGGTGCGACCGTTGATGTGTTGGTAGATCATCGCTGATCCCCCAGGTTTCAATCCACGCACCCGCGAGGGGTGCGACTACATTGGTCCTAAAGGTCAGTTGTCATCTGTGCCTAAGTTTCAATCCACGCACCCGCGAGGGGTGCGACCCACGCAGATTTTCACGGGCAAGCTCCAATTGATTGTTTCAATCCACGCACCCGCGAGGGGTGCGACTCCTTCAGTGCCACCTTGATGCTTGTCAACGGGTTTCAATCCACGCACCCGCGAGGGGTGCGACCACAAGCAAAATATCGCAACGATCCACATTCTTTGCGTTTCAATCCACGCACCCGCGAGGGGTGCGACTCGACGGCTTCATCCAAATTCTTCGGATCAGCCAAGTTTCAATCCACGCACCCGCGAGGGGTGCGACGCATGAACGCGCTAAAGAGAATGAATCCGATTCTGTTTCAATCCACGCACCCGCGAGGGGTGCGACATTGACCGCTTCTAAAACCGATTCTTGAGTGACCTTGTTTCAATCCACGCACCCGCGAGGGGTGCGACATAAGCGCGAAGTGGATATATTCATCCCGGATAGTTTCAATCCACGCACCCGCGAGGGGTGCGACCTGTTATACCTATCATTTCCGAGATTTTGGTCCGTTTCAATCCACGCACCCGCGAGGGGTGCGACACAGTCCCTGATAGGGGCGGACCATTTTAAATTTTGTTTCAATCCACGCACCCGCGAGGGGTGCGACGTTTTTCAGGTCAATTTCTTTGAGCAGGATTTATTTGTTTCAATCCACGCACCCGCGAGGGGTGCGACTGGAGGGATTGAGCCATGAATACCATTTGTAATGTTTCAATCCACGCACCCGCGAGGGGTGCGACTCTTTGATAGGTTTCAATGTCCTAGGATCAATCAGTTTCAATCCACGCACCCGCGAGGGGTGCGACCATAAAAATTATGATCAATAAACATGATGATTCTGTTTCAATCCACGCACCCGCGAGGGGTGCGACGGCCAACAGGGTGCGGCACGCCATGTCGGACGCGTTTCAATCCACGCACCCGCGAGGGGTGCGACGAAATTCTTCGGTCCGTGCGTCTCGTGCATACACCGGTTTCAATCCACGCACCCGCGAGGGGTGCGACCGATATACTGACAATATCCAAGGAAATCAATAAGGTTTCAATCCACGCACCCGCGAGGGGTGCGACCATAGCAGTATAGGCTTACCTGCGTACCATACAATGTTTCAATCCACGCACCCGCGAGGGGTGCGACGCCAGACATGGCTCTGGCTAAGGCACAAAGCCTTGGGTTTCAATCCACGCACCCGCGAGGGGTGCGACACTTCACCGTAGGCAGGTATAGCCGTTCCGACCTGTTTCAATCCACGCACCCGCGAGGGGTGCGACTTTCCTTTTTGGGAGTCGGGATTTCTCCCAACCGTTGTTTCAATCCACGCACCCGCGAGGGGTGCGACAAAGGTATTTGCCTAGGCCCTCC
>ERZ1034992.1324-NODE-1324-length-11246-cov-3.909302_pt1 | contig 11246 bp, 13 predicted proteins | sample MGYA00520695_ERZ1034992 | MGnify/ENA primary metagenome ERZ1034992 (study PRJEB33766, sample SAMN09781778) | gut metagenome | biome: gut microbiome | host: Homo sapiens | place: Madagascar | study: EMG produced TPA metagenomics assembly of the PRJNA485056 data...
CCACGAATAGAGGCAAAGCGATTGCCGACCAGATCAAGGCATGCCACAATAAACGCAAACAGCAAAACCGCATGGTTTTGCAAGACGGAATCGCACGGACGGTTCCGCCCAGTTTTTCACATGACCAGATTGTCAGCTGTACGACCCAGATGCCTTTGAAGAGACCATGTCGGAGCGACGCTTGCTCGAACGATCCGCAAGAAAGCGCTCGCTGTCCGGATCGGCGACCCCCTCTTCAGCGTCAAGTGAGACGGCGAGGTAGAAGGTCACCGACGCAACATTCTGCTGGGCGCCATCGTCGGCCTCCGACGAGGTCGAACCTGCGATACTCTGACACAGTCGGCATTGCGCGAGAAAGGTTTTCGTTGCGGGACTTCAACCACACTAGGATCGTTTCCTATGGCCGCAATGACTTGGCTGCAGGAGTCTTCAAAGACCGATGTCTTCATATCCTGAAGGAGGGTCCTCACTTTCAAATCGCGACGATTAACGACGCAATAGAGGCTCATCAGCTCAAACTCACATTCGAAACGATCCCCGAATCGTTCGAGGACGCTGAAGGCATCGACATCGCAAGCACCGTCTCAGCGCTCTTCTCGAACGCTTGCAGGTATACAAGGGAGACGCTCGCGTCTTCGGGAATCCTCGAAGTTTATGAGGAGATCGAAATACAGTACGCCACTCAGTTCTGGGACCTGGTACACGCCTGCGGCGCAGAGAAGCTGATCTCCGGCGAGAAAATCTCCGAACTTCTCTCGCGGCACGTCGAATGCCTGGCCCTCATCTTGGAGAACGACAAGCTCGTTAAATCTTTCGATACAGAGATAGGGAAATCGCTAATCGAAAACCCGTATTATTCCGCCGAGCTCCTCATCCACGAGTACGCGACGGAATCAAGGGGCCAGAGCACAATCCACCTCCCCAAATGCCTTTCCCAAGGCGACTTCGATTCGATAATGACCGGTTACCTTGACGATCAGCGCGCCAACCCGAATTGCATGGAGGCCCTTTTCAATTGGCCTTCCGGCTATACAAAATGTAGGTTCTCTCCGTCGCCGGACGTCAAAGTGCGCGCAAAGCGCGCCTATGACGAGGCCATGGATACACTTTTCCGGCAAGGCACTGGGCTTAAGTACGGAGCCGGAGTGCAGATCGACCCTGAACAGATTGCTTGCAAAAGCGTAAAGGTCGAAGGCCTAACCTTGACCTACAGCTTTAGCGAAACGTGGCTCGGCAAATACACCGACCACGCAAGCGTCATGAACAATTGCAGATACCTGCTAGATGTAGTAGACCGAAGCGGTCTCATGGCCGCGCCCGCTCACTCCCACGAGGAGAGCACCCTGCTCGCGACGCTGGGGTCCCACGTGCTGGGGGAATACCGAACGAACGTGATCTCCAGCATGCGGGAAACTCTCGCTAATGTCGAAGTTGTCGCATACGCGCATTTTCTCGAAAGCCGCGGGGCAAGACTCGAAGACGCGCTCGAATGGGCGTACAACGTTTATTTCGCAGAGGAGTACTCAATCAGCGGATTCACCTTGGCGTTGCCATCAAGAGGAGCCTCGTGGCTCGACAAATGCAAGTCGATAGGACCGGAAATCGAGCGCGCCGTCAAGTCCTATTCAGTCTATTCGAGGATGGGAAAAATCGACGGAGACTATTTCCCCTATGAAAGCTTTAAATCATTCGGCGACCTCAACGCTCTCTCTGGGAAAAAGTACGCAATCGGCGGCATCTGCTTTGAGAGGTGGGGTTTCTTCCTGTTCTCCGACCAATGCATGCTGACATACAGGAGAGGCCACGACGACCATGCTCGCTGCTTCTTCGATTTGATTACGAAAGTCACGGTCACTATCGACGATTATGATGCTGCATACGCCAAGGCACTCCAGCAATTAGTCGACCGGCAACTAGTAAGCATATGCGAAGAAACAGGCGCCCTCTCCCCAACCCCTCGGTCAATTTGCCTGAAGGTCGTTTGGGACAATGGAGCGATAGCGCTCGGGGGATGCGGGGACGGCGATTTGGCGCTTATCGATGGCCTCGTCTCAGACGAAATCCTATCGTACTGCGGCAAACTGTTCGCCCCCGACGAGGCTGCATATCTCGATTACATGTTCAACGACGCCTCTTTCCCCAACTCGCAAGGTCTCAGGAACAGATACGACCACGCGCATTCACCGATCGCCGACCCTGATGCGGAAGGCATTCGATCCGATTACTACCGCATGCTGACCTTGCTCGTCGCGATTACGCTCAAGATAAACGACGAACTGTCGGCCGCAACAGGCCGTGGGCACCTCGAGAACTTTGTAGACTGGCCATATTACGACGAAAGCGTCCTCGAATTCGCCAAAAAAAATGACCGCAAAAAGGCATGAAACGGTCGGTGACACTGCGCCTAAATGACGCCAATGACAACAAATCTGAACCGGCTTCATTAAGATCGAAAGCTGACCTGTATCAAGATTTCGGACACGCGAGCTCGAGGGATCAGGTGGTCACGGAAAGCTCTTCGGGCTTGGACGCCGTGCGTTCGAAGAAAGCCGTCATGGCCTCGGCCGGCACCTTGTAGCCGATCGTCGAGTGGGGCCTGCGGCGGTTGTAGTGCGCCTCGATGAACTTGATCGTCACATGCTTGACGGAGTCCCCGGTCGGGAAGCTTCACCTGTAATGCATCTCATTCTTCAGCGTGGAAAGAACGACTCGACAATGGCGTTATCGCGGCAGCTGCCAGTGCGGCTGCCGAATGGGCGCACATCGCCGACGCGTGCCCATTCGGCCAGAAGGCGGCTGGCGTACTGGGCGCTGCGGTCGGCGCGGAATATTGCGTTGCCTGCCACGTAGCCGCGCGATTTGGCCAACGCCAACGCCGACACCACAATGTCGGCCGTCATTCGCTCGGAGAGCGACCAGCCCACCACCATGCGGGTGTCCAGGTCTATCACCGTGGACAGGCAAAGGCACTCCTCGCCGGTCCACAGATGTGTGATGTCGCCCACGGGCTTGCAGATGGGAGCAGGACTAGCGAAACCGCGCCGTACCGGTCGGGCCGGAGCCTGGCCTTCGAATCGGGGATGATGGTGCTTTCGGACGTTGGGCGTGCAGCAGCGTATTCTCAGCTCACGCATCAGCTTGCGCACCCTGTGCAGGGTGAGGCCGGAACTCGGCGGGCAGGAAGCGCTTCACGAACCAGAAGCCGAACCTGCAGTCGGATTCGAGCTGCACGCGGCGCACAACCTCGCGCAGCTCGCGATCCTCGGCCTTCGAATCGGGCTTGCCCGCGAGCTCGCGACGGCGGTCCCGCACCCACTTGTTCACCGTCTTGGAATTCAGGCCCGGTTCTGCGCAGCATTCCATTATCGGCCCGCCCGTCGAGATTATGCAGTCGGCAGTCTCGCAACTGAACTCGTCGACGTGCTTGGCGGCTGGGTTGGGCATGACGCACCGCCCTCTCGGTTATCGATGAACGCATTCTAAAGGATTGCACCTCTAGCAAGCGCATCCGAAATGACGATACCGAGCACTTCCCTCGGGGGTCGCCTAAGACCTCCTGGCCCCTCCGAAGGGCACCCCGGCCTTCATGCCGGGGGCTTCAACGCTGCAAAATTAAGTGCTCCGGTCCTCCGGTCGGGGAGCCGCGAGTCTCGGTCGCGAGCATTTTCGTATTGGTCCCCAAGAGGGGTGATAACTTGCGTGGGAAGGCGAAACGCAAAAGAAGGAGGAGCAGGTGACAGCGCTTCACGAAAATGCCGCGGGGCTTACGGAGACGATGGCAGCCATCGCTGGTATCGAGATTTGCAGGGAGCCCTGGCGCATCTACTACGACGAAACGGAGAACTGCCGGTCTATCGCGCACAGAAACGGCGCAATAGCAGATGCGCGGACAGTGGAGAGGCCGTTCATCCTCGGCGGAATCGCCATCCTCGGCAAAATGCCGAGAACGAGCTTTCGGCGCACGTCGAGCCCCTCATTCCCCGAAACGGGGAGATGAAGGCGAAGACGGTGCTCGGCGGCAGCAACGATTTCACAAGGATCCTCCGCAGAAGGGAAACCACGCGTTTCCTCGAATTGCTCAACCAGTCCGAGATCGCCGTCCACTACCACTCGCAGGACAACCTCTACTATGCAATCGTAGACATCGTTGATTCCATGATCGCCGTTTCAGGACACGAACACATGTCTATGCTTCATAGAGAGCTGAAGAACGCCCTCTACCTATGTGCCAGAATTGACCCTGTCGGCTTTCTAGAAAGACTTGCCGCGTTCGGCTTCCCCAACGTGCCTCCGGAAGAGGCCCGCCCTTTCTGCGAATTCATAGAGAATTCCCTTCTCGATTTCCTGGAAACCCGCTCAGAATCCCTCTCCTTCGAAGAACGGTTTTTCATAGAAACGCTCCGCCAGATGGCAAGAACGTCATCGAGGTGCGAATCCTTCGCGTTCCTGAAGGACAACCCGTCCGATACGCTGGTAGAAGGATTCTCCAATCATTATCAGCAGGTCTGCCTCTTCTTCCCCGAGGCATTCCACTGCTTCGATGCAGAAACACATGTCTCCATGGATATTATCGACAGCGATAACTTCCACTTTATAGATTCCAAGTCGAACCTGTTCATACAGCTTTCGGACGTTTGGGTGGGACTCCTTTCACGCTGTTTCAGGTTCCTCGGCAAGTGGGTCGACGATCGAAGCCCAGACGTCTTCGCCCACAACCCGATTGCGCTGGAGAATCTGAGAACCATCCGAAGGCTAATCGATAGGTCTGCCGACCTGCACCCTGCGCTCGTTTCATCGCTGGAAGCCAATGTAAGCGTCAAAGATAGCGCGTCTTAACACACCTGATCAGTTGACTGATGATCGTCGCAAACGCTTTCGATCGGGAGGTTTGCGATGTCCGTCAACGGAGACGCCGCAAGGCGGAACATGTGGGCCGGGCGCATAGAGCGCTGCCTGGCCTCGGGCATGGCCATCGGCGAGTGGTGCTCGCTGAACAAGGTGAACAAGTCGAGCCTGTACAGGTGGCTCGCCGTCTTCCGCGACGAGGAGCCCGGCCGCTTCGCCGGGAAGAACTCCGAGACGACGGGATGGGTGAAGGTGACCAGGCAGGGCATCGCCGACGCCAAGGCCATCGTGCCGGCGGCGGGTCCCGCCGCGCAGGGCGCCGCCGACCCGGCCGAAGAAGGGGCGGAACGCAAAGGGCCGTCGTCGCCGCTGCCCATCCGCGCGCTGGTGGGCCGCGTCGAGCTGGCCATACCGGCGGGCGCGGCGGAGGCCGACATAGCCGCGGCGATGCGGGCGGCGGCGTCGCTGTGAACCCGTTCACCACGCCCGACGCCATATACATATCCAAAAGGCCCCAGGACATGCGCGCCGGGATCCAGCGCCTGGCCTCGATCGTGGCGGCCGACTTCGGGCGCGACCCGATGGACGGCGCGCTGTACTGCTTCGCGAGCCGCGACTGCGAGAAGATGAAGCTGCTGCGCTTCGACGTCAACGGCTGGTGCATGTGGTACGTGCGCCTTTCCGAGGGCGGCTTCAGGTGGCGGCACTCGGAGGACGGCGAGCTTCTTCCGCATATCGAGCGCCGGCAGCTGCTTTGGCTGCTGGAAGGGCTTCCCGCGGAGCTGCCCCAGGCGGCCGCGCCGGTCGCCGCCGGGAAGGTTCTTTAGCCTAAAAGCATGGATTGACCTGGGAGTATATGGGAAAATATGCCCATGGGGAAGCAAACGGACATATCGGCCGCCGAGCAGATCGCCCGCCTGATGGCGCAGGTCGAGTCGCTCTCGCGCGACAACGAGCGGCTGGCCCGCGACAACGCCGAGCTGGCGAAGGCGGCCTCCGAGGCCGCGCGGGCGCCGGAGGCGCTGGCCGAGGAGCTGCGCGCCGAGCTGGCGGCGGTGAAGGCCGAGCGCGACAGGCTCATAGAGCTGGTCCGCCTGTCCAACCAGCGCTTCTTCGGCTGCAAATCCGAGAAGGTGGTGCCCGACCGGCTGTCCCTGTTCAACGACATGGAGGCCGCGGCCGACGGGTCGCCCGAGCCCGCCTTCGACGAGGCCGTCCCGCCCAAGCCCCGCAAAAGGGGCGGGAAAAGGAAGATCGACTACTCCAAGCTCGAGCAGGTGGTGGTGCGCCACGAGCTGCCCGCAGAATCGCGGGAATGCCCCGGGTGCGGCGCGCGCTTGGAAGGGTTCAGCGTCGAGGTGACGTATTCCCTGCGCATGGTGCCCGCCCATCTGGTGGCCGAGCGCCACGAGCGCGAGGTCTACCGCTGCCCGGGATGCTGCGGGGCCAACGCCGCCGGCGAGGAGGTCCCCGCGGGCATCGTTCGCGCGCCCATGCCGAGGCCGCCGATCAAGGGGTCGTTCGCCACGCCGTCGCTGATAGCGTACGTGGTGAACGGCAAGTACTCGAACTCCCTTCCCCTGTACCGCATGGAGCAGGAGTTCAGGTGCCTGGGGGCAGACGTGTCTCGCCAGAACATGGCGAACTGGGTGATGCGGTCGTGGGAGCTGTGGCTTTGCAAGATGAGGGCCCGCATGAAAGAGCATCTGCTCATGGGCGACATAATCCATGCCGACGAGACGGAGGTGCAGGTGCTCAAAGAGCCCGGGCGCGAGGCGAAGTGCAAGTCGCGCATGTGGCTGTTCGCCGCGCCGGCCTGCGATAATCCCGTTTATATCTACGAATACAGCCCGACCAGAAGCGGCAAGGTGGCCGAAGGCTTCCTGCGCGGCTGGTCGGGATGGCTCGTCACCGATGGCTACCGGCCGTACTTCACTCTGGAAAACGGCGGCGACGTGAACAACGTGGCCTGCCTGGTGCATGCGCGGCGGCGCTTCGCCGAGATCGTCAAGTCGGTCGGCGGGGACCTGAAGGCCGAGGCCGCCGGCTCGGTGGCGCTGGCCGCCAGGCGACGCATCGACGCGATGTTCGCCGCGGATTCCAGGCTCGACGCGATGGCGGACGCCGGCGAGTGGGAGCGCCGCAGGCTCGGCCGCGAGCGCGACCTGCGCCCTCTCATGGAGAAGTTCTACGCATGGGCCCAGGCCAGGCGCACGGAGGCGTCGCCGCGCATGGCGCTGGCAAACGCCCTGGACTACGCGATAAGGTATTGGCCCTACGCCATGAACGCGCTGGAGGACGGCAGGCTGCCGCTGGACAACAACCTCGCCGAGCGCGGCATCAAGCCGTTCGTGATCGGCCGCAAGAATTTCCTCTTCAGCGACACGCCGCGCGGGGCCGAGGCGTCGGCCGGCATGTACTCGGTCGTCGTCACGGCGAAGGCCAACGGCCTGAACCCGCGCAAGTACGTGCAGTGGCTGCTCGAGGAGATGCCCAACGCGGAAAATCCCGACGACCCGGCCTACCTCGACTCGCTGATGCCGTGGTCGGAATCCGTGCCGGCGGAGATCAGGCTGAAGCCGAAGGCCGCCGAGGAGGCCGCCAAGATGGCCGACGACCCGATCATCGACATGGACCCCTCGGCCTTCTCAGAGGACGAGGAATAGGAAAACTCCCGGACTTTTCTCAAAGCGGATGGGAAAAGTCCGGGAGTTTTCTCGTTACCACGCGGTTGTTTTGACGTTTACTCATAAAGGGCAGGTGCGCCACATGCAGCGCCGAGATCGCCAGGCTCTGCGACTAGACCTGGAGCTTTTCCGACAGAATCAATTCCCTCACCTGATCGAGTTCCTGCTGCATGCTCTTCGCATACGCCTCGCACACCTGAACATACATGCCGTTTTCATAGCCGTCAGTCTTCCTGAAGCAGACGGATACCTCATCGTCCATCTGCATGGCCAGAATCGCCTCGAAAGCCTTCTTCAGCTGAACGCCTCCGCCAGGATTCGTGAGCGACACATCGCACGTGCTCCTATCGGGCAGAGAGAAGCGCATCGCCTCCTCGTCCTCGCCCAGGGACATAACCGTTATTTCCACCGTTTTCATCTAGCACCCGCCTCGTAAACTCGCAGCCTTTCGAAAAAGGCCTCCTCGCCGCCTTCAAGCACTTCCATGCTCTTTTCGCTCCACGACAAGCTGTCGCTTACGTCAGACACGTTTTCCAGCCTGTCGACGAAAGGGTTTCCTATATACGTCTTGTACTCGTCACCATCCACGTGGGCCCTGTAAATCGACCCGTACGGCAGCGTTCTGACCGCTAGGTTCGCGTTATGGGTAGCGACGAGCACGGTCTTCCCGCTTTTCCCGAGCTCGACGATGCGCGGCCTTATAACACCGTCGATATAGGAGTTGCTCATTCCCGCCTCGGGCTCATCGAGGACATACCAGTCGACTTCCTGGTTCAGCACCCTCTCGAGAAGGAGGATGCCCTTCTCCCCATCGCTCGGCGAATACGGCCGCCCCGTGCCCTTCTGCTCGACATAGCGCCTCACGCCGATGAAATCCGCTGCGCTTTTCACGCCGGAGGAATCGACGATCGCCACGAATTTCTCTTTGGCCTCCGAGACGTTTCCGCCTTTCATGGAGTCCGAGAGCTCATCGAGGCACGAACGCCAGCTCCTCAGGTCGCTGATCTTCCCCTTGAACTCCGCCGTCCTGGATTCGGAGCAGAGCATGCGGTACGAGGTAGCCAAGTTGACGATTCCCTTGTCGTCGAACCTGCCGAGGTACTCCCTCTCGACTTTCTCCTTCGGGGACAAAGCAGCCTCAACCAGCTCGACGTTCCTCATTAGAGACAAGCGCTTCTGCGCGAATGAGGCGTACCCAACGCTGCCGGGCATCGAGCGCGTGGACGATTTCCTGTCTATCTCGTTTTTTAGCAGCGCGAGAGACTTGTTTGCCAGAAGTTCGGAATGCAGACCGACGAACTCGTCTTTTCGTTTCGAGAGCGAACCCGCCTCGAGCTTGCGCAGCAACTCACTCGGCACTGCCATCTCGTCATCTTAGAGGTACTCAAAATAGCCGCCTGATTCAACCTTCTTTCGGAAACCGGAGATTTCGCTCTGGGCTTTCGTATGCCGCTCGAAAACGGTTTTGTCCCTAACCGGAAGGTCGAAGTCTTGGGCGATGGCGAAGCGTTCCTTCTTCTTGTTGTTACCGCGGGTCTTTACCCAGTCGACATAACCGGAAATTGGCGTGGGCGAGCCATCCTCCCATTCGCAAATCTCCTCAACGACAGCTTGAAAATCTTCGATGTCGAAAATCGAGGGGCTCCTTGGCACGGAATCCGACTTCAGGAGGGCATCGAAATCGCTCGTCTTCTGGTTCCCCGTATAACGCGCGCACGACAAGCCCTGCGCCACGGCCGATTCCGCAAGGGTCCTGGCAATCTCGGACTTGCCCGTCCCCTTCTGGCCGAATAAGACGTTCACCTCGTTGAATATCGGCAAACCCACGTCAACCCCGTTATGGGGATGCGCGGTCATGCGGGTCGGCGATACTTTGTCGAGCATGGTGTTGATCGTTCTGCCGTCGCGCTTAGCGAGAAGAGCGAATTGCTCGAAGCTGTCCACGGGCAAGCGGAGCTGGGGTAACTCGCACGCCGGATAGTCGTTCCAATCCTTGACATCGCTGCCCAGCATCATGTTCAAACCGTGGCTCGACATGATACCGACCGTGACGAGGGTACGCGGTTCGAAGAAATAGTTCCACGGTCTGTCGTCCTCATCGAGGATTTCCTTGAGATCAGCCTCGTTTGCATAAGGGCGCTTGTCGTGGCAATGGGAGACGAACAACACGTCGAAGCCCAGGAACGCCCTCTTCACATCGGCGAAATCGAACAGGCAGTCATTCGGGGACTTTCCTGCCACGAGTCCCTGGACGACGGCCGACATGCCCTCGACATTCGCCGGGCTGCATATGGCCAGCATATGCCAGTGCGAGCCGTTCCGCGAGCCCTTCACGTCGAGTTCCACACCGGGCCAGACCTGGAAAGAAGAGGCAGCCGCCTCCTTCAGCTCACGGTATTGGTCGATATCGAAATGGTTGTGATTGGCGATCGCGACGATGCCGACACCAGCGCCGTTAACCCTCTTTACGAACGTCTCGGCGTCCACGTTCCGACGCTGCCCATCGCCCTTCTTCGTGGCCTTCGTGTGACAATGCAGGTCAATCAGCATAGTCCGACCTCCTTTTTTTCTCCGTATGGATCGCGCGTTTCACTCCAGGTAGGGCCCCAACTCCTCGAATATGTCCCCGACCTTGGTGGCCGGGTTTTGGGCCGACGGTCTCGCGTTGCCGAGGCTGCCGTGGTGGACCGCCAGGCAATCGGCCCTCGCCATCGCCTCCGGGCGGCGCCCGTCAACGAGGCCGAAAAGCCCCTCGACGTTCTTTCGGTAGTCAACGCCGAGCTCCCTCGACATCGACAGTGACAGCGCCCTCTGGCACTCCGCCGCAGACATCGGCGCCGACGTGTAGCGCATGTGCAGCAGCGGCCACAGCTCGAAGCACGGGTTCGACCACAGCGCATGGAAGGTCCTCAACGCGTCGGAATAGTCGGCGCACTTACGCTCCATCGCGTCGAAGTCGGCTGCGGGGAGTACCGGCAATGCTCGAGCGCGAAGTCGAGCAGATCGAGCGTGTGCTTGCCGCTGCCCTTGACCACGACCGCGAGCTTGCGACCGTCGCCGGCGGCGAGGCGCGACTTCAGGCCGTTGAAGTAGCGGGGCTCGGTCTCGGTCCCCTCGCTCACGATAAGGTGGCGCGTCATCTGGACGCGGCGGGCCCGCACCTCGCGCCTTCCGCTGCGCCACCCCTTCCTAGCGCCCATCGGAGCCCCACTCCTCGATGCGGATCAGGTAGGGGTCAGCCCCGTAGCGGCCAGCGAGGTACTGCTTGTCGAAGGCCGCGTGCTTGCTGACTAGATTCCCGTTCGCCTCGTGAATGTCGGACAGCGACCACAGCTGGCTGGCCTCGTCAGCGTCGCGGGCGGCGAACCAGATCTCGTCGCGGCGGAAGACGTCGTTTCGCATGGTGGAGACGTCCTGAGACGTGAAGACCAGCTGCGCGCCCCTCTTGTTCACCTCGAGATCCTTGAATAGCAAGATGACGTAGCGCAGGATCTTCGGATGCAGCTTGGCGTCGAGCTCGTCGACGACGACGGTACCGCCGCGCTCGAGCGCGGCGAGCAGGAAGGCGGCGAGGCCCATGAGCTTCTGCGTGCCGGCCGACTCCTCGCCCAGGCGCAGCTCGTACTCGCCGCCGTTGACGACGTGCCTCACGAAGACGCGCTGGCGCCGGCCGCCGTCGGCTTTCTCGACCCTGAACCCGTCGACGTGCACGTC
>ERZ1034992.1325-NODE-1325-length-11240-cov-8.765311_pt1 | contig 11240 bp, 11 predicted proteins | sample MGYA00520695_ERZ1034992 | MGnify/ENA primary metagenome ERZ1034992 (study PRJEB33766, sample SAMN09781778) | gut metagenome | biome: gut microbiome | host: Homo sapiens | place: Madagascar | study: EMG produced TPA metagenomics assembly of the PRJNA485056 data...
GAGATGAATAAAGTAACCTGTTATAAAACAATTATGGATCTTACGTATAATTATTATAAATATCACTCTCAGAGTTTGAGTTTATTAGAATTAGCAACAGCTTTCAATAGGATTCATGAGATGGTCTCAGTTGATGGGGTTGATAAAGTTGTAGCTGATATCAATAAAGTATTCACAGAACACAAAGCCAACTTGCGAGATACTATTATGCCAATAATAACAAAAATAAAAGATGAACAGAATAGCAAGTTTATTGAAAATTGTATAATAGATATATTGAATGAGTTCGATAACTTTGATAATAATCAAACCAGAAGCGGGATAATTATAATCGATAAAATATCAACACTAGGTATGCTTAGCAGACATTTTGAAAAAGAATACTCTAAGCAAGTTATTAGTGTCTATGAAAGTATACTGTTAGATTTAAGTAAGATTGCTAAGTTGCGATTTGATGCAGCATAACAGGAGGATAACTATGGAAATATTAATACCATACCATACTAAACTAGGAGAAACAATGTACTTAGGTAGGCCCAAGTACAATTATCACTATCTTGTAACAGAAAGTTTTATGAACAGATATTATTCTTGGCTGGTGAAAGGAAAGGACGAAATACTTGTCCAGAAGAAAAATCTTGAAATTCTACTTTCTGGAAAAGATAAACAGTTTATCAAATACTCTCCAGCAGAGTTTGTTTCTGGAGGTAATTCTGTTATAGGAATTTATACAGGATATACTTATAATGGTATTTATGCTATGCCTAACGAGATGGCTAAACATATAGATGATCATATAAAAATAACTATGGTATGGATTGCAGATAGAGGTGTAATTCAAAGCATAATACAACCAAGACTTATATATTGCAAAGATCCGAATTGCAAAAGTGAGGATGATTTTATTATATGATACAATTGAATATGGAGATGATAACAGCAATGGGAATACTTAATAATTTAAAGAGAAAAAAGACAAAGAAAAGAAAGATAAAAACTATATCAACTGTATTTTTGGATAAGAATATAGTTACAAAACAGATGAAATCAGAAATTATTAGTAGCGGAAGATTACTGGTTGATCTTGAAGATTTCAGGTACATTAAATCCTTAAATGGGGACGATTCTAAAGTAGAAGACTCTACATACCCTCAAAATTTTTATGGATTCATTGATAAGCAATTATATGATCGTGTATACGTAATATTCGATCCGCAATGGATGCTTGAAGGTAATGGGGAGCCTGGATTTATGAATATATTGGACACTATTGATCATACAGATTGTCACATCTTTATGAGTAGTGAAGTTAATTTCTGTGTATTCGCAGCATTTGATATGGTATTTAATATTGATGATATCAGAGAAGTAGATCCTGGGGAAGAGGTATCTGCTTCTGATGTGAAAATATTATAAAAACTAGGTGTAGGGAGCAATCCCTACACCTCTTTCTTTTTTGTAAAAATAAATATTTTCAATTGTAAGTTGTAATAGTGAATGAGGATAGAGAGTAGCACCTCTCTATCCTCATACCCCACACTTAAGGAGGTGATCACTATGTTCAGTAAACGTGATGTGTATGCTCAACATACATTTCATGACGCGGACCCATTATCAATGGCCACAACATTCCCTGTTATTATTGACAGCGCGAATGACGATGGTACATATCAAGGGCACTTTGACCTTGATAATATGAGTACCGCTAAGAGAATCCTTGCTACTCTTTATTAGCATAGATACTCTTACTAAGAAGTTAGCAGTGTAGTATAATACTACACCTCTTTCTTTTTTGTTAAAGTTTAATTTTTCAATTGTATATTATAATAGTGAATGGGTATAGAGAGTTGCACCTCTCTATACCCATACCCCACATCTAAGGAGGTGATCACTATGTTTAATCAATTAAACGAAGAATTTACTCTTCGCAAAGTTGAGCCTTTCGAGATGGCCTTTAATCTGCCTTTTGTTATCGATAAAGATAATGGAGATGGCACTTACCAAGGCCACCTTGATAAGGACAACATGACAATTGGTCAGAAGATATTATCTACATATCTGTAGAATCTTTTGACTAATTGGAAGTTAGCAGTGTAGTATTATACTACACTGCTTTCTTTTTTTATATGCAGAACATGAGTGGCTGATTCTTATTAGCTGCTGATACATAACTTTCTTTAATATAATTCATAATTTCATCTCTCTTTTGATACTCTGCTTGAATATCATCTAAGTGGATATTTACAGTAGCAAATACCGTTTGAAGATCCTGAAACATTTTTAATTTATTATATAAGAAGCCAGCTACATCAGCTTGTGCTAAAGATTCAAATGTATCCATCTGCGTAGGGCTGATAGTAGTTAAGTTAGGACTATGTTCTATTAAAATAAATATATCGAATTGGTTCATTGCAACTTTAGCTCCATACGTAGTCTCAAGTCTGAATTTATTCGGTGGTTCAAACTGAGGATAAATTCCATTATTAAATAATGAGTTAATATTAGCTTGGTTTACACATGAAAACATATCTCCAATATCATAACCAGCTGACATGAAGTCGTACATTCCATATGGCCCTCCAAAGATATCATTATTCCATGAACCCCAATCGATATTCTTAACTCCCAAGATATTACAATCCCCAAAGACTTCTGGATCTAAGAGATACCATCCATCCTTTTTTGGTGTATTGATAGTAATCTTATATCTAATTTCTCTAGGGAAATATCTAGACCAAGTTCTAAGAGTATCTGGGATTATTACTTTTTCTGGCCACATTTCTTTTTTTAAGTTATCAGGGAGATTAAGCATATCTGTACCAAGTCTATTCTCTAACTTACTCAAAAGCCGAGTCATATTATTTGCGAATGCCATATCATCATCTCCTATTGTTGCGATTCTAAGCAAGCATTAATAATCTCATTATGGATATAACTCTCCAGATTGATTACGAAAGAAGATCCTGCTCTATCTGTCAATCTAACCTGAGACTTTCCATTTACGAGACTGATATCGTCATAAAGAAGATCAAATGATTCTCTGATTTGTTTAAGATTCAAAGATTCTTCTTTAATGTAGTTAATTACTGATTCATTGTTAATAGGGATCAGCATACCTTTATCATTTTCTTTCAGCATCATAGAGTTTCCTTCAGGAATACATGATTCTGAAACGATACCTTTAGTATATGCTTTATTGTGGGATGGGTAAATAACTCTATCATAAGTGATGAGTTTGATACCCTTTACTTCTGCTCCTCTACCAGTATTTCTGATAGATCCTAATGCTCTTAATGAGAAGGATGGACTCATTCCAGCTTCAAGCTCGGCGTTGAATTCTTCTCCCTTATCATTAAAAGTACCGAAAAAGTTACCCATTACAAGATCCCCATCGGTCCAGAATTTTGTATAGATACATACACAATTGTTTGGATCGATAGTCTGCTGTCTTGTAAGATCTTTAGACATCGGGTGACCATTCTCACCTCTCATGTTTCCAGTCTGAATCAACTCAATCTGTCTTGGGGCTACTAATTCTGGAAATAAATCCCTAGAATCATAAAAACGGCCATTACGGTTTTTCATATTAGCTTCTTGTAATACACCCTCAGCTAATACTCTTCCATCTCCGCGTTTCTCTATAATTTTTGCTGGCATCTGATTTTCTGTAGTAGCTGTTTCGATTACTACATAGCCAAGATCATTCGACAATTCGCTCATCTATATATTTCCTCCTTTATTATATTTACATTATTATACGAATGTTGTGGCTACCCATATATACATGAGAGGTCTAATTGATACCCTCAACACTATAATAAATTTAGATTAAAGGAGGGTGTTATAATATGAGAAGTCACGGATCCATGATTGCTAGAAATGTACAAAATAGAGTTCGGCGATTATCTATGGAAGTACCCAAATATAATTCTCGCATAAAGGTTACTAACGAATCAGCTATCACAGCACTATTGCCATTGACTGATGGTAAGATTGATTCTAATAGTTTCGATTTTGCATTACATGTATTAGAAAGTGTAACCAATAAGTCTACCTCACGGAAAGTTGCAAAATTCATTGCCCATGAAATTGCATTAGGATTAGATCCTAATGTGAATATTTCTTTGGAAAAATATGATATCCCGGAAGAGAGTAGGGCTATTGTTGAAGAAGCAGTATCGGAAGCTGCTGTTTGTCAGCGTATAATCAATAATCAAAATATGCTGAACAAAAGATTCAATACCGATGAAATTGTAAGGGAGAATAAGTATAATACAGATAAAATTATATCTGAATTATGCGAATTGATTGATACTTATAATGTACCTGCTCATTATAAGTATAATGTCGCTTTAGAGAATATAGTATATATATTAAGCAAAAATCACGTAGAAGTTCCAAGCGATGATTATCTTGCGAATGCTATTACTGAGTATTTTCTTTTCAGAGATGAAGAAATTAGCGATAATGTATATCAAGCATATCAAGATGTGCTTAGAGAAAATTCTGTACTTACTTTATCAGATCCTACTGATTTAGTAGAGAGTTTCTTAGAAGCTTCTGGTACGCATTATACAGATCAGACAAATTCCTTGTTTGAATGTATGGACGATCAGTTCATCAAAGAATCATTTGAGAAAGCATTCAATTCAATCAAAGTAGAAGCAGATGCTGCTGATTATATTGATGAAATGGATGCTTATTTTGAATCAGATGAGGATATCACTACTAAAGATAAAGGTATTATGATCTTTACTCTTAAAAACCTTCCAAACTGCAAAGCCGGAACTAGTAGAGATTTTGTCAATATTAAAGCTAAACAGACTTTGGGTGATGATATCTTTGACGGTATTGATTCTCCGGAAAGTATTATTTCTAGTTCCAAACCTATCAATGAAAAACCAGATCCGTTTAACTATACTTCATTTTATGAGAATTTGTTCTCAGAAAGTGATGATTTTAAATATGCATCTACAGATAATATTCCTAAAGTGATTGAAAAATTTAAAGCTGAACAGGATAAGTCTCCTAATAAAGTAGCAGCATTTATCCGTAAGCTTCATACAAAATCACCGGAAAGTGTTATCGATGGAATGCCAAATATTATGGGATTAACTAGAGGATGTATTCTTATTTGCGTTGCAGGTGCTACACCTATTGGACCTATTATTGCTGCTATCTTAGGATTAGTAAGTTGGCTTATCTCCAAAGATATCAATGAGAAAGATGCTAAGAGATTAAAGACCTGCATTGTTAATGAAAAAGAGAAAGTTCAAAAGAAGATGGACAAAGCTTCTGGTAAGAGTAAAGATGAACTGAAAAAGTATTATGATGATCTTGAGGCTTGTGAAAAGAAAGTTCAAGATTATCTTGAAACACTTGCAAATGACAATGAGGAGAAAGATGATTCTTCTGACGATGATGACGATTTCGATTTTGGCGATGACGATTTCGAGTTCGAATCAGCACAGGGAATTGTTGATGTGGCAAATTTCTTAAGTATTTGCGAAAGAGTTGCCGATCAAAGTACGATTAAATTTAATATGCAACTTATGTTTGAAGCTGCTAATGCTACAGGTGTAGTTTTTGATCTTAGTGACATTTGCAATGCTGCATCTGTTTGCCAAGATACATGCGCAAAAGCTATCAATAAAACTATATCAGAATCATCACAGATTGATGTAATTAGACCACTCTTAGAGGCAAGAGAAAATCTTAGCACGTCCAATGTAAAAATATCATCTCCTAAGGATGTAGTAGCTATGGAGATTGCTAATGATACTCTTATTGAAGCAGCTGAGATCGTAAATGAAAAGGTTAATCTTAATACTCTGAAATTGGCTTTACAAAATGGAAAAGCTAAACTTAAAGATCTTAGTATGAAAGAGAAATCTATGTGGCAATCTGCTGATGCACAAGCTAGTGGAATGATGAAAGGTATTGAAAAAGCTATGACTTCTGATAGAAGAGAAGCTATTATCAAAGGTAATATCATTCCATCATTCTCTAAGTTATGTAAATCAGCTATTGCATTATCTGGAATTGGAATTGTTTTTGGGCCTGCTACTGCAGCTGTTGCAGCTTTGGGCGCTCTTGGAGTTTCTGGTGCTTTAAATGCCAGAGAGAAGAAATTGCTTATGGACGAAATTGATACTGAATTAAAAGTAGTAGAAAAGCAAATAGAAATTGCCCAGAATGATGGAGATATGAATCAGTACAGATTCTTATTAAATTATCAGAAAAAACTTACTAGGGAATATCAGAGGATTAGATATGGTCTTAAAGTATCAGGTAGAGATATCCCTAGTGCAACTATTCCAGGACAAGGAGGACGCGACTAATGAGTTTATTTGATGCTTACTTACAGCAGTTTATTCTCGAAGATAATGGTCCTGATGATGATGAAGATCAGAATAACCAGGATCAGAATAATAATACAGATGACGATGCTACTGATCAGGGTGGAAATGATAATGAAGAGACTCAAGATGCCGGAGACGATGATGATGCAGATGAATTTTCCATGAATGATGATTCTGGATCAGATGATGATAATAACGATCCTGACAGTGATGTAGATACACAATCTGACGATGGAGGAGATGCTACTGATCAGGGTGGAAATGATAATGGAGGTTCTGATGACGAAGACGAATTTTCGATGGATGGTGGAGATGATAATGAAGGATCCTCTGACCCAGGAAGTGATTCAAACGATGATGATGGGGGGAATGATGCTGACTCTGGTAATGACATTTCTGATTCTTCCGACGGAAGCGATGAAACCGACGATGGTGGAGACGAGTTTTCGATGGATGGTGACGATGGAAATGCTGACCAAGGCGGGAATGATGATAGTACAAGCGACGGAGATGATTCCGGAACAGATGTAGATGATAATGGCGAAGATGATAACGATCCATCTTCAAAATTGAAATCATTAGAAGATTCTATCTTTAATCAGCTTAGCCCAGAACAGCAGAAATCCAAGATCAAAGAACTAAAGAATTTATATGATGATGTGTATGACAGATGCCAAACTGTTATCAATATGGTAGCTAGTTCCGAAAAAGACCCGCAACATGCCAAAGTATACGATTATGTCGTTAACAGTCTAGTAGATCTCCAGAAATACATCCGAGATTATTTATCATCAATATTTGACAGCAAAACCTATATTGAAAATATGACCGAACTACAAAAATATTTAGCCATTCTTGATACAGTTTCTAACGTATTTAAAGAAATCAAAAATAGTATTAAAGGTGACGATAAATAAGTCCGGTAAACTGGCGATTTATAACAATATAGTAATTTAATTCAAAAATTAAATAATTGGAGATAGAAAGGAGAAACAAAGCTATGATTATTGGCGACGCACCAAGACTTAATATGTCTGATAGCTATAAACACAATGAAATGCATAACTTTGCTGAGTCATATGTTGACCTGACACAGGGACTGATGACAGAAGCAGGAGTAGATATTTATGGTGAATCTGGTAGAGCACTGATGCTTGGAGCATCTAACGAAGCTCTGAAGAGATTCTTCGTAGAAAATTCTTATGATCCGGAGGGAATGACTCCAGATGAAATTGAAGATCACGTACTGACAATGGAGCAGCAGTATGACAACGACCGCCAGGGACTTCTGGAGCACGTTGCTGGAGCTTATATGAATCCAATGATCGGTATTTCAATCCCGATGCACAAGTTCATCCTTATGAACATGGTATTCGATAAAGGATCAATCCCGAAATTTGTTGCAACAAAGCCGAAATTCACAATCTCAATGGAATATCGTATCCTGGTAGATACAGAAGGAAACGAAATCGATATGTTCCGTGATCAGAATCTGATGACAGATGCTATCGAGGCAACAGCAAGAGAAACAGAATTCGAACTTCCGGCACTTCCATTTACAGATGACAATGAGATCGTTCATACATATCTTGGAGGACTTGGTGGAGCAGATCACCTGTCTGTAGAGACAAGAGTATCAGCTTTCAAGATTGAAGATCAGTATTTTGAAAAAGGTGATGTCCTTCCTGATGAAACAACAGGATACATTGAACCGGACGGAAAAATTGCAGATGCACCAGGAGTACATCCAGTATGGGTACGCTGCAAATTCCCATTCGCACCAGCATATGGTGATATTGAAAGATCATTAATGGCTCAGATCAAATATGAGTACAAGGCTCAGGAAAAAGGTCAGGTCGTTATGAAGACAGTTTCTGACTATGTATCAGGAACAATGCAGGATGACAGATTAAACATCCAGCTTCTCAAAGGAAATGTAAAAGGACTTCGTGTAACATCACGTCTTGATACATCAAATGCTCGTCTTACAACATGCTCTGTAAGATGGCGTGAGAAAACAGATATTGTTGAAATTCCAAATGCTATTCCGATCGACTTCACAATCAGTCCAGAAGAAACAAAGGATATCGCAGCTCTGTACAATGTAAATCAGGTTACAAAACTGATGAGCATGGTTAAGACTGTTCTTGCCAACTACAAAGATGACAAGATCAGAAGAGAACTTGATTACTCTTACAAGACAATGGATGCTCGTTCTAAGAGTTACTCTCAGTTCGATTATGCACCTCGTGAGGGATATCACGGAGATCACGTTGAGTGGAGAAGAAATACTTTCTTCGATTACTTCGATCAGCAGATGACACATCTGTATCAGGTACTTAACGATCCAAACATGACAGTTTCTGTATTCGGTGATCCGGACCTTATCCGTCGTATTACTCCAGTAGAGTATTCATACCAGACACCTTCAAATATCGGACCGGTACAGCTTGACTTCACAAAGACAGTTGTTACATCTGACTCAAGAGTATATAACTTCATTGGTTCTGATAAACTTCGTGGATCTACAGAGTTCATCGTAATCCTGTGTCCGAAGGGAACAGATCGTATCATCTACAGAATCTATGATTATCAGATGTACATTAGTAACGAAATTAGAAATGCAGATAACCCGGCTCTGCCGAACGTACACGCTTTCGAGCGCTGGAAATTCGTAGAGTATCAGCCAGTTCAGGGTCGTATCAATATCTTACATCCAACAGGACTTACAGATCATTACGACTTCATTCAGGTTAAACAGGTATAAGAATAAATGCAGGATTCCCCTTCCCGATTATGGGAAGGGGATTTTAATTGTGCAACATATTTATAATAGAATCCTTATAGAATTCTATTGTCACAATGCATCTTTTGTTAGCCTTACATTATTGGGACAGTGTCCTTATTTTTCATTGTGACCTTTCTTGCGGGTTGAGAGTCTGGGGTAATTCCCAGACTCTCTTTGTTATTTACTTTACCCTAGACATGCAAATAAAACGTGTAAAGGAGTAATTGCCATGTATAATAGTGTAAAATTTGGAAATATTGCGGTCAAGTATCAGGCTGGTATGTATATGATAGAGACTGCTAATGGTGACAATAAACGCCCACAGTATAATGAATATAAGGAGGGCCAATCAATATTAATACCGCTCTCCAATCCATTCCAAGATCGAGTTATTGTGCGGTTTGTACGATATGATCCAAACGAGAGAAAGATTTATCTCAAGATACGCGAGGATGATATATATGAGTGCTCTGAGGAAGAATTTCATAAATTAGTTGGTATTCGTAAAGATGCTGATTTTGTGATCGGTGTGCCAGAACCAGTTATGATAGATGCTAAAACAGGGATGCCGTATACCAATATGGCAACTGATTATGTATTTTTATATGAGCTGGATAAATATGAATGGGATCTATTCAAATTTATTCATGCAGATTTTTCTAAAGAAGATGAAGTTGCTATTATAATGGATACAGAATCAACCCCTCATGACTATAAGATTCTTAAGTTCACCAGAAACGATAATGGAACTTATACCATAGATAATCCTCCTACTCTTCATTTACGTGATTATCATAAACGTTAATCTGAAACATCAGAGTAATGGAAATTTAGAAAGGAGAACTAGTAATGCTTAATCAGACAAAGAATTTTACTGATATTTATAAATGGATTATCGAACTCAAATCCTCCGCGAATGATCAGAACCCATTAAATACTGTAGAACGTAGCTGTGCAGGATTGAAAAATGCATTAAACAAATCTTTACAAAATCTTCATTGCTTTGAAGTTAAATATACACCGAATTTTGATAAACAGTTTTTCGGAGTATACGTTACCCCGAGCGGAATTCCAGCAGATGAATTATCTAAGAAACTGCTTAAAGGGTATTGTGATCTTGATGGGGAATTCGCTCCATTTTCGTTCAATCAATATTCTCTCGAATTGGACGGAAAGCTTTTGAGAGATTTTGCATTCTTATCTACAGAGCAGCTGTGGGCTATTATTTATGCAGAGATCGCTACTGCTTGTGATAGGAAGGCTACAGAGAAATTAAGAAATATGATTGACTCTTATATTGCTCTCACTAGAACTCGTATCTGTCCAGATACAGTATTATCATATCCGCTATTATTTGATATGATGTGCAGAATCACTATTCATAATATTACATCATTATTTGCAAGATATGATGTACTCACTATGGATGAGATTCCTCGGGCTATCAGAGATGCTGGATTAGAATCTGTATATGCAAGTGCATTAGACGCATTAACTACTGCTGGTATGAAACCAGATGAAGTTGATACTAGCGGAGTCATGATGGACTGGTATTTCAATAACTATACGGCTTTCGATAACAATAGATACGTTGAGTTTATGCTCAGAGATTCTATGAGTATTGAAGCTTCTTCGTTAGTACGGAATATGTGTTTCAATGCACTGAAACAAATCACACGGGTGACTGCTGGAGATTATAATTATTATTCAGTATCTGTAAATGAAGCAGGTAAACGTAAAGGATTGTTATATCAGATGAAGAGAAATGGAATGAAATCCATTGAAGAAGATTTATTTGAATACAATATGAGATTACGCAACGTAGAAACTCAGGATGATGCTATTCTTCTTATGAGACAGATCAATTCAAGAATGAGTATTCTTGAAGATTATCTTAGAGAAGAAGATATGGATGAGAAAGATCGCGAGCGCTGGGAAGATTGTTACAAGAAGTATCTTGATTTGCGAGAAGCATTATCGAAAAAGACTGTATACAATAAAAAGATGTATGGTCTCTTTGTAGATTATAATGCTTTACAGAATATGTCCCAATCCGGACAATTGATGAATACTTATTATTAAAAAAAAGA
>ERZ1034992.1331-NODE-1331-length-11216-cov-3.652630_pt1 | contig 11216 bp, 7 predicted proteins | sample MGYA00520695_ERZ1034992 | MGnify/ENA primary metagenome ERZ1034992 (study PRJEB33766, sample SAMN09781778) | gut metagenome | biome: gut microbiome | host: Homo sapiens | place: Madagascar | study: EMG produced TPA metagenomics assembly of the PRJNA485056 data...
AAAGCTTCTTTGCGCAAAGAAATAATGTCAGCGTAGGCATCTTTCATATCCTCAAGCGCATCAATCTGGTCGTTGATACGTTGCTTGAGCATATCCATAACATACTTCAAGATGTCATCAAGACCATCTTTCATGTTGTTTAGTTCCTCTGCCGTTTTACCGGCAGTTTGACCGATACCACTAACGGCACTATCAGCCAAAGAACGAATTGCATTGATGTTATGGAGCGCAGCTTGATATTGGTCATCGTCCAGTCCAAGCAAGGCGAGGTTGGCGTACACCAATCCCCAAGTGGCGTTCGTAGCCTCTGTAGTGGCGTACAGAAGGTTGTTCAGGTCTTCAATGGAGTTCTCCTGCAACGCAAGACGGAGACGCTCGACATAGGTCATAGCCTGATTGAGAGCTAATTCTTGCGTCTTTGCAGCAAGCACCTTATTGATGTTCTCTTCGTTGATAACCAGCAACCCGTTTTCATCCATGAGGTATTGCATATACTGCGCACCCAATTCGATAATAGACTGCAGGGTATCAATCGTGATATATCCGTTTGCGGCATATTCATCGGCTGCATTATGGAGCGTCTCATACACATTTTGGTATGCATCGACAACATCGCTTGCAGCAGTAACAATCTGCTTTAAGTAATCAATAATAGATTGCTTTGCAGATTTGATGTCAGCCTTTAACGTGCGGAGAGAGGAAGCTCCCTCTTGGTTTGAGTCATTGAGAGACTCCATCGTATCGATGAGCTCTTCGGTTTTCTTCCTGAGTTCGTTAGTCTCTTCCTGAGTAGCACCATAAAGCTCGTTAAGGTGCTCCATGTTATGAACCATGAACTCGTTGGTCGTAGCGTCATAGCTTACACTGAATCCAAGGGCTTCGAGTTCTGCCTTGCCGTTGGCAATGGTTTCACTACGAAGGCTGTTCAGATTTTCAAGCGCATCCGCTTCATCATTGTAAACATTGATAAGTTGCTTTGTGAGCGCAATCTTCTCTTCTTCTGTATCTGCATACTCAATCTGAGACTGTAACTTGGCAAGACGCTGCTGGATAGACTCCAGTCGCTTCATTGCTTCGTAATACTCGTCAATGTCAGCAAGATATTCTTCGACCTCTTTGCTGGAACCACCGCTACCACTGCTGCCCGAGCTGCTTTCAAAGCTCTTGAGCGGGGCGTTTTTCAGCGCTTGGAGCGCAGCAATCTGACCGTCAATTTGAGCAATTGCTTTTTCATAGGAGGAAATATCTAATTCAAGCTGTGACACATAATCGTCCAAGCTAACAGACGTTGCTTCATAGTTATAATCCGTCCCCTTGAAATTGCCTTTGTACAGGTCAAGACTGAGACCGCCTGTTTGGGTTCCGTCTGTTCCACCGAAGATACTGGAGCTACTACCAGCAACTTCACCGCTTCCCATAGCAGCAATAGCCTGAGCTGTTTCATGCGCCTGCGCAGCAATTTCAGAAATGCTATTGCAAGAATTGCTTGCGTTAACAAAAATGGAGTGTGCCATGTTATATGCTGCTTTGGCGGCATTGTCATCCATGTTCTCAAAACACTCTTTTGCAACGCGGGCAAATTCTTCTTCATTACCAGCCATAGCCGCAGCAGCAAGAGCATACGCTTTTGACTCCTCAACGCCCATTTCAATAAGCGCTGCCGTCAAAGCGTTACCAGTATTGATTCGATACTCTGCTACTTCTTTGGCAATCTGACCTTCGCCATCGCCTACGTTTTTGGCAAGCTCAAGTTGTGCTTGCGCACTTTCCATCTTTGCTGTCAGGACAGCCTTATCCGCTTCGAGCTGCGTAATCTGACTGTCAATCTGAGCATCCAGTTCAGCCTTTTTGCCAGTAATGAACGAGTTGACGACATCTGCGTTTAACGTGAGCTGCCCGTCTGCCGCGACGGTGGCATTGTTCAGAATTTCAGGATATACAGACGCAAACTCAAGCGCCTTGTCCAAAGACATTGTGAAGCCGTCGGCAACCTGATTCTGCAAATTAGCGAGAGTTTGGAAAGAGTCAGAAACGGAGTTGATTGTGTTAGAAATCCGAGAGAAGTTGTTCAGCGCACTCGTGTAAGCATCGAGGTCACCAGTAATGCTGCCGTACAAGCTGCTATAAATCGCAAGCTTTCCTTGGTTTTCAGCAATCTTTAGGTTGTTCTCTTCGATTACACGGTTATTCTCTTCGATTTCCGCACGGTATTCACGAGCAGCATTTAACCGCTCCGTACCAGCGCCACCATCGCTGCCGTACTGGTCATAGTAATCTTCGCCGCTCTTTGCCTGTTCGTCAAGAAGGCGATTCTTCTCTTCAAGGGCAGCGTTTTGCTCCTTGAGGGATTCAGTCTCCTTCTCAATTTCAGCCATCTGTTCTTGCATCTTGGCATTGGCGTTTTCCATCCAAGCCTCAGTGTTAAGTTTAATAACACCGTTTTCCTCATACAGATAGCTGAGGTAGTCATCGTTGGCAGAGGCAAGTGCCTCGATAGTGTCAGTTGACAAACCTGCACCAGTAGCCATATCTGCCTGAGCTGCATCTAATGCGTCATAGGCGGCTTTTAGTGTTGATACTGTGTCAGTTAATTTTTCGAGCTTTGCTGTATATGGAGTAAATGGGTCTTCCGATGCAGCGGTTTCTGCCGCTTGCGCTAAGAGGTCAGAGAAACCACTATCCGAGAGCCAACCATTGATAAGGTCGGACAACGAATCGCTTCCATCGTCAAAGTTAAACATATCGCCAATCGTTTGATTAAGATATGTTCTAAACTTTTCAAGCTCTTCAACCGTTGTCGGGATACCATTCTGAAGAACGTAGGTCGCTGATGTCTCGTCATAGATGGATTGGACATATGTATCAACAGAATCTTTGAGCAATCCGGTCTTTTCAATTACTGCATCATAGATTTCATTGCCAGTTAAGTCTTGCCGGAGCAACTCTGCCTTGAGGTCAAGCAGCGTATAATAGTAGTCAACAACGGCATCCATGTTAGAATGGTCAACATTCCAATCAACCGGTTCTAACACCAACTCTGTTGCAGTTAAACCATGACCAACAGACGAAACCTTTTCACGCAAATAGTCACTGGCAATCTTCTGCGCAGCTTCTTTTGCTTTAACATATTCCTCATCCGTCCACGCATCTTGGATGTTATAAGAAATCTTGGAACCATCCCAACCAGACCAAGTTTCACTTTGAAGTTTCTTCTCAGCAGCCACACGTTTTTCTTTTGCTGCAAGTTGAGCCTCTTCAAGTTCTTTCTTAATGGCACCATCTAATGCCTCTGTATAATCTTTGGTGCCCTGCGTCAAACCCTCCAACGCAACAGCTTTATCTCCAAGAGCACTGGTTACCTTGTCAAGGGTGGTCTTAAAGGATGCTTCTTCGCTTTCAGTAAGGTCTGTGCGATTTGCGTACTTCTCGTACTCAATATATGCAGCCTTCACTGCATCTGCATTTTCAATGGTCGCTTCTGTGCTTGCGATTGTAGACGCAGCCTCTTCAATCCGCTTGGTACGAGCATCCTCGATAGCGTTTTTGATTAAAAGAATTGCGCCTATGGCGGCGGCAATACCAGCGACCGCAATCTGAGCGGTAGACGCTGAAATGCCAAGTGTTTTTAGTGCGACAGATAGGCGAGACGTTCCGGGGATTGCAAGCGCAGTCTGACTATTCATCGCCTTGATAACAGCCGGGAGTTGCTTAAACCCAGTAACAAAGGTTGAAACGGCGGAAGTCACCTTCGCCAGTGCACTGGGGATTGTTGTAACAAGGAAAGTCTTTATGGCATCAGCTTTAATCGTGGCAAGGATACCGACTGTAACATACAGAACGGTATTCAATCCACCAACTTTATCAATCACCTTTGCCAGCACATTAAGTACATCAAGCAACCCAGTACCCAACTCGATGACCTGCTTTACAAAATCAGAGTCAATGAGGGTCATAGACAGCTCTTCAAACGTTGCCTTGAATTCAGCAATCTTACCGTTGATGCTGTCAAGATATTTTTCGTTTTCTTTCAACGCAGAGCCAGCAGAATTTGCCGCTGTTTTAACGACATCTTCAGCTACGTTGAAGTTCTCAAGCATTGATGAAACAACGTTGGCGTTTCGTTTGCCACCAATCTGTTCCAAAATATTTGCTTGTGTGATATCGGTAAGCTCGCCCCAGACACCCGCCAACTCTTTCATAATCTGATAAGTAGATTTGAAAGTGTTCTCGTCAATCTGAATATCAACCTTACCATTTGTGAGCGCCAGAAGTTCCTCGCGGAGCTCTGACACGCTATTCGCCATACCCTCCGTACTCTCTCCAGCTTCTTCTGCCTCGGTCTTTGCTGCGCGGAGGTACATGGAGACCGTCTTCATTGTCGTACCGACAACGTCAGCATCTTGAACAACACTGTTCGCAGCAGTAATGAGAGCGATACTCTCGTCCAGAGTATTATTACCGGCAGCAAGCGCAGAGGCTGAACGCCGCAACGCCTCGCCAACTCCCTCTGAGGAAATGGCAAAATTGTTACCGACCTCGTTGAATTTATCAACAATGCTTATAGCATTTTCAGCCTCAATACCAAATGCCTTCATTGTTGAAATAATACTTTCGGATGCTTGGCTAACATCCTCAATACCATCGCCAACGTTTTTATACACCAATGCCGCGTCAGCTAATTGTGCAGCTTCGTCCAGTGTATAGCCAAGGCGAGCGAAATCAGCAGACGCTATAACTGTATCAGCAATTGTTGCACCGAGCTTTTTCGCACGAACAGATGCATCATCGAGATATTTAGCATATACGGTGCTCGTTTCATCTGTGACTTTCTTCAGCTCAGTCATCGCTGTATCAATGTCAATAACAGCAGAAACCATCTTCTTTAAGGAAGAATAGAGTTTCATAACAATCTGAGAAACAGTAAGCCATGACGTAAACTTGGCAGCAAGACCACCAACACGCTCGCTCAGTGTCTTAGTATTTTCACCGGCGCTCTTAATGGCATTTGATGACTCAGCAAAAGATGTCCGCAAACCAGCAAGCCTGCGTTGAAATTCATCAACAGAAATTTCTCCACGCTCAAGCTGACCAAGATATTCTTGCAGGTACACGGTACCCTGCCGAATGTTATTATAGTGTTCGCTGCTCCGTCCGCTTTGCGCAGCAGTCCAATCCTGCTCCGCTTTTTGCATTTGCGTAAGAAGCATAACGCCCTGTTTCATAGCGGCGTTTTTCCTGTTTTCAGCCGTTACTGTTGCATCATCTGCAGCCTTTGCTTCACGTTCTGCTTGAACCTTTGCCTGCGCTGCTTCGGCAGTAGCCTCTCGTTCTTCATTGATTCGTTGGATGTTTACAAGGACTGCAGCCGCTTCATCTTCAAGTGCCTTTCGGCGCTCATTGCTACCATCGACACCTTGGAGACGAAGTGTCTCAAACTCAACCTGCCACGCCTTATATCTCTCAAGCAGTGCAGTAACCTGAGCAGCCTCTTCTGCAGTTGCTCCCTTGCTCAAAGACCCAAGACCAGTATCAATGTTCTTGGATTGCTTTTTCATTGCAGCAATCTGAATGTTGAACTCCGCAATCTTTCTGGCGGCTTCATCTGTTACTGTTGCAGTTTCTTTTATCTTACTCTTAACCTCTCCAATGCCTTCTGCAGTCAGCGTAATGCTTGTCCCTTTATCAAGGTTGAGAGTATTGATGACGGTGTTTAGCTGGCGTCTAAAATCAGCAATGGCACCGGCACCGATGTTAATCTTTGACAAGTTGACATAAAATTTGCCGTTCTTACTAATTGCATCAAGCTGTTTGCGGATTTGCTCACCGAATGATTTACTATCCAGTTTGGCTTCGAGCTTGATTTTGCCCATGATTTCGTTGAGTTCTTTGCGGATAAGAGCTTCGCTGTCACCATCTGCACCGCCACGGGCAACTCCAATTAGTAACCGTACATCTGCGTCCATTGCCATCGTTCATCACCGTCCTTTATGAAGAAAAGGCTTGGCATAAAGCCAAGCCTCTCAAAATTATTGTTCATATATATCTGCCGCAATTACGGCAGTAATATTGTATTCGGAACCATAGTTCCCGTTAAAGTCGCTGATTGCCTGTTGAATAAACTTCAGTGCATCTCGTTCTTTCTTGCTTCGTACCCACGCATAGTTATCGTTGTACAGCGAGTGTCCAATTGCCGCACCAGATGGTGAATGGTTGTCCCACCAACCATACACATAGTTTTGCGCATGATATCCGTTATTGAAAAGGGCAACGATGTTGTTGATGCCTTCGTACCCCAAATCATTGTCGAGAGAGTCACGATGCAAATCACCCTCAAAGTATAGAGGAATTTCGAAACCTTCTTCAGTCTGAATTATAGTTCCGCTACTACTCATTCCTTCAATGTGCTTCATAACCGAATCCGGTAGGTCGTAGCTCTTTGCTGTCATTTGAAGAACTTGGATAAACTTTGCAGCGGCTTCATATATGCGTGTCTCAGGTATAACCGAATCGCCTGCGGCAGTTTTCTTAACACCGTTCCGATTATATTCTTCCAACTTGTTTTGGAGGCGAGATTGCCCTTGTGGGGACTTAATCCATGCGTTCAGTTTGCTCGACAGACTCATCGGCATCACCCTTCATCTGATTCGTATATGCCTTGACAAGACGCTCTTCGCTGAATTGACCATCTGCCATAGCGGATGTCAGCTTCGAGATATCGTCTGGCGTAATGTTGGCAAACATAGCCTCGGTCTTTTTCTGCAGTTCAGTAAACGCAGAAACAACCTCATTCATCTGACGCTCAATAGCAGCAATATTGCTCTCACACAGATAGCTAATCTTTTCAGAGATTGATTCCAGAATATCGTCGAGCTGTTTCTGGTTGATGTGCCGAATCACAATGTCAACTGCATCCGTGTTATAGAGCAAAGAATAACGGTGCTCTAAATTATCGGGAAGGTTGAAGTTGGCGTAGCGAGTCAAGATGTTGCTCTTTACAACGAACTCCTGCAACTCTGGCATATAACCACCAGTCGTATGAAAGCAGCTTGACACCACATCGTCAACAAATGCCAGCGCTTCCGAAAAAGAGAGTGTGTGCTTAATTTTCACCTCATTACCGAACCACTGTTCCGTTGCAATATCCACTGCTTGTTCTTTGAGCACCTTGTCCAAAGATGCGATTGAAATTTTCTTTTCCGACTTAGCCATCATCGGGTTCCTCCTTTTTGTTCTTGCTGCGCTTTGCTTCTTTGCGCAATTCTTTTACTACTTCGTACTCAAGCCAACCGCCCCACTTTTGAACATAAGTAATCCACTTATAGTCAATGTCTGGGTATATGTACCAAAACAGTTTTCGTTTTAGCTTTGCCACACTATCAGGGCACCCCTTCGTGTCTACTACTTCAATGTGCCCATCGGCATATTCCATATAAAAATCAGCAACATAAATGATTGGCAAGACCGTCTTGCCATTGTGAGTGTACTTCGGTTGCAGCTCATATTTTTTCTGTAACTCAAAATTAGTTACTTCGCCGCTTTCCACTGCGGGACAAAGTACATCCCTGTAGTATTTCATTTCAAGCTGGCTGTCGAATACGATATTGTTGTAAGTTCGTTTTTCTTTATCTTTATCTACGTTAAACTTGCTCCGCTCCATAGCGCCTCCTAACAGAGAAAGGGAGGGCAGATTACTCTACCCTCCCATTTTGCTTATTCGATTTCAGCAGGCGCCTCATCCGACAGAATCTCTTCTGCGACCTGAAGCTCAGAAACAACAGGTTCGGAAACAACAGGCTTTTTATGCTTGTTCTTCTTCCGCGCATCAACAATGCCTCTGGATTCATTTATCTGCTGGAGATAAATACTTCCACACTCGGGAGAACACGCTACCTCTTGCCACCGGAACACGCCTGCGGCTCTATTCGCGCTGCGGCAGGCTTCATACTCCTTACCACAAACGCGACATCTCTTGACCGCAGTTGCCATGTTTACCACCTACTTTCTTTAGGCAACATCCTCAGCGTTGGAACCAAAGATGGTGTAAGTCCACAGAGCGCCGCTGGTGCCGCAAGCACCGGACAGAGACTCAGCCTCAAACGCATGGACAGTCTGGTTGTCGCCCATCTCAAAGCTGAACTCGCCATTGAAGTCAGCCTTGGGGATGTAGAACTGGATGCGGTACACATTCGCACACTTATCCTCGGCAAAGGCATCAATGTACAAAGCGCACTTGCCAGAATAGTGGTCGCTCAGGTTTTCCAGAACGTCAGCCTGAATCTGGCGCATATAGTACACGACAATCTCTGTGTTGTCTGCGATTTCTCCATCATTAAAGGCAAGTGCCTTCGTCTGAGGATTGTAGGTGAAAACACCTTCAGCAACTTCTGCGCCCTGAGTCAAAGTCTTGCCGAGGGTACCGTCGCTGTTCTTGACATAAACAGACTCGACTTCATTTCCGGTCGTACCAACGGCTTTGTAAGCAGTAGACGCAGCATTGCCGCTAACGGTGAGATAATCGTGCCACTTAACCGTGGTCTTCTTGTTCTCAAACTCGCTGCCGACCTGCATTTCGAGCAGACCGCCAGAAACCAGACCATTGGTACCGCTGATGGTGACAGCCTTATTCTTCTTCAGAGAGTTCAGCTTGCGACCCTGCTTACCGGTGATGTCGGTCTTTTCCTGAGTCTGAGCGATAGTTGCATTCTGCAGCTCGTCCAGAGTGAACTTGAATGCACCAGTCACGATGTCAAATGCATTGATAGTCTCAAGGCTGGTGATGGTGATATCATTGATATTCATTTAGACATTCCTCCTATTTGTGAGTTAGCCAATTCAAATCATCTTGGCTTAGGTCTTTCGCACTGACCGTGCCAGCATAGATGCCGTGCATCTTGTTGTCATAGTCAATTTTCTTGATTACTTGGCGCACGCTCTCATTGAACTGATAGATAGAGAGTTCTCGTGTCCCCTCAAATCCATAGTGGTACTGTTCTGTGTTAACAAGGGCGACAATCAACTCTTCAAGCTGAGAATCGGTTGTTCGCATACCCCTACGACGCAGCTTCTTTCGCATACGCTCAATCATATATTCTCTCGCTTCGCCGTTTGCTGGCTTGCGATTATCCTTTTCAAGGTGGTGGATTTTCCTAAGAGCCACGGCAATCTGCCCATGCAGAGCACGGTCGATTCGTACACCGGTTGCCTTGTTAACCAGAATCACATTTCCGTTTTGCGGATTGATTGCAGGTTGGAATGGCTTTAGGTCAAAGTCTCCAAAAATTAGTGAGGTGTCCTGTTCTTTTAAGGAGTTAAACAAGAGGAGAAAAAGCTCCCACTCGTTAATGGTTGTGAAATCAATCCCGATATCATCAAGCTGTACCATCATATCTATGGGCATAGCAGTGAGCATTGACACCATGCTGTAGTAGTTGTCCTCGTTTTCCAATACTTCACCAACAGTCGGAATCATAACCCGAATATAGTCATTTATCGGGTAGTCTTTTTGATACAGTAAATGACGTGTCGGCATTATCCATTTTTCCTGTTGGAGGGAACTGGCTTACCGGTCGGTAATGTCCGATTGAAGTCTTTTGCTTGGAACGTGAGGACTTTCCCCTGATAATCTGTGATTGGAGCAAAACGTTTCACAGCGTATAAATCCAACTCACCGAGACCGTAGTATCGACTGCCATTAACAGCCTTTGCAATCTCGGAACACAATTTATCAGTACGAATCCCACCGCCGGTTTCTTTTGGTAATCTGAGCTTGCTCTTGTGGCTAAAGACCCAGATATATAAAACCGGAATCAGAAAAGTCTTATTTACAGACTTTTGGATGTCAACATCGCAGCAGATAAAGGTCTGCCCGTGCTCAATGGTTTCTGGAATGTACTCATATGGAAATACCTGCTTATAAACGAGGTCTTGAACATCGTTGACTGGTTTGCAGTCATCGGCAAGGAGCCGCACGATTTCCTCGTTCGTCAAGAGGTCATTCATCAGTTGGTTCTTATAATCGAAAAACTCTTCCAGTTGCATCAGAACCACACCTTCTTTCCATCAGGTACATCTGGCGTATTGTCACCGGATGGAGTATCTGGCTCGTCCGGTTTCTCTTTCGGGAAATGGTCATAGTAGTTTGCAATATGAAGTTCGATGTTATCGCTGTCTTCCGTATTGCACTCCGTAAGAACGAAGTTAAGGACGCCCTCTCCGTTATAGCTTCCACCGAGCTTAAACGGTTTGGTGAGACGATAAGCAAGGACGTTCTTCGAATCATAGTCATCAATCAAAAAGCGATTGTTACGATTTAACTGAATGGAATACTCGTCCTTAGCAAGTGTTAGTGAAATTCGTGAATCACCGCGCACAACAATAAAATCGTTGTCGCCGTATTCACCGGTCAGATATTTCGTGCCATCCTCAATGACACACCACCGTTCAACGACGGTGTCGTCTTCCGCAATCCAACGAAGCAGGTAGTTGCACTGCTTCATCATGCCTTTCGTGTACAGTTCGTTATTGGCATCTTTCTCGGTAATCAGCCAGTGATTGCCCATCCATTCGACCAGACCGCCGTGCGGCAAATCTTCTCCGGGCATCGTACACAGTGCTTTCAGATTAAGGTTGTCGGAGTTAATGACAGCCATATTGCGCACAGTTCCGTTTACGGTCAATTGATGGTACGAAAGGCTTGCAGGGAGCTTCGCGCTTAAAAACGCTCGCTCTCGCTGCAAAACAGAGTCGCGCTTTGTGATGCCGTGAGCATTGATTCTGGAACGGTATGTGTTCCAAGGGTTCATTTTGACACCTCCTGCGGCACGGCATATCGTGATTTCAATTTATTGCAAATTGAAATTGCACGGAACACCTCACGCTTTACCACCGAAACTTCGCAAGATGGATTATCGATGAGGTATTGCAGGATGGCAATCAAAGACAGGAACAAGGGGTCTTCGTGGATTGCCTCAATGAGCTCCTTACAACCAAGCAACTCCGCCTGAAGACTTCTCATATAGGTATCCAATGAACTTTCTCCGCTTTCCTTGATAGGAAGAATCTTAAAGAAAAGATTGATGAGGGTGCGGAAATAATTATTCAAGACCATAGCGTCCATCGGCACGCCAACCGTGGTCTGAATCATCATAAGTGCAAGTCCGTTAAATCCCCGTGATTGTACGAATACTCCCTCATCATATTCGTAAAATCTTTTCGAG
>ERZ1034992.1335-NODE-1335-length-11202-cov-58.720911_pt1 | contig 11202 bp, 9 predicted proteins | sample MGYA00520695_ERZ1034992 | MGnify/ENA primary metagenome ERZ1034992 (study PRJEB33766, sample SAMN09781778) | gut metagenome | biome: gut microbiome | host: Homo sapiens | place: Madagascar | study: EMG produced TPA metagenomics assembly of the PRJNA485056 data...
TAAGGCCTTTGAATAAGACAAAAGGCTGCCTCATCGCTAACTTTGCAACAGTGCCAGCAATCGCTCTTGCTACCTTTTTTTTTGTAAGAATATCAATAGGTAAAATGAGGCTATCCGGAATGTTGCTTCCTGGTTTAGACAGAGATTTTTCCTTGTTTTCATGACTGTTTAAGGGGAGAATAGCGGATTAGCATTTTGTGCCTACCTCGGTAAAATCAGGCCTCTGTTCTCACACTTGGAACAGTTAACATTGTTATTGTTTTCAGTACACTGGTAGCTGGAGAGCCAGGGGCGGTAGCGTGTTCAGAATTCAGCATGCCTTTGCTGACTCCTCAGAAGTGAAGTTTGAAATTTAATATTGCGAAGCAATACGGAATAGTCTTGTGAAAATACTCGTCACTGGTGGTGCAGGTTTTATTGGATCTGCTGTTGTACGTCATATTATTAATAACACCAACGATTCAGTGGTTAACGTTGATAAACTAACCTACGCAGGTAATCTGGAATCGCTGGCAGAAATCGAAAATAATCCCCGTTATGCCTTTGAGCGAGCAGACATCTGTGACGGTAGCGCCATGGCGCGCATTTTCGCGCAACATCAGCCGGATGCGGTAATGCATCTTGCAGCTGAAAGCCATGTTGACCGTTCCATCACGGGGCCTGCGGCCTTTATCGAAACCAACATTATCGGCACCTATGTGCTGCTCGAAGCGGCGCGTCAGTACTGGTCGCAACTGGAAGACGCGCGCAAGTCGGCGTTTCGTTTCCATCATATTTCTACGGATGAAGTGTACGGCGATCTGCCGCATCCCGATGAACTGCCGGCCGGTAGCGATCTGCCGCTTTTCACCGAGACTACGCCATATTCCCCAAGCAGCCCCTACTCCTCTTCTAAAGCATCCAGCGATCATTTAGTGCGTGCGTGGCGTCGAACCTACGGCCTGCCGACGCTCGTGACCAACTGCTCAAATAACTATGGCCCGTATCATTTCCCGGAAAAACTAATCCCGCTCATTATCCTTAACGCTCTGGCAGGTAAACCACTTCCGGTGTATGGCAATGGCGAGCAAATTCGCGACTGGTTGTTCGTGGAAGATCATGCTCGCGCGCTTTACAAAGTGGTGACTGAAGGAACGATTGGCGAAACCTATAACATCGGTGGTCATAACGAGCGTAAAAACATCGACGTCGTGAAAACAATCTGCGCCATTCTGGACGAAATCATTGCCGATAAACCGGCAGGCATTACCCACTACGCCGATCTGATTACCTATGTAACCGACCGTCCGGGACACGACCTGCGCTACGCCATTGATGCCAGCAAAATTAAAAACGATCTGGGATGGGTGCCTCAGGAAACCTTTGAGTCAGGTATCCGCAAAACGGTTGAGTGGTATTTGAAAAACGAAAGCTGGTGGAAGCGTGTAATGGATGGCTCCTATGCGGGCGAACGTCTGGGACTGGCAGAATAAAAAGGAAATTATGATGAAAGGTATTGTACTTGCTGGTGGTTCCGGAACCCGTCTCTATCCGATTACGCAAGGTGTATCTAAACAGTTGCTTCCTGTTTATGATAAGCCAATGATTTTCTACCCAATTTCTGTGCTGATGCTGGCTGGCATCCGTGAGATTTTGGTGATTACCACTCCCGAGGATATGCCCGCGTTCAAACGTTTGCTGGGTGATGGCTCGCAGTTTGGCATTAGCTTATCTTACGCAGTACAGCCCTCTCCGGATGGTTTGGCACAGGCATTCATCATTGGTGAAGAGTTCATCAACAATGAGCCTTGTGCCCTGGTGCTGGGAGATAACATCTATTTCGGTCAGAGCTTCGGTAAGAAACTGGAAGCGGCATCGCAAATGACCAGCGGAGCGATGGTCTTTGGTTATCAGGTGCAGGATCCAGAACGCTTTGGCGTCGTGGAATTTGATGAGAACTATAAAGCGCTGTCTATCGAAGAGAAACCGTTAAAACCCAAATCAAACTGGGCGGTCACCGGGCTCTATTTCTATGATAAGCATGTCGTAGAGATGGCAAAACAGGTAAAACCATCAGCACGCGGCGAGCTTGAAATTACCACGCTTAACCAGATGTATCTTGAGCAGGGGAATCTGCAGGTTGAGCTATTAGGGCGCGGATTTGCCTGGCTGGATACCGGTACTCATGACAGCCTGGTGGAAGCCTCGCAGTTTATTCATACCATTGAAAAGCGTCAGGGTATGAAGGTTGCCTGCCTGGAAGAGATTGCGTTCCGCAAGGGATGGTTGAATGTAGAGCAGGTAACTGCCCAAGCTAAAATGTTAGCTAAAACCGATTATGGGCGCTATCTGCAAATGCTGATCGGCGAGAAAAAATAAGTTTAAGGCGCTGACGAGATAAAATGAAAATCTTATTAATTGGCAAAAATGGCCAAGTTGGTTGGGAATTGCAACGATCTCTTGTGACATTAGGGGATGTGGTTGCAGTTGATTATTTTGATAACACGCTATGCGGAGACTTATCAAATCCCCAAGGAATTGCACAAACTATTCAAACAGTAAAACCGGATGTAATCGTCAATGCAGCGGCACATACTGCTGTAGATAAAGCAGAGACAGAACAAGAACTATCTCGTTTATTGAATGCAGATAGTGTAGAAGTAATTGCTAAAGAGTCAGCAAAACTAGGGGCGTTACTGATTCACTACTCTACTGATTACGTATTCAATGGCGAAGGTACGCATTATCGTAACGAAGATGAACAGACTGGTCCGTTAAATGTTTATGGCGAAACTAAGCTTGCTGGGGAACTCGCGGTAGCTAAACATAATGCACGCCATTTTATTTTTCGAACTAGCTGGGTTTATGCAACGCGTGGTGCGAATTTCGCTAAGACCATGCTGCGTTTAGCAAAAGAGAAAGAAAAATTATCTATTATTAACGATCAATTTGGTGCTCCGACAGGAGCCGAACTTCTTGCTGACGCTACAGCAATTGCAATTCGCACGGCAGTGCACAATCAAAAACTCTTTGGAACTTATCATTTGGTCGCCAGCGGTGAAACGACCTGGTTTGATTATGCGCAATATGTTTTCTCCATAGCTAAAGAGTTGGGTGAAACACTTTCAATAAAAGAAGTAATAGGTGTTGATACATCCGCTTATCCAACGCCAGCAAAAAGACCTCACAATTCGCGTTTGTCAAATAAGAAATTCCAGACTGCATTTGAGGTACAATTACCAGACTGGAAAGTTGGTGTTAAACGTGTCGTTACTGAAATACTCGGTAAGTAATGTAGAGATGTGACAATGAATGTAATTAATACAGCAATTCCAGATGTGTTTATTTTTGAACCAAAAGTATTTGGTGATGCACGTGGATTTTTCTTTGAAAGTTTTAATCAGAAAATTTTCGAAGAGATAGTAGGTCGAAAAGTAGAATTTGTTCAGGATAACCACTCGCAATCCCAGAGAGGAGTGCTTCGTGGACTACATTACCAGTTGACTCCCCATTCTCAGGGAAAGTTGGTTCGTTGTGTTGAAGGTGCCGTATTTGATGTCGCTGTCGATATCCGTAAAAACTCAGCTACATTTGGCAAATGGGTTGGAGCAGTTTTAAGTGCTGAGAATAAGCATCAATTATGGATTCCAGAAGGTTTTGCACATGGTTTTCTGACACTTAGTGAGACTGCACAGTTTCTTTATAAAGCGACAAATTTTTATGCCCCACAATCAGAGCGTAGTATTATCTGGAACGATCCAGATATTGCAATTGAGTGGCCAACAGTCGAAGCTATAATTCTCTCTGCAAAAGATGAGCAGGGTTTGCCTTTATCTAAAGCAGAGTTGTATCTCTAACTGTATGATATCCGATAACAATATTGCCGTCTTAATATGTACGTTTAATGGCAGCAAATTCCTTCGTAAGCAACTTGATTCGATTATTTCTCAAACGTATACATCTTGGGAAATTTTTGCTTCAGATGATGGTTCTACTGATGACACTCTCGATATTCTTAAGGAATATCAGGCTCGTCTGGGAAAGAACAAATTGCATATCATTAAAGGGCCAGGCAAGGGATTTGCCTGGAATTTTCTCACGCTACTACAGAAATGTGGTGGGGCGTATGATTATTATGCTTTCAGCGATCAAGATGATGAATGGCTAAGTGATAAGCTGGAACGGAGTTTAGGAAAAATAAGCTCTTTAGAAATAGACAATACAAAGGTCCCAGCATTACATTGCGGCAGGACAATGCTTGTTAATGAAAAAGATGAATGCATCGGATACTCCCCATTATTTTGTAAAAAGCCTTCTTTCCGTAATGCGCTGATACAAAGTATAGCTGGCGGTAATACGATGTTATTTAATCAGGCTGCACGTAATATTATAAACTTAACTCCTCAGGATTTTAAGATTGTTTCGCACGATTGGTGGGTTTATATTTTAATTTCGGGCTGCAATGGTATTATTGTTTATGATGAAGTACCAACAATAAAATATCGTCAACATACTAATAATATAATAGGCTCTAATCTCGGATGGCGTGCACGCTTGCGAAGAATCAATGGATTATTCGATGGCCATTTTCGTGACTGGATACAATGCAATTTAAATGCGTTAAATGCAATGCCGTTGCAATTATCAAAAGAAAGTCGTTGGGTATTAGAAAATTTCATTGAAGCCAGATCATCACATCTCATTACTCGCATAATAAAATTCAGTAAAATTAAACTATATAGACAAACTTCTTTCGGTACAATTGCATTCTTAATAGCGGTTCTTTTCAAGAAGATTTGATTCTTCAGCAAAATTACTATGAGGTATAATAGTGCTGCAACATGAAAATCATAGTTCTTCACTATGGTCATTAATAAGTTGTCTTTACAGAAACAAAAATGTTATTTTTGAGATGAGTAAAAGGGATATTGTAAGTCGTTATAAAGGATCATTTATTGGTATATTCTGGTCTCTGATAAATCCTATATTTATGCTAACAGTCTATACATTTGTATTTTCTGTTGTTTTTAAGGCTCGATGGGGACATGGTGCGGCAGATGAACCTAAGACCCAATTCGCATTAATACTATTTGTTGGAATGATCATTCATGGCTTTCTGGCTGAGAATTTAATGCGTGCGCCTGGTCTAATTTTACAACATGCAAATTACGTTAAAAAAGTAATCTTTCCATTAGAAATATTGCCGGTCGTAACTTTATTGTCTGTACTTTTTCATACTTTCATTAGTTTCGCCGTATTGATTTTGGCTTTTACGATCTTTAACGGTATACCACATTGGACTGTATTACTGGCACCACTTATTTTCCTTCCTATGATTATCTTTACTGTTGCTGCTTCATGGTTCTTATCAGCACTTGGTGTTTATCTTCGCGATATAGGGCAAATTATTGGCATTATCACTACGTTATTGCTGTTCCTTGCTCCTGTGTTTTATCCGTTGTCTGCTTTACCACCGGTGTTCCAACATATTGTAATGATTAACCCACTAACTTTTATTATTGAGGAATCACGGAAGGTAATTATTTGGGGAGGGACGCCAGACTTTAAAGGTTTAGCTATTTATACTGTAGCATCAATAGTTTGCCTATGGTTAAGTTATATCTGGTTCCAGAAAACAAGAAAAGGATTCGCAGATGTCATCTGATAATTATGCGATTGAAGTCAAAAATATTAGCAAATGTTATCAGGTATACAATAAACCTGTGCAAAGATTAAAACAAATCCTCTTCGGGAAGCAAAAAGAACACACGGAACGTGTCCAACGCGTAAATTATGATGAGTTCTGGGCATTACAGGATATTAACTTTGTTTTACCAAGAGGAGAGACCCTGGGGGTAGTGGGAAAAAATGGCTCTGGCAAATCAACGCTATTACAGATAATTGCCGGGACACTTACGCCTACTTCAGGCTCTGTTACTATTAATGGTCGTGTAGCGGCACTACTAGAGCTCGGTGCAGGTTTTAATAATGAATTCACAGGACGAGAAAACGTTTATCTTAATGCCTCTCTATTAGGTTTAAGCAAGGAACAGGTTGATAATAAACTGGATGATATTTTAGCTTTCGCTGATATTGGCCATTTTATTGACTCCGCAGTTCGCTCATACTCCAGTGGGATGTTGGTTCGTCTCGCTTTTGCTATCCAGGCACAGCTAGATCCTGAAATATTAATTGTGGATGAGGCACTTGCCGTTGGGGATGCAAAATTTCAAGCAAAATGCTTTAATCGACTTAAAAAATTAAAAGAAAACGGAACTTCAATACTTTTTGTTTCACATGCGACAGAGCAGATTGTAACGCATTGCGATAGAGCTATTTTACTTAATGATGGCTTGCTGTTAGCACAGGATCGACCAAAAGTGGTAGTGAATCAGTATCTAGATCTACTATTTGGAAAAAATAGCAAAGCCAAGCAAGCAGAAAAAAATGTTGTAGAAAATAATAGCAATATTTCACTTTCAGATAACTCTCCCAATGTTAATTGGGAAGATAACCAAGGATATGAAAAACGCTTAAATTATAATCCTTCTGAATATCGTTGGGGGGATAAATGTGCCGAAATCTCAGATTTTATACTGGCGCAGGGTAAAGAAATATATCCAGTAATTCTTAATAACAACCAAAATATTAGTTTTAAATTTAGGATAAAATTTTTCCAGGAAATTGTACGTCCTATCTTTGGGTTTGCAGTAAAAACCAAAGATGGTGTAACTATTTATAATACTAACACTGAGTTGCAAAGTATTATCATTGCTGATATTACAAAGGCCGGGCAAGAACTTAATATAAATGTCTTGATGCCCCAACAACTCTATCAAGGTGATTATTTCATTTCTGTTGGAATAGCAAGCTGTGATGCCAATGGTGAGGTTATTCCGCACGATCGGCGCTACGATTCAATACATATTACTGTTGAACCGACAGAAGAATTCATCGGTCTGGTTGATTTAAGGGCTAAGATAAGCTGTGATGAAAAATAATTTAACGACGAAATTAAATGACTCTTCGTTTATCTTTAACGATGACATCAAAGTTTGGACGAAAGAGAAAGTAGCTCCCTTCATGTATAGTGATGGCGATGAAGCGGAAAATTATCTTATTTCTGTACTCGAACAGACCCAAGACCATAGTGTTTTTTCAGACGAACTAAAGCCATGGATTAAGGATTGGCCTTCATTATATCATTTATCTTCACGTCGTTCTAATCTCTTACAACCCTTTAAAAGTTGGTTCAATGGTAAACGAGTCTTGGAAATTGGTTGTGGCTGTGGAGCAATCACTCGTTTCCTTGCCGAAGCTGGTGCGACGGTAATTTCCGTAGAAGGTAGTATTCGTCGTGCACGGATTGCCAGCAAGCGATGCGCTGACTTAGAAAATGTCACTGTAATTTGTTGTCCTAGTGACCAGCTACCCGATTTAGGAGAGTTTGACGCTGTCATGCTTATTGGGGTGCTGGAATATGCATCGATGTTTCTCGGAACTGACGGTGATACAACGTTATTACAGAATTGCCGTGAACGACTAAATAACAACGGATGCTTATTTGTCGCTATCGAGAATAAAATTGGCGCAAAATATCTTGCTGGTGCAAATGAAGATCATCTCGCGGTACCAATGGTGGGGGTTAATGACGCATATAAAGATAAATCTGTCAGAACCTATGCGCGACAAGAATTGATTAACAAACTTACTGGTGCAGGATTCCCTCAGACGCAAGAGTTTGTACCTTTGCCTGATTATAAACTCCCTGTCACCGTTGTATCACCTATAGGTACGACAAAATATTCCCCACAACTTTCATCGCTCGCTGTAGAATCTGTTGCTGCAGATATGCAAGGCGTAGCAGATTATCATTTTTCTCTTGAACAATTTAATCATGTTGTTTGGCAAAATTCTTTGGCGCCAGAATTAAGCAACTCTTTTTTAATGGTTGCTGGAAACAATATTTCAGAAATTTTTAATCAGAGAATTTTAGCTTGGCACTACTCTGATGCCAGGTCGCAAGAAAATAACAAAGAAACCGTTTTTAAACTTGATGATAATGAACAAATAAATGTAATTAGCAAATCGCTATCTATTGAAAACGACGAAATATCTATTAATGAACCTTTTTATCAAGGTGAAAGTTTATGGCGTGAAGTTGTTCGTATTGTTAACCTGCGTGATTGGACAGTGTCTGAGTTGACAGATGTATTTATAAAATGGCTAAAAGTTATTTCTTCACCAAGTGATGATGTAATTCCATCCTTTGAGAATACAATCTCTAACGATTATTTTGATGCACTTCCATTTAATATTATTAACGACGGAAATGGTGGCTACACTATTTTTGATAGGGAATGGGACAACGGTAAAACTAGCAAATTTGGTCTGATTGCCTGGCGTGGAGTATTCCACTCGCTCTTTCGAATTAAATCATACGAATCATCTTCTTCAGTATTTGCCAAAACTTATTTTGATCTGGCTTCCCAGGTATTGCAGCATATTTGGCCTGACATTCCTTCTACCGCTTTTCTTGAATGGGCTGAAGAAGAAGCACGTTTTTCTGTGGAAGTAACGGGGAGAGACAATTATCAATCACTCCTTGATGTAGCCTTAAACTCAACGATAAGCTATCGAGTTAATGTAACCACGCTGAAGCAGCAGATTACTATACAAGAAAATGAGCTTCTGGCGACAAAGGTTCATGTCGATAATTTAACAACACAACTTGATTGGCAAGCCAATGAACTAGATAGATTGCAAAATGAATTATCACATCAGGCAAAATCTGCAACGGTATTAGCAGAATCTTTGAAAAAAATTGAGGAAGAAAAAGCATTAATGTTTAATTCCTTAAGTTGGAAGTTAACTAAGCCGTTACGTTTTACAAAGCGTGTTGCTTTGGCACTTTCTCGGCGTGGAACACCTAAAAATATGCATTTAAAAAATAAACTATCACGTCTGAACAAGGTTCTTAACTTGAAAAAGAATCAGCTAGGAGGCTATACACAGTTAGCGCTTTGGTCATATCAACGTTATCGTTCGTATGGTTATACCGGTTTTATAAGCAAGCTCAAACGTGCAATGAATCCAGTTCCTGTATCATCCAATGCGGTACCGGTTTACGAATATGAACAATGGATCGAGAAGCATGAAAATATTGACAGCGTAAAGTTGACGGCCTTTTCCTCCCGGCTAGCTTCATTTGAGCATTTGCCAACGATAAGTATTGTTATGCCATGCTATAACGCACCTGTAAAATATTTATGCGAAGCTATAGAATCAGTTCGCAATCAAATTTATAGCCGCTGGGAACTGTGTATTGCCGACGATGCTTCAACTTCGGAAGAAACCGTATTAAAGCTGAAAGAATATGCGGCACTTGATCCTCGAATTAAAATTACTTTCCGCTCGAAAAATGGGCACATATCAAATGCAAGCAATTCTGCTATTGAATTAGTGACAGGTGAATATGTTGCTTTGATGGATCAGGATGATTTACTGCCTCGACACGCGCTTTATAAAGTGGTTGAAGCGATTAATAACCAACCTGATGTGCAGCTAATTTATTCAGATGAAGATAAAATTTCAGCCGATGGAGTACGTTGCGAACCCTATTTTAAGGCAGACTGGAATCGTGATCTTTTTCTGTCACAGAATATGTTCTCCCACTTAGGGGTATTCAGCAAATCCCTCATTGATAAAGTTGGTGGTTTCCGACCTGGTTTGGAAGGCAGCCAGGATTATGATCTTGTTTTACGTTGCCTCGATCACGTAACGGAAAATCAAATAGTTCATATTCCAGAGATTCTTTACCATTGGCGCATTATTCCTGGTAGTACAGCCTCAGGGGGCGAACAAAAACCATATGCTTTCCTGGCCGGTATTCGTGCAGTTCAAGAATATCTTGAGCGGAATAATATTGCCGCACAGGTAGAAGAGGCTAAACAAGGTATGTTGATGCTGCGGGTAAAATATAACTTACCTAAGCAACTGCCTTTGGTCAGTATAATTATTCCAACAAGAAATGCGAAAGCATTAGTTAAACAGTGTATAGACAGCATATTTGAAAAAACAACTTATTCGAACTTTGAGATCATTTTAGTTGATAATGGTAGTGATGACCCTTCTTCGTTAGATTATTTTGCTGAGTTAAATGAGCGGGATAATATCCGTGTTGTTCGTGATGATGGTAACTTTAACTTTTCGCGCTTGAATAATGAGGCAGTTAAAGTAGCGAAGGGTGAGTTGTTATGTCTCATGAATAATGATATAGAGGTTATTTCACCTGACTGGCTTGACGAAATGGTTAGTCAAGCAGTACGTCCTGAAATTGGTGCTGTTGGGGCTAAATTACTTTATCCCAATGACACTGTGCAACATGCAGGCGTCATATTAGGATTAGGGGGGATTGCCGGTCATGCGCATCTGGGGATACATCGTAACGACCCAGGCTACTTTGGAAGAGCTAATCTTGTCCAAAATTTTATAGCGGTTACTGCTGCATGTCTTGTAATACGTAAAGAAATTTATGAAAACGTCGGTGGGCTGAATGAAAAAGATTTTGCTGTAGCCTTCAATGATGTTGATTTCTGTATACGTGTTCATCAGGCCGGGTATCATAATCTTTGGACACCATTTGCCGAAATGTATCATCATGAATCAGCGACTCGAGGGAGCGATCTGGCACCAGAGAAAATTGAACGATTCAAGCAAGAAATTAAATCAATGGAATTGTTATATGGTAACATTCTCTTTAATGATCCTGCTTACAACCCTAATCTTTCATTAGATCTAAGTTTTGGTTCATTTGCTCTTAAACGATAATTAGAACGTAAACTGGATAACGGGTAATCTGTTATCCAGAATTTAATATTAAATTTATTGGTGTGCTGATGAAAACTTTAAATATAAATGATTCGCGATTGTATTTGCTGATTTGTTTATTATTTGGCGTTATTTACGTTACTAATGCCTGGTCACCTTCTTCTTATAGCTTGGCTTTAGAGGGGATCGGCATTGATGCACACCCAGATTTTGGCAAAGCTAGAGCAATCCGTTCGGATGAATGGGTTGTACAAACCCCTCTTACTCAGGCTTTAGTAAATAATGGCTTTGAGCGTTTTAATCATACGTCAATTTATAAAGAAGATTTGCGAATTAATTAGGCACTGTTGCAAAGTTAGCGATGAGGCAGCCTTTTGTCTTATTCAAAGGCCT